>Ga0075011_10001248_pt1 | contig 13640 bp, 7 predicted proteins | sample TARM_MetaG_T_14_FD_72354 | JGI IMG/M metagenome (GOLD analysis project Ga0075011, IMG submission 72354) | Freshwater microbial communities from Pennsylvania, USA, analyzing microbe dynamics in response to fracking - TARM_MetaG_T_14 | ecosystem: Environmental > Aquatic > Freshwater > River...
AAGCTGATATTCTATAGCAATGAAAAAGACACATATCACAGAGCAAAAATTCGCCAACTTGGATTTACACGCCCAAGTTATTGAAGGATTGGAAAAAAAAGGGTTCGAGTTTTGTACCCCGATTCAAGCCTTGGCGTTGCCAGTACTGCTCACTGGCCAAGACATTGCAGGACAAGCTCAAACGGGTACGGGTAAAACCATCGCGTTTCTTGCTGCTACTTTTAACCATTTACTGAAAACACCGGAAATTGAAGGTCGTAAACCAACTCAGCCTCGTGCCATTATTATGGCTCCGACGCGTGAGCTGGCAATTCAGATTTTTAACGATGCTGATACTCTGGCTGCAAGTACAGGGCTCAAAGCTGGGCTTGCATACGGTGGTGAGAGCTATGATAAACAGTTAAGTAAACTTCAGGACGGCGTTGATATCCTGATCGGCACCACTGGCCGCATCATCGATTTCTACAAGCAGAAAGTCTTTAACCTGAATAGTATTCAGGCTGTTGTACTGGATGAAGCCGACCGAATGTTTGATTTGGGCTTCATTAAAGACATCCGATTCTTGTTCCGTCGTATGCCTGAACCAAAAGACCGTCTGAACATGCTGTTCTCAGCAACACTGTCTTACCGTGTACAAGAATTAGCGTTTGAACACATGCACAATCCAGAGCATGTCGTTGTTGAGCCGGAACGAAAAACCGGACACCGAATTAAAGAAGAGCTTTTCCAGCCTTCTAACGAACACAAAATGGCCCTATTGCAAACACTGGTTGAAGAAGACTGGCCAGATCGTGCAATTATTTTTGCTAACACCAAACATCGCTGTGAAAAAATCTGGGGCAGCCTTGCCGCTGACGGGCACCGTGTTGGTCTGCTAACGGGCGATGTTCCGCAGAAAAAACGTGAGCGTATCCTGGAGCAGTTTACTAAAGGTGATCTGGATATTCTGGTTGCTACCGACGTAGCAGCACGTGGTCTGCACATTCCACAAGTTACCCACGTATTTAACTATGATTTACCAGATGATTGCGAAGATTACGTACACCGTATAGGCCGTACAGGTCGCGCCGGTGAAAGTGGCAACTCGATTTCATTTGCCTGTGAAGAGTACGCAATTAACCTAACGGCAATTGAAGAATACATTGAGCACACCATTCCGGTGTCTGAATATGATCCTTCAGCACTATTGACGAATTTGCCAAAACCGTTAACTTTACGCAATTCTTCACAACAGCGTCGTACCAACACTGGTGGTTCTCGTAACGGAAACCGTAAACCACAAAGACGTCCACGCTCGCAGCAAAAGCAAAAGGATGCGTAAGTAATCTATGAGCCAAACTGTTTCTTCACCATTATATGCCGCGATTGATCTCGGCTCGAACAGCTTCCATATGCTGATCGTCCGACACATCAATGGCAGCGTCCAGACAATGGCTAAAATAAAGCGCAAAGTGCGCCTGGCCGCTGGACTCGATGACAATAACGCATTAAGCCTGGAAGCAATGCAGCGTGGTTGGGAATGTTTAAGTCTGTTTGCTGAGCGCTTACAAGACATTCCGGCCGAAAATATTCGTATCGTTGGTACCGCAACTCTGCGTACAGCGACGAACATTGAGGATTTCCTGAGTAAGGCAAACCAAATCTTAGGTCACTCAATTGAAGTCATCTCTGGTGAAGAAGAAGCCGCTACTATTTATAAAGGCGTCGCCCACACCTCCGGTGGTATGGGGCGTCGTTTAGTAGTGGATATTGGCGGAGCAAGCACTGAAGTGATTATTGGTGAAGGTTTTGAAGCAAAAGCTTTAACCAGCCTGAAAATGGGCTGTGTTACCTGGCTTGAGCGTCACTTTAAAGATCGTCAGCTCAACAGCACCAATTTTAATAACGCTATCGAGGCTGCCAAACAGGGGCTTGACCCCATCCTGAATCAGTATAACCAGTTAGGGTGGGATGTTTGCGTTGGTGCGAGTGGCACGGTTCAGGCGTTGCAGGAAATAATGCTGGCACAGGGTATGGATGAAGTCATTACACTGGCCAAGCTGAAACGGCTTAAAAAGCAGGCGATGCGTTCTGATCATCTCGAAGAGCTTGAAATAGAAGGGCTAACTTTGGAGAGAGCACTTGTCTTCCCTAGTGGTTTGTCTATTTTAATCGCTATTTTTGAGTCATTGGAGATCGAATCGATGACTCTTGCAGGCGGAGCTCTGCGTGAAGGATTAGTCTACGACATGATGGATGACTTACGTCAGGATGATATCCGCGCCCGTACGATTGATAGTGTGCAAAACCGTTATCAGATCGATCAGTGCTACGCTCATCAGGTTTCCGATCTGGCAGGCAAATTGTTGCAACAGTGTGGCGGACAAACCTGGATTAACGAGCCGCAAGCCGAAATGCTGCTGCACACAGCTGCCGAGCTACATGAAATCGGCCTGTCTATCGACTACAAAAAAGGCGGTGAGCACAGCGCTTATCTTCTGCATAACCTCGATTTGCCCGGCTATACGCGTGCTCAAAAACACTTACTTGCCGAGCTGACCCGACGCTACCGCGAGCAGCTTACGTCGATGCCAGAACAGTACGCACTGTCTGGTATCAGTAGTAAGCGAGTGTTGCGTCTGCTGCGACTTGCTGTCCTTCTCAGTCATCGCCGCTGTGCAGAACTGGAGCCTCAGGTTGAACTTAATGCCGATGACGATGAACTTTGTCTATCTATTGATAAAAACTGGCTCGAAGCGAACCCTCTCACGTACGCAGAGCTTGAACTGGAAGCGAACCGTCAAACCGATATCGGCTGGCCGCTAACCATTGAAGCGAAGTAGGATTCCCCTACAACTCCTGTTTCTTAGTCACAGGTTTTTACTCCTCACCTTTCCAAGGAGAAGGTCGGGAGGGGTTGCTTTCACGGAAGTGAATAGATTTAACCCCCTCTAACTCCCCCTTGAAAATAGTGGGGTTGGTTCCTTTAGCTTTATTGTTCAAGGGGGAGGACTATGATCGATTCATGGCGTGACTTGGATCTTCCGCTTTTAGCTTTTCCCCTTTCCAAGGCTGGGAGGGGTTGATTCCACGGAACTTATAGAGGTCACCCCCTCTAACCAATCCTATTCAGTAACGCTCTTAACTTGAGTGGTTTAACGGGTTTTGCCATAAAGCTGAACCCGTTAGACTCTATGCCGTCAAGCACATCCGGGTTACGATCGGCACTGATAATCACCCCTTCAAAACTGTCTCCCAGCCGTAAACGACACTGCTGAAGTACTTCCAGACCTGTTCGTCCGTTATCAAGACGATAATCCGATAAAATCACATCAGGAATCCAATCATCATCTAATGCTTTGAGACTTTGTTTGATATCCAAAGCGGTCTTAACTTCACAGCCCCACCTTTCAAGCAATGTCCTCATCCCAACCAGGATTTCTTGTTCATTATCGACACACAGCACTCGCAGGTGGTTAAGATCATGCACCGCTTCGACTGCAACAGGCTGCTGAACAACGGCCTCTACAGGCTGGGCTTTATCTAAAGTCAGCGAAAACACACTGCCTTTGTCCGGCCATGAGCGCATGGTTATCTCATGTTGCAACACACCGGCAATCCCTTTGGAGATAGCCAAGCCGAGCCCCAGCCCCTGGTCAGAACGGACCTGACTGCCACGATTAAACTCTTCAAAAATTTCCTGCTGTTTGTCTTCCTCAATACCGATACCATTATCCCAGACATCAATACGAACCCGACCAGCCACTCTTCTCACTCCGAGTACAACTTTCCCTTTCGGGTTATAGCGAAACGCGTTGGTAAGGAAGTTCTGAATAACCCGGCGCAATAATTTCGGATCAGAATGAACATACAGTGACGACGGAACCATACTAAAATCAATGCCTTGCTGATGTGCTAACGCTTCGAATTCCGCTTTTAAGTTAGACAACACATTATTAACCTGGAAATTCTGAAAATGCACTTCCAGCTTGCCCGACTCCAGACGTGAAATATCCAGTAGATCACCAATCAAATCCTCTGCCGCACTCAGAGCACTTTCAATATGATGTGACAAACGCTTGGACTCTTCTTCTCTGGCCACTTCCGATAAAGACGAAGCAAATAGCCGCGCTGCATTCAGTGGCTGCATCAGATCATGGCTAACCGCCGCCAAAAAGCGGGATTTCGACTGTGATTCCTGCTCTGAACGACGAGTGGCGGTCACCAGTTTGCGGTTCAGCGTTTCCAGCTCTCGGGTACGCTCTAACACCCGTTCTTCCAGATTCTCATTCGCCTCTTTCAGAGTACGTTCTGCATCTCGGAATACGGTAATGTCGGTAAAGCTCATCACAAACCCGCCACCGGGCATCGGATTACCCTGAACTTCAATCACTCTGCCGTCAGGCCGCACCCGCGAAGAAGTATGTCGGGTTCCCTGTTCAAGATGATAAACTCTGCGTCGTACATGCTCTTCGGGATCACCGGGCCCACACAACCCCTGCTCCGCGTTATGCCGGATTACATCGGCAATTGGCCGCCCGACCTGAATTAAACCGGGTGGAAAATCAAACAGTTCCAGATAACGTTGATTCCATGCCACCAGCCGCAGTTGTTTATCAACAACCGCAATGCCCTGACCAATATGTTCAATCGCTCCCTGTAATAATCCGCGGGTAAAATCATACAACTCAGACGCTTCATCAACGATGGTGGCGACTTCTTCCAGTTGCATGTTTCTTCCTTGCAACGCAGAAGTCAGAACCAGCTTGGCGGAAGATGCACCAAAAACCCCGGCCAGAACACGCTCGGTATGCCGAATCAGCGTAGACGGAGCCTGCTGGTTTGGCATCAGGGTTTCACGCTGTTGCTCCCAATACTGACCAAATGCGGTCCGGACACGGGGGCGGCCAACAAACCGCGAAGCGAGCATTTCCAGTTCACCGACCGTTACCCGGCTTTGATACAGACTGATATTTTCATTTTCTGGCAGCGGTGTGCCGACAAACGAAGCCGATTGCAGCCGTTCGCTCAAACTGGAACGAGTAGCTACAGAAACAACGACATAGCAGAAAGTGTTAAGAACGACACTGAGAATCATGCCCCAGTCAGAATTCTTTAACCCCATATTGCTAAGCATTTCCGGCGGTGTTATCGCCCAGAGCAGCACATTGCTCTCGTGATCACCGGCCAGCATATTGGTCGCGGTCATCAGAGTGATAATCCACAGCGTAAAGCCAACCGCCAAACCAACATACACCCCCTTACGGTTACCTTCGCGCCAGTACATTCCACCAATTAGTGCAGGAGCAAACTGGGTTATTGCAGAGAAAGAAAGAAAACCGATAGCAGACAGTGAAGGGATCGTATCCAAAGCAAGATAAAACCCCCATGCTCCGAGCAACAAGAACAGGATCAATGCCCGGCGAATGACCACCAGCAGGCCGGAAATATGGCGATGGTTGCGCTGTGATAAACGCATTCTGCGCAGCAGCAGCGGCATCACAAGATCATTGGAGACCATGATTGCCAGTGCAATCGTCGACACAATCACCATTCCCGATGCTGCCGATGTGCCACCAAGATAGGCCAGCATCGCGATGTTATTCGCCCCGACCGCAACCGGAACACTGATAACAAATGTATCGGGAGCCCCTCCGGACAATAAACTCTGACCTACCCAAGCAATCGGCAGAACAAACAAACTCATCAGAATCAGATAAGAGGGAAATAGCCAGCGAGCAGTATGCAGATCCTGCGCTCGTTCATTTTCCACCACCATGGTATGAAACTGACGCGGAAGACAGATAATGGCCAGCATCGTCAACACGGTATGTACCAGAAGCGTCGGCCAGTTAGGCGATTGATAAGTCTCGCGGATGGTTTGCAGTAACTCCACATCTTCCCGGCCAATGGCGAGATAAACAATGAACATCCCCACCACCAGAAATGCCACCAGTTTGACCACAGATTCAAAGGCAATCGCCATCATCATCCCACGGTGGTGTTCCGTGTTGTCGATATGACGCGTACCAAACAGCATGGTGAACAGTGCCAGCGCCAATACGACAAACCAGGATACATTGTCATCCTGATACCCAAAGTGAGTACTCAAATCCGGGGCTATGATGTTGAGCCCCATGGTGATACCGCGCAACTGCAATGCGATATACGGCAGGATACCAGCCACAGCAATTAAAGTGACGACAACCGCCAATCCCTGAGATTTGCCATAGCGGGCGGCAATAAAGTCTGCAATCGAGGTGATGTGTTCACGCTTAGCGATCAGGATTAACCGGGCGAGAATACGCCAGCCAAGGGTGAAAACGATGATAGGAGCAATATAGATAGGTAAAAAAGACCAGGGATTTGCACTTGCCTGACCAACCGTTCCATAAAAAGTCCAGGAGGTACAATAGACCGCAATAGACAAGCTATATATCCACGGGCGCCAATTCGCCAACCAGCGTGTCTGGCGATCGCCATACCATGCGATTAAAAACAACGCGCCTAAATAAGCGAGTGAGACTGGAATGACCAACCAACCCTGCATCCGACTTCCCTATTCCCTGTGAAAATGCTTATAAGCTCATCCCCTTCCCAAGACTAGCTCTTAGTCACTACTAGTCTATGAGCATTGCTTTTAGTTCTCCCCCTTAAACGAAGAAGCTAAGGGGATAAGCTTCACTCATTTCAAGGGGGAGTTAGAGGGGGTTGGTCTTAATAAGTTCCGGAGAATCCCCCTCCCAGCTCTGGCTCTTAGTCACAACTTGCCTATGAGCATTGCTTTTAGTTCTCCCCCTTAAACGAAGAAGCTAAGGGGATAAGCTTCACTCATTTCAAGGGGGAGTTAGAGGGGGTTGTTCTTAATAAGTCCCGGAGAATCCCCCTCCCAGCTCTGGCTCTTAGTCACAACTTGCCTATGAGCATTGCTTTTAGTTCTCCCCCTTAAACGAAGAAGCTAAAGGGATAAGCTTCACTCATTTCAAGGGGGAGTTAGAGGGGGTTGGTCTTAATAAGTCCCGGAGAATCCCCCTCCCAGCTCTGGCTCTTAGTCACAACTTGCCCATGAGCATTGCTTTTAGTTCTCCCCCTTAAACGAAGAAGCTAAAGGGATAAGCTTCACTCATTTCAAGGGGGAGTTAGAGGGGGTTGATCTTAATAAGTTCTGGAGAATCCCCCCCCCTCACGGTCTCCCCTTGAAAAGGAGAACCAATAACCATGCTAAGCACTTTCTTCAACAAGTTGAATCAAATAGGGTTAATTTTGTGCTTCAGGCTCCGCTTTAACCGCTGAAACATCCTCAACTTGTGACTGAAGCAAGTCGACTTTGACAAAAAGAGCGAACAGCCCCATTAACGCCATTCCCCAGAATACACCTGCGCCCCAGCTTTCGTACCCCCAACCACTTAATGTCGTCATCAGGGCAATCACTGCGCCTAAAGGAATCGCGTTATACAGCGCCTGTAATGCAACCATCTTATTTTGTGGCGCATGTTGGATATACTTGATCGTCGCGACATGGGCCAGAGCAAACGTCACCCCGTGCAGTGACTGAATAATCACTAACGCAAAAATAGCCGTCGTAGAAGCGGTCAGGCCCCAGCGCACCATTACGCCCACCGCCGCAACAGCAAATAAAGTCCGAACACTCCAGCGTGAAAATACCCTTTTGCTGATCGCAAATACCAGAATTTCAGCCACAACCCCTAAACTCCACAGGTAGCCGATAATGTCTTCCGAGTGACCCGCCGCACGCCAGTGAATCGAACTGAAACTGTAATACGCTGCATGACTGCCCTGAATCAGCGCTACCAACAGCAAAAATTTAATCACTGGCCATTCACGAAGCAGTTCGGTCAGTTTAGGGCGAACGGTATGGTGCTCAACCGTTGTTTTCGGGACAATATTCGGATTACGCAAACTGATAATCAAAGTGACCGCTGCACCAGCTAACGCGGTGTAAACAATCATATCTGAACCGTACAACACAACCAGATAACCAACGACCGTTGAACCGGCAATAAACGCAATCGATCCCCACAGACGGGTGCGACCATAATCGAGCAAATCGCGTTTCGCATAATGATTAGCAATAGAATCAGACAGCGGAAGAACCGGGCCACAAACCATATTAAACAAGACGGTCGCCAATGCTAATAACCAGAAACTGCCTCCGGTAAAAAAGTGGAAAGCAACAAACAGCAACAGCGCCAGTGTTATCCAGCGTAAAGCCGGTATCAGGTGCTCCACATTATGAATTCGCGGAGTAATAACCAGGTTCGCTACACAGCGAGTAGCAAAACCTATTCCGACCAAAATACCAATATCACTGGCAGCGACACCCTGACCTTCAAACCACAATGCCCAGAATGGCAGGTACACACCATAAGCAAAGAAAAAGCCGAAAAAATACTGGGAAATCCATCCATAGGGAGAAGGGGTAAACATCAGGCATCCTAATAAGTCATCAATACGCGCTCATTATGCAATGAGTTACGTTTCCGAAAAAGGGAATATTACTCAAGCTGCATTTCCCCTATAACGAATTTTTACTCAAAACTGCGTTAATCATTAGACCAAAGTCGTCTGGAGGGGATAAATAAATTTGTCACACTTAACGTAGGTATCTCTGACTGTAAACCTTTGCTGTTTGCAATGTTCCACAACTAACAGCAACAATACAATGCGCCTTCATCCCGACAGTTAAACCGATGTGATAAGGCGAATGATCGCATGCCCCGGTGCCGCATAACACCATAATTTTAAATAGGAAGGGTATATGCCTGACAAATTTAACATGCAATCGCCACCTTTTGATCGCCTGACAAACGAACAACAGCGCCAGTTAAAAGCGTCTCTCGATGTGGCTTACTTCCGGGCAAACTCCGCTTTGCTCAATATTGGCCAGCCGGTTCAACATCTGCATGTTTTGATCAAAGGCACTGTTGAAGAACGCTCACAAAACGGGAAAGAGATATATGCCCACTACGCCAATGATGACATGTTCGATGTCCGGGCAATGTTTGAACAGCAGACCAAGCATCAATACGTAGCACTTGAAGACACACTCAGCTACCTGATCCCTAAACAGTTATTTCTCGAGTTATACAATGAGAATGGTCAGTTTGCCGCCTACTTCGATAATAACCTGGCAAAAAGACAAGAGCTGATTGAAGCAGCGCATCAACAAAAAAATATCGCTGAGTTCATTCTAACAAAAGTCGACAGCTCCATTTACTCTCCCCCTATGATAATTACCCCCGATTCGTCACTTCAAAGCGTGACTCAGGAGATGAAGGATAAAGGTGTCGATGCCGCACTGGTACATCTGGATAGTACGGATATACGGCTGGTCGACTCTCACCACCACCCATACGCCATCGTTACGCGTACCAACTTGTTACACGCCGTCATGCTGGAGGGTTTTCCACTCCAGACTCCGGTTGGCAAAATTGCCACGTTCCCGGTCATGCATGTGGACGATGGTGACTTTCTTTTCAATGCGATGGTAATGATGACCCGCAGTCGTATCAAACGTGTCATGGTCTGTGACGGTCATGACGCCGTTGGCATGCTGGATATGACCCAGATCCTCAGCACGTTTTCCACCCACTCTCACGTTTTAACCCTGGCTATTGCTCGTGCCAGTAGCGTTGAAGAACTGGCGCTGGCGTCCAACAAACAGCGGGAGCTGATTGAAAGCTTGCTCAGTCGCGGGGTTCGCACCCGTTTCGTCATGGAACTGATCTCAGCCGTTAACGAACAAATCATCGAGAAAGCCTTCTCATTAGTCGTACCTCCGGCTCTGCATGATCATTGCTGCTTTATAGTTTTAGGCTCAGAAGGACGCGGAGAGCAGATCCTGAAAACCGATCAGGATAATGCTCTGATCATTAAGGATGGTCTGGAATGGCACCAGTGTGAACGGGTCATGGAAACGCTGACTCACACCCTGCTGCAACTCGGTTACCCACTGTGTCCCGGCAAAGTCATGGTCAACAACCCGAAATGGGTAAAAAGTCAGTCACAATGGAAGCAGACCCTCAGCAGTTGGGTAAAAGCGGCCAACCCCGAACAAGTAATGGACATCGCCATCATGGCCGATGCGCATGCCATCGCCGGTAATAAAGCGCTGCTGAAACCAATAAAACAGCATTTAAGTCAGTTGATGGCAGGGCAGGAACTGATTCTGACCGAATTTACCCGTCCGGCAATGAGCTTTTCAGTTCCGTTAACCTTGTTCGGCAATGTGAAGGATTCCAAAGCAGGGCTGGATATCAAGCAGGGTGGAATATTCCCGATTGTGCACGGAATTCGGGCGCTAAGTTTAGAAAACAGAGTCGAAGTGAATAATACTTTCGACCGAATTACGACGTTAGTACAACGTCGGGTACTGGAAAAAGAGACCGGAGATAACCTTGCTGAAGCTCTTAAGCAATTTTTTAAGCTGCGTCTGGCTCAGCAACTGTCGAATCAACACAACAATAATAATATCAATTTAAAACAGCTCGACCGGACTGAACGGGACTTGCTCAGGCACAGTCTGCATGTGGTAAAGAAATTCAAACAGTTTCTCGGCTACCACTACCAGATCCGTGATTAGGTGGGATATGAATTGGATACTGCGCCACTACTGGCATTACAAGCTCAAAAACACGCCTTATCAGTTTCTGTTTGCAGCCGCTGATCACAACGAGTTTGTCTCACTGGATTGTGAAACCACCAGCCTGGATCCCAACCGGGCGGAATTAGTGACCATCGCAGCAACAAAAATTATCGACAACCGAATTGTCACCAGTCAGCCGTTCGAAGTCAGGCTACGTGCACCAAAATCTCTCGACTCTAATTCGGTGCGCATTCACCGAATGCGTCATCAGGACTTAATCGATGGCGTTTCAGAACAAGAAGCATTAACTCAATTAATTGATTTTATCGGTACCCGGCCATTAGTGGGCTACCATATTCGCTACGACAAAAAAATTCTCGATATCGCCTGCCGTAAACATCTTGGATTTCCTCTCCCCAACCCGCTGATTGAGGTCAGCCAAATCTACCATGACAAACTCGAGCGGCACCTGCCTAACGCATATATTGACCTGAGTTTGGATTCAATCTGCCGTCACCTGGATCTGCCCTTACAGGACAAACACGACGCTCTTCAGGATGCTATCTCTGCCGCCCTAATCTTTGTTCGTTTAACTCAGGGCGACCTGCCAACCTTCACATCCCCCCGCTAACAATACTTTTTATTGCTCCCATTTATCCTAAAGTCTAATTGTGAAACTTGCTCCAGTAGCTAAAAGTTATAGGCATAACAAATGTCCTTTATGTCTGTTTAAAACACACTGTAGAGGAACCTGCTGTATTCATAAGGAGAATGAGTAATGAGTGAAGCCCACATTTATCCGGTAAAAGAAAATATTAAATCACACACACATGCGGATAATGACACTTACCTGGCTATGTATCAGCAGTCAGTTTCCGACCCTGAAGGTTTCTGGAGTGAACACGGCAAAATCGTCGACTGGATTAAACCATTCACTAAGGTAAAACATACCTCTTTTGACACCGGCCATGTTGATATTCGCTGGTTTGAAGATGGCACGCTCAACGTCTCTGCCAACTGTATTGATCGTCACCTTGCCGAACGTGGTGATGACGTTGCCATCATCTGGGAAGGCGACAACCCTGAAGATGATAAGACACTGACGTTCAAGCAGCTACACGAACAAGTCTGCCGCTTTTCCAATGCCATGAAAGATCAGGGTATCCGCAAAGGGGATGTCGTCTGCCTCTACATGCCAATGGTGCCTGAGGCAGCGGTGGCTATGCTGGCTTGTACACGCATCGGTGCCGTTCATACTGTCGTATTCGGCGGTTTTTCACCAGAAGCACTAGCCGGCCGTATTATTGACTCAAACGCCAAACTGGTTGTCACCGCTGACGAAGGTGTCCGTGGTGGGCGAGCTGTACCACTGAAGAAAAATGTCGATGAAGCACTGACAAACCCTGAAGTCAAAACCATCGATAAAGTCATCGTCTTCAAGCGTACTGGTGGCGATGTCGCCTGGCACGATCACCGTGATGTATGGTGGCATGAAGCAACAGCCAAAGCTTCAGCGGATTGCCCGCCGGAAGAAATGAAAGCAGAAGATCCACTATTCATTCTGTACACCTCTGGTTCAACCGGCAAGCCGAAAGGAGTACTGCATACAACAGGTGGCTATCTGGTTTATGCAGCCATGACGTTTAAATACGTTTTTGATTACCAGCCAAATGAAACATTCTGGTGTACTGCTGATGTAGGCTGGATTACCGGTCACACATATCTGGTTTATGGCCCGTTAGCCAACGGTGCAAAAACCATTCTGTTTGAAGGTGTGCCGAACTACCCGGATACCAACCGTATGAGTCAGGTTGTTGATAAACACAACGTCAACATTCTGTATACCGCTCCAACAGCTATCCGAGCACTAATGGCCAAAGGTGACGAAGCGGTTAAAGATACAACTCGTAGTAGCTTACGTATTATGGGCTCAGTGGGTGAACCCATTAACCCTGAAGCGTGGGAGTGGTACTACAAGACCATCGGTAACGAAAAATCACCTATCGTCGATACATGGTGGCAAACAGAAACTGGCGGTATTCTGATTACTCCGCTACCTGGCGCAACAGAGCTAAAACCTGGCTCAGCAACCCGTCCGTTCTTTGGTGTTCAGCCAGCTCTGGTTGATAACATGGGTGAGATCGTTGAAGGTGCAACGGAAGGTAATCTGGTAATTCTGGATTCCTGGCCAGGGCAAATGCGTACCGTCTATGGTGACCATGAACGCTTTGAACAAACCTATTTCTCAACCTTCAAAGGTATGTACTTTACCGGTGATGGTGCGCGTCGAGATGAAGACGGCTACTACTGGATTACCGGCCGTGTGGACGATGTGCTGAATGTTTCCGGTCACCGAATGGGCACAGCAGAGGTTGAGTCGGCACTGGTAGCGTTTGATAAAATTGCAGAAGCTGCCGTGGTTGGTGTTCCTCACGATATTAAAGGTCAGGCGATTTATGCTTACATTACGCTCAATGATGGTGTCTTCCCAAGCGCTGAACTGCATAAAGAAGTGAAAGACTGGGTACGTAAAGAGATTGGCCCTATCGCCACTCCGGATGTACTTCACTGGACAGATGCCCTGCCAAAAACCCGCTCGGGCAAAATCATGCGCCGTATTCTGCGTAAGATTGCAACCGGCGATACCGGTAACCTGGGTGATACCTCTACCCTGGCGGATCCAAGCGTAGTTGATAAGCTAATTGCTGAGAAGGCTGAGCTGGTTTAAAGAAAACCCTACCCTCTCGAACTTTGTCTCTTAGTCACAAGTGTTTACTCCTCCCCTTTCCAAGGAGAAGGTCGGGAGGAGTTGCTTTCACGGAAGTGAATAGATTTAACCCCCTCTAACTCCCCCTTGAAAATAGAGGGGTTGGTTACTTTAGCTTTATTGTTCAAGGGGGAGGACTAAGAGCGATTCATGGCGCGATTTGGATCTTCCGCTTTTAGCTCCTCCCCTTTCCAAGGAGAAGGTCGGGAGGGGTTGCTTTCACGGAAGTGAATAGATTTAACCCCCTCTAACTCCCCCTTGAAAATAGTGGGGTTGGTTCCTTTAGCT
>Ga0075011_10001249_pt1 | contig 13637 bp, 15 predicted proteins | sample TARM_MetaG_T_14_FD_72354 | JGI IMG/M metagenome (GOLD analysis project Ga0075011, IMG submission 72354) | Freshwater microbial communities from Pennsylvania, USA, analyzing microbe dynamics in response to fracking - TARM_MetaG_T_14 | ecosystem: Environmental > Aquatic > Freshwater > River...
TTATGACGCATCTCCTAAAATGTCGATTTCTATTGACGAATATGACATCGTAGAAAGACCAGAAGAAAAATCAAAGGTAATGAGTTTAATTATTCATAAATTAGAACAAGTGCGTTCTAAAAATGTTTGATCAAAATTTAAAATGACAAGAAGAGGCCCATGGGTCTCTTTTTTTATTTGTCTTTTTTGTATACGAGTATACTAAGAGATAAGTGGTGAGTTATAATCGTCCGAATATGCTCGTCATATTTTGACTATAATTAGGCATTAAAATGTATAACATATTAAAGAATCTAAAAAGGAGGATGATGAACATGTTAAACAAAAAAGAAAAATTAATCATTGCTGCTTTCGTTGTTTCAGCTATTGTTGGTTTTATAGGCACTGCTTATTTTTTGTTTTTCGGTAACAACTCAAATGAGGAAAATGAAAACACTGAATCACAAACAGAAAATGTTCTAACAGAAGAAGAACGGTTAGAAAGTGAAGTCGAAGACAGTTTAAACATAGAAGAGTCTAAAGAGGTGGAATTTGACAGTGAAGAAAAGCGAGAAATGAGCGAAGAAGACATTGACCAATTACTTTTTGACGTTGAAATTCTTATAGAAGACCAAGCGTTTGAAGAAATTATTGATTTACTAAATCCAATCATCGAACAATACAATCTAACTTCTGATAAAGGGCGTCAAATCAAAAATCATTACACAGATGCTAACTTAATGGTTGTACAGTCGTCTATGAGTGACCCTAAAGAAAGAGCGAATGTCATCAACGGATTGTTGGATCCAATGACTATGGTTCTAAGTACACCTCTTCTTACATCGGATGTATTTTTAAATCTTCCCATTGATATCTACAGTATGAATGTGGCGAACCAGACAGAAGAAAGCATTTCTCTTTCAGAAGAAAGTATTTTTTATCCTATTACAGTAGACGAAGAACAGGTAGACGGTTCAACTTTTAACCCAGAATTAAAAGATAGTCCGATTATTTTAAATTACTTAGATATTCTTGGCAATTTCTATGATGTACGAGGAATCCATTATATCCCAGTGAAAATTCAAGGCGTTCCAATGACAGCCTATGTCAGCGCGATGAAGGATGACTCTCTTATATTAATTGGTTATTATGTTGATGATGAAGTTGCTCATGGGGATAGATTCCAAACCGTTAACTGGTTCTTAAGTCACAGACAACAATTAGAAGATGCTGTTAAAAATAATTGGGAAAATTAAAGGAGGAAAAACATGAGAAAGAAAATGCTCGAATGGAAAAAGAGTGAAGGATTTCAAGCAATAAGTGAGTCTTTCAGTGGATTAATTATAGGCGCGTTATTCATTCAGATAGCCTTTCTATTTATAACGTTTGTTATGAAATCTGTTTTGTTTATTCCACACACATTAGGTTTTGTTTTGTTTTTTATTATTTACATTTTGTTTAAGGATTTCGCAAAAGAAAGTCAGGCAAAATTGGGGCACCGTTTGTTGACCGTATCTGTATTCCTTTCTATTACAGGCGTGTTGAACGGATTGCTTTTATCAGGTATCAGCCGTGTGGGATCATCGAATCCAGATCTAAGTCAACAAATGTTTATCCTACTTTTGATTTTAGATGTTGGTTTGTTCATTGGCTATTTGGCAATCATGGCAACAGATTCTGTTAAAGAACACCTAAAAGAAATTCAAGAACAATCTATTTGGCCTTTCCTTGTTGGCGATGAACCTGAAGAAGTGAAAAAAGGGGACGCTGTTCTGGGAAGACAGACGAAAGTTAAATATCTTGAAAATGGGCAAAAATCATTTACAGACACTGAAATGCCTGTTCGCCTTCCATTAAAAGATCGCTACTTGCATATGTTAATCTTAGGTCCAACAGGTTCTGGTAAGACAAGTCAGGTTATCATTCCAATGATCCATAGAGATATGCAAAATGAAGATTTGGGTATTATCGTTATGGAACCAAAAGGTGATTTAGCAGAGCGAGTATTTGCAATGGCATATCATTACGGGAGAGAAGTTCAGTATTTCAATCCCGCATTGCCAGACTGCCCATATTTCAATCCACTTTATGGACGAGAAGAAGATGTTATTGAGAATATGGCGACAACATTCAAGATGTTAGAAGGCGACTCATCCAGTCAATTCTTCCAAAACATGAACGAAAACCTGATCCGCAACTCTATAAAGGTGTTAAAACGCCTTTATAGTAATGATGCGAACATGCTTGATTTATACACGCTTGTTCACAATAACGAATCAAAAGGGAAAAAAATTATACAAGAATTTTCTCAGCTTCAAAGTGAAACACAAGATTTACAGAAAGAAAATGATGATATTGTTGCATGGTTCTTAGGTGATTACTTTACAGGATCAACCGGAGATTCAAGAAATGCAACAAAGACGTATGAACACTGTTCAGGCGTAAGATCTCAAATTGCTAAACTTGTTTCCAATAAGTTTCTTAGAAAAGTTCTTAATCCACCTCGCGGACATGGTAGTGATGTTGACTTTGATGATGCCCTTGAGCGTGGAACGGTTATTGCTATTTCAACAGCCCAAGGTAAATTGCGGGACTTAGGTCGTTTCTTAGGTTACTTCCTCATCCTCCAACTTCAAGCCAGTGTGTTTAGACGCCCGGGTAATGAAGATACCAGACGTGGCTGTATGCTTTACATTGATGAGTTCCAAGTTTATTCAAACCCAGGATTCGCAGATATGTTAACGCAAGGTCGTTCATATCGTGTAGCCAGTCACTTAGCGACACAAGGACGGAAACAGATTGGGATGGGAAGCGGTCGAGATGGCGATGCCTTTATTCAACTGGTATCATCCAACGCCCGTAACTTAGTTATTTATCCAGGCGGTAACTTTGAAGATGCTGATTATTATTCAAAAGAATTTGGTGAAGTGCGTGTCAACACCCTTCAAAAAGGCGTGTCCCAACAAAAGATGGGATGGGGTAATGCCATGAACTTCCGAGCAAAAAATGAAAGTGTTCGAGAAGGAGAAGAATTGGTGCCGAGGTTTACACCAACAGATATCAAATTTAGAGAGTTCGGTGAAATCATTTACCTTATGATTAAAAACAACACGATCCAGCCACCGGGTGTTGCAAAGATTGAATTTATTCCAATGGAACTCAATAATAAGCTAACTGAAATTATTGAAGAACATGCTAAAGTGCCAGAAGAAGAACCAATCAATAACAAACCTCAAGAAACACAAAGTGAAAAAGATGATGTTCAAACGTCTAACTTCAAAGCTGTTTTTGATGAGATTGACCGAAACGAAGAACGTAAAAAATCACCAAAATCAAAACATCAAGAAGATGTTAATTATGATGAATCTGATGGGTTAACAGAAGAATTTGATGTTCCGGTTAAAAGCAGTGTTATTATGGATGATGATGACGATGATGAAGAAGAATGGTTCTAAAAACGAAATATTGTAAGAGAAAAAGCATACATTACTGTGTGCTTTTCTTTTGCACAATAAAAGAAATGTGAGGTGTGATAGCCATGGTTAATATTTTTGAGTCAAAAAAGATTTATGAATTTGAAAGAAACGGATTAAATCAAATGACAAAAATGGCGTTAGCGTTAAGACAACAACAGAACCTAAAGCGCAGTCATGAATTGGAGAAGAAAAGATCCCGATAGTGGGGTCTTTTTTTGTTGTGTAATAATGTCAGACATCCGGGCATAAAATAAAAGAAGAATAAATAAAGGTGTCAGGGTTACCTTGACGACATTAAAAGGAGGAAATGATAAAATGAATTTAAAATGGGAAGTTTTAAACTCAGAAAAGGTTGAGGCGTTGGAAAAAGTTGCAGATGATATTTTTGAATTTTCAACATGGGTTCGTTCTTTTGAACAACTAATTGAGTTGAGTAAGGAAGGAGACATTGTCTTATTCAACACACGCGATGATTTAGCAAAGTTTGTTTATTTTGACTCAAAATCATCGATGAAAAATCAGTTGAAAGAAATTTTCGATATGGATACAGAACAATTGGCAGTAGAGTTAAAAGAAAAACCTGAAGCGGTTGACGTATTAGATGTTTTTATTATGAATGATGATCGTATCATACATGCAAAAAACGGCACCTATATTTTTTGTTATGAGGAATTTAAGTAAAAGAAAAGACTCTGTTTTAAACCAATGTTAATATGTGAATATGATAAAAGTGGACAAGTTATATGTCCACTTTTGTTGTTTTATTTGCCTAATTTAAAGTTATTCTATTCGGTGTTTTTCATATCATAAACACCATTTGGATTGGATATAATATACTTTTCAATTTCATTTATTTGAGTTATTGCGTCTTCCATTGTGGGATACATCCCCAATGAAACTTTATTCGATGAGAAAAAACTATCAGGTGCAAAGTGACCCCACACAATTACTTTATTCGGTTTACCACCAAAAATAGAAGCAATGCTTACATTAATTACATTTACTAACTCTTTTTTATTTTGCGTTCTAATCCACATGAAAATATCCTCCTTTTATCATATATTTTAACGATTAAACACTACATGTAATCAGTTGATTTACACTTTTATTATACATAGCTTTTGGATTGTTATTCCAGTAAAATTTAATTGTCTCCTTTTAACTTTTCGTGTTTTCAATTAAAATACCGATCCACTCATCAAATCTATTGGTCCAGAATAAAGGCAAAATACCTACGTATGACGTTAGTTTTTTAGGGTCTGCATCTTCAGGTATAATTACAACAATGTGTCCATTCGGATAAAAAATCAATTTATTACCAGATGGTTTATGAATAGCAACACCGCATAAACTTGTATCGTCATATTTTCTTTGAGAGAACGAAAAGTCATCGCCTTTAAATAAATCTCGTATACGGTTCCACTCAGAAGATAAAACAAAGCGTCTCTCATACCAATCACGTCCAGACTCATCATCAACTTCAGTCAAGATTAATAATGGGTGAGGGGAGTAAGGGAAATAAGTGTGATGTGTGTTCGATTCTTCTCTTGTTGGGGCATTTCTTTTTCTTGAAAAAATTCTTTGTAGCATCGTCATTTCTTCAATATGGCTTTCTTCCCAACGGTGGGGCGTCTTAAAGACATAATGAGATTCTTTCTTAAACCCGTTTTTCTTCAATTTAAATCCATTTCCTTTGAAAAAATTCAGAATGTTCTCTATTTCATTTTCAACTTCCCGAGTGATGTCATCTCCAAAAACATATTTCAACGCATTTATCCAATGACGCTCATCTAATATAATCAGACGCCTTTCTTTCTTTGTGAAGGTGATTGTTATAATAGGAGAATGATTATTGTATCGAACAATAAAACCATCTCTTGTATAACTTTCATCAATAGATAAATGTGTCAATTTAAATTTCTTTTTAAGACGTTCTTGAGCGGTTTTAACAATCTGACCAAGAATATCCCTTAAACCTGAAACGTCACTGGTGTTAATCAACTCAATAGCGTTAAAGTAACCCTGTAATGAGTCATCCGAAATAAATCTTTTTACATGCTTGATTACTTCATTTTTTTCGTTCGTCTTCTCAAGTAAATCCTCTCTTTTTTTATCTAATTCTTTAAGGAAATCTTGATTATTATTTGTCATTGTTTATCACTCTCCTTTTATTTTAAATACCGTATATTTCTTATCTTAACTATTATTATAACTTAAATATTGACATTAGTCAATAAAAAACAACCCTTTAATACGATTAAATAGTTCTATTTTGCATAGAATAAATCAACAGTAAAAAAAGGCATTCACTTATTGTGAATTCATTTTACAGTTAAATACACTCTCTAATGATGAGAGTTTAAAAAGGGGTGAATTTCATATGTATAAAGGTAAAGACACAAGCATGGTAACATATGTTTTACTTATGTTGCTTGCAGTTGCAGCATTTATTGTCTTCGCTAAACTTGTAGAATTTGGTGCAAATGCTCTTGTTGATAATATCAACGAAGGTTTTAACCAATTGCTTAGTGATGCGACTGGACAGGTATACGGAAATTAATAAAAAAGAGACATCCTTGGCGGAGGGTGTCTTTTTTTGCGCGAAAAAACAGAAGTGATTTCTCACTCCTGTTTCAACTGATATACTATTAAACACCTGTTGGTGTTGATGCTAATGTCCATGTGACAGTTGAGCTGTAATCACCGATTTCAGCCGTTCCTGGATCAACAGTTAGACCTAAAGCGTCTTGAGGAAAGGCAATTTCAAAGACACCTGCACCCTCGCCATTTAAGGCTTCGGCTACAACGACTGATCCGTCATCAATAACGGTTGTTGCACTTAGCGTGTTTGAAGGGACAACCCCTGGTGTTGTGCTTGTTGCGGTAATTGATTCAACACCCTTAAGGGTTAATGACCCTGCTGGGAGTGCATGGTCTACACTTGCAAACGGAGTTGCTGATACATTAAGTGACCAGCCCTCATTCGTACCACGTGCATCCGTTACTTTTAAAGGCGCTGTAATAGATGCATAGTGTGTAGAGGCTTCTGGAGATAATGGAATATCTTCAAAATCTTCCATCGCTACAGGATCAAGCAATAAATCGCCATTGATAATTGATGCATTAATTTGGTTTGTTTGTTCATTTCCAGGTGTACCAGTTTCTGTTGAGCCACCTGTACCTTCTTCAGGTACTGGTACTGGTACTGGTACTGGTTCTGGCGGAATATATTCCATCATCGTATAACCTTTCGTTGTACCGAAGTTATAAGCAATCGATGGATTTGGCGCATACATAACCATGTTTGACGGTGTTGATTGGTTATTAAAAAATGCCCCTTCATTGATTGTTGTTGTAGCACCCTTGATAGTTATTTCGGAAATATTATTCCCAGAAAATGCGCCTTCCCAAGAACCACCTGCACCCGGTCCCCCAGCTATATTAGATACAGACTCTGGGATTTCAATAGAAGTTAGTTGATTTTCTTCGAAAGACCGATTACCAATATTTTTAACTCCATCATGAAACTGAACTTCTGTCAATATGTTATTAGAAAAGAGGAATTCTGGAATAGTATCCATCCATTCGGGTACGACAAAAGAAGATATATTGTTGTGAGAAAAAGCTCCGGTTTCAATAGATATTGGAGTTGTACCTTCAAAAATAACATTTAGAATACGATTAGTTGAAAAGGCACTACTGTGAATTTCTTCAACTGAAGCAGGAATGATCAAGTCTCCGAATACAGAACCTGATGAAAACGCAGACCTACCAATTACTTTAAGTGTATCTGGTAGAACAACATTTTTGACTCTTTTTCCACTGAATGCAGAATTACCTATTTTAACAACAGTCAGTCCATTAATTTCATTGGGGATAATAACATTTTCGTCAGTACCTGTATAACCGGAAATCGTAGCAGTGCCATCACCATTATCTATATATTGATAATCACCAAGCGTGGCTGCTTCAACCACCGTTGCCTCTCCGTTTAATAGCGGTGCGACAGTGCCTGCGACCCCCGTTAGAGCCATAGCGCCAGCCATTGTGCCTAACATTAATTTTTTCTTATTTTTTGTATTTGTTTTTGTGTTCATGTATTGCCTCCTAAGTTTTCTGTGTTTTTTTCTCGATAGTTTTATTGTAGATATCAAGACTCATTAATATTACTAATTTTGATTATTAATGAGTCTTAGTCTTTAATTATTTTCGTTTTTTTCTCCTGACTTTCCGTTGTTTGATTTTTCTTTTTTAGGTTTCTTATGCTTTTTCGCTTTTTTCATGTAAACAGCATATGAAATAGCGACACCCAAAATCACAATGATTAAAATGAGAACAAGCCAAGGGAAATTCTCATTTTTCTCTTTGTCTTTATTATTTGTTACGGTAGGTCTCTTTATATCATCTGTATCTAAATCACTCTTATTATTAGGACTATAAATCATTTTTGATTGCTCTTTAATCTTATGTTTCTTTCCGTCTGGACCAGAGTAAGTCAATGTCCAATCCATTAGATATTCTTCATCTTGAAGAATTTCATCATAATCAAACGGGATTTTGAAAAGAGCTTTTGTTTTAGGTGCCACATCCAACTCTTTTAGACTTCCAAATAAGCGCTCGCCCTTATATGAAACATCATATTCAAAAGTGACATCAGTCAGAAGATAAGGACTTTTTTGTTCTAATGGTAGCTTGATCTCGAAGTAACTTGGATTGGATTCAATAATAGGTTCACCATTATCCATAAGTGTTTCATTTGTAAATGGTCCATTTAGAACAACCGCAATTAATTGGTTTAATTCATGTTCAACTTTGAATTGTCCGGAAGTTTCCGATTTCATTGGAGAAATAAAAGATACCCCACCAAGAAGGGTGCCGCTTTGAATTGATGCTTTAACATTGACATCAATGACTTTGGTTTCTCCCTGCTTCAACGTTACTTGATCATCTCCTAAGATTGAGTACTTAATAAATTCATAATTCTCATCTGTAATTGAACTGTTCTTTGGTGGATTCGGTAGATACTCAACACGTCCTTGTGTCGATGTATATGCATTAACAGGCACGATGTCAATCGTTTGATCTTCTGAAGAGTTATTTTTTAGTTTGAACGAAATAATCTGATCAAATTCACCTGATTGATCTGATAGTGAAATATAACTTTGAATTCCCTCATCTTGATCATCAGGCAAAACAGGAAAGACGCTAAACGGAGATTCCGAAGCGTATACACCTGTTCCTGAGATTAAAAAGAATATAAACATTAATCCAGTCAATACTAATTTTTTATATAGTGTCATATTTCAGCCTACTTTCTTCTTTTTTTCTTAAAAAAAGAGGGGAGAACATATTATCCTTCCCTCTCTATTTTATATTTAGATTAGTTTCCTGTTGGCGTTGAAGCTAACGTCCATGTGACGGTTGAATTATAATTACCAATCTTGGCGGTTGATGAATCAACAGTCAGCGCTAAAGCATCTTGAGGAAAAGCAATTTCAAAGACACCTGCACCCTCGCCATTTAAGGCTTCGGCCACAACGACTGAACCATCATCAATAACGGTTGTTGCACTTAGCGTGTTTGAAGGGGCAATCCCTGGCGTTGTGCTTGTTGCGGTAACTGATTCAACACCCTCTAAAGTCAATGACCCTGCTGGGAGTGTATGGTCTGCGCTTGCAAACGGAGTTGCTGACACATTGAGTGTCCAACCTTCTTGAGTTCCGCGATTATCTGTAACTGTTAGTGGTGATGTAATGGATGCATAATTCACGGATGCATCTGTTGTCAATGGAATATCTCCAAAGCTATCAACTGTAACGGGATCTAATAGTAAGTCACCATTAATGATGTTAGCTGTTACATCATTCGTTTGTTCATTTCCAGGTATACCAGCTTCTGTTGAACCATTAGTACCTTCTTCAGGTGTTGGTTCAGGTTCAGGCTCAGGTTCTGGCGGAATATACTCCATCATAGTATAACCTTGTGTTGTACCGAAGTTATAAGCAATTGATGGGTTTGGTGCGTACATCATTAGATTAGAAGCTGTTGTTTGGTTTCCATCAAAAGAACCTGCCTCAATTGTGGTTGTTTCTCCCTTAATCGTTACTTTAGAAAGATTATTATTTAAAAATGCTCCTTCTAAATTAGGTGCCTTAATCTCCGTAACTGTTGATGGAATGATAATTGATGTTAATGAGTTGTTTCCAAAGGCCATACCACCGATGAACTCTAATCCTTCATTCAATGTAACCGATGTTAATAGGTTATTATCAAACGCCTCAATATTTACACGAGTAACAGTTTCGGGTATTTCAATAGATGTAAGGTTATTGTTTTTTAAGAATGATCCCGGAATGGACGTTAACCATTCAGGTATTTCAAAACTTGTAATTTTATTATTTTGAAAATCTTGGCCACCAAATGTTATTGGGGATGTTCCTAAAAAGGTAACTTTATCAATTGAGTTATTATAAAAGGCCTGATTACCTATAGATACTAAGTTACTTGGTATAATCAATTCTCCCGTAAGATTAGCTTGTTTAAAACCTTCTCTACCAATAGTTTGTAAGTTGGTCGGAAGAGACTGAATATTCATGTCAGACTTAAAAAAACCATAGTCACCAATAGAAACTAATGATTCAGGTAAGGTTGTCGTTCCAGATGTTACAGCGACTCCTTTAAAAGCAGATGATCCAATAGATGTAATACCTTCTGGAATTGTAATGCTATTATAGTAATTTGTATCAAAACTTGATGATGGACTAAAGGCATTTTTCCCAATATCAATAACCGTCAGACCATCAATTTCGCTTGGAATGACTAAATCAAGTTCTGGTTGATTTCCACCCGCATAGTCTGTAATCGTAGCCGTGCCATCACCGTTATCCGTGTAAGTAAAATCACCAAACGTGGCTGCTTCAACCACCGTTGTCTCTCCACTTAATAGCGGGGCGACAGTACCTGCAACTCCCGTTAGTGCCATGGCGCCAGCCATTGTGCCTAACATTAATTTTTTCTTATTTTTTGTGTTTGTTTTTGTATTCATGTATTGCCTCCTAAGTTTTTTTGTCAATGAGTTATTATATTACAAAATAACTAAATTTATAACTCGACAGCCTATTAATCTTAAAATATCTATTGACATTAGTCAATAAAGGGGGATGTTTGACCCACTTTTACTTCTTTATTTTAAATCGATTTTAATTGATTATAATCGATTAATCGATACATATAATAAGGTGAGAAAACAAAAAAGGGAAGCACTCTTAGGTGAGTGCTTGAATGAAAAAGGGGGATATTTTTAATGAATAAATTATTAAAAGTTACAAACATTGTTGCTTTTGCATCGAAAAATTCAGAAAAAATAGACGTTGAGGATTTCGACTTTTCAGTGTCTGAACTGATGGAATTAGCAACAAAAAGTCAAATGATCTTTGATTCACTTAGAGAAAATTTTCACTTACCATTAAGCGGGGATCAAGAAAATGTTATCATGGATGCTGTACGCGTTTTTGATGAACTGTTTGACAAATCATACAAAGAGCTTGAAGATGAAATGAAAGTTTTGGGATTCGAGCCACATAACTACCGAAAGTATCATGACGGTAGAATCGAAATTGATTGTGATAATGAGTTTCGATACATCTAAACACACACCTTGGCGGAGGGTGTGTTTTTTTTTGCCTGAAACGAATGATTATTGAGTAGAAAACATAGAATAAGATGTTATTTAAAATAAGGCGTTCGTAAAAAAACGAACCGATTAAAACAGGAGGAATTATATTATGTTAAAAACTAAAGAGGAATTAACGAAGTTAGAATCAAACACGTTCTATGATGAAGGAAGATACGTTATTGCTTATGAAGATGAAGGTGAAGAAAATCGAGAGATTCGCATGATTTTTAATGAAGAAGATTTTAATCAGGTCATCGATGAGTATAAAGATATCTATGAAAATGTCGAGGTGTTTTCAGTTGCCTATGCTGATTATCACGGAATTGGGTATCCAGATATGACAGAAAATGAATACTTGGAATGGAATAACTATGGAGATATCAATCCTATTGAGCATGGCGGTATTTTCATCAAGAAATCCTATGACGATCCTGGTGATAACAGCTATGATGTTGTCACAATCAATCGTGTTTCAAATGCTGACCAAACGCTCGATGAAAACATGTGGGTTTTATCAAACATGCATTTTGATATGGATAACTTAGATTGGGTTGACTGGAAAGCTGTTTGTGATTCTACCGAAATCGGTAAAGATAATCGGGAAATCGACCAAATCATTGCCCTGTGGTATTACTATGGAACAGATGAATTTGGCGTAACAGAAGTTATTGAAGGGGAGAAAAACGTGATTAAAGAATTAGCTACGTTTGATATCCAAATTTAATAAAATCAAGAAAAGAACCAGTACTTTGCTGGTTCTTTTTTTAATCTCCCATAGTTTCAAGCATACTAATCGCGTGTCTAAGAGCATGTTTTCTTTTTTCTGTTTTTTTGTCTTTTTTAATGTTATGGCTCGAAATATTCACTTTATCTTTTTCTGAATTCAATTCGTGTAACATTTCTTTTAGTGTCTCTGATTTTTTCATTATCGTCATCCTTTCTATTATCTAATAATACACAATTGATAATCCAACTATAATAAAAAATAAAGAGAGATTCGACATAAAAAAATTATGAAGGAAATCATGATAACATAAGATAGGGTAAGCAAGTCAACAACCCGGGAACGTTGACGCTACAACATCCCAGTTTTTATAGGTGTGGCAGCCTATGAAAATGGATACCATTAGAGATTAAAAAGAGAAGATGACTCTACCGCCATAGTGTTATTCTTTTCGCTATCTGAGTCTTTGTTGCCACGAAGATTTGGATTAACTCGAAGGGTTGGTTTATTTAACCAATGCTTTTTCTGAATCGTCCGCCAACGATCGTTAAAGTTGGATGTTGTTTGAAGTAAAGAGAGGGAGTCATGACCCTCTCTTTTTTTATGCCTAAAAATAACAATCTCCATAAAAATGAAATCCCCGAACAATACATATAGGTAAGATCAAAATTATTTAACCCTTGTATGACAGTCATTTTAACATTAAGTCGTCTGGACTTTTGAATGCTTGTCTTCGTAAAAATGAAATCCCCGAACAATACATATAGGTAAGTCTAAAACTTCTACCCTTTTGTGGGGATGACACACACTGAATGAGAATTGATGTGTAAAGTCCAAGTTTAAAACCGTCCCATCAAAGCGTAGGTAAATGATCAATTCTCTTGATGGGAGAGAAGGTTAATTTAATTTTTCAAATGAATAGTTAAAAACACAAAAAAAAGGCACCTATTATAGGTGCCTCAATCATCGTGTCTATTTATTGTTATCCATTTTGGACGTTTATTGGTTTTCCTTTTAAACAAGGCTTTTTTTATGTTCATAATAAATAGTTTTGATTTTTTCAACATTACTTAAGCTGTATCTCCGAATTGATCATCTTGATAAGGATTGAATTCACCTTCATCAAATTCTTCAATAGACTCAATAGGATGAGTATGTTCTTTTAAGACACGTTTTAGATGTCGATTTCGCTTTTCGTTTTTTTCTCGTTCTTTAATTAAGTTTCTAAGCAATAGATCCATTGCTTTATCTACCGCGTCATAATAATCCATTTCACGCGATTCCGCTTTAATGGTTGTCATATCATTGCTTGTTAATACTGCTTTTATTCTGTAAGAATAGGGTTTTTTACTTCCTTTATTTTGAATTAAAGCGATTGTTAGTGAGAAATCTTCATTTGGAAATCTTTTTTGAATGTTTCCAGCTCGCACTTCAACTCTTTCTTTCATTCCCTCAGTTAACGGTACGTCTTTTTTAGTCCATTCAATATTCATAAGTAAAATCCTCTCTCTTTTTATTGTGTTTGGGAGAACATCCCCACTTCAACTCTTGTAAATGGGTGATGAATCCCTTCTCTATTGACAATTGTCTAAAATGGTGCTATACTATTCATAGATAAATCGATCAAACAAGGAGGTGAATACCCTTATGTTGCAACACAAATCTTATGCGTTTCGACTCTATCCAACACGCCAACAAGAAGAACAAATTAAACGCACTATTGGCTGTGCCCGTTTTGTTTTTAATAACGCTTTGGATTATTGGCAAACAACCTTCAAAACAA
>Ga0075011_10001254_pt1 | contig 13619 bp, 20 predicted proteins | sample TARM_MetaG_T_14_FD_72354 | JGI IMG/M metagenome (GOLD analysis project Ga0075011, IMG submission 72354) | Freshwater microbial communities from Pennsylvania, USA, analyzing microbe dynamics in response to fracking - TARM_MetaG_T_14 | ecosystem: Environmental > Aquatic > Freshwater > River...
GGTTCAGCCATCAAGAAAAGCGACCTTATGCGTCGCAGTATGGATAAGCTTGATGACGGTCTGGATAGCGTTGGTAACAAATGGACAGCTCTTGCAACAGGCGCTGCAGGTACGGGCTCTGCCGTTGCGGTTATGGGGCTGGAAGAACGTTATGAACGTTTAGGTATTCAGGCAGGCAAAACCAAAGAAGATATGGCAGCGCTGCGAGCAGAGATGTTTGCCACTTCCCAGCAAGCGGATGTTCGGGTAGACCAGGGTGAAATGCTCACTGCAGTTGAGAAAATTGTAGAGAAAACCGGTGATCTCAAATTCGCCCAGGACAACATGGCCAACATCGGGCGTGTTATGCAGGCGACAGGTGCCGCGGGTATCGATGTCGGTGAAATGTTTGCCGACATGTCGCAAAAGTTCGGGCTGAAGAATAGCGAAGATGTTCTTGCTGCCATCGATACATTAGTTGTTCAGGGTAAAGCCGGTGCATTCACCTTGCAGAACTTAGCCGCTGAAGGCGCATCTGTATCTGCGGCTTATGCTGCTATGGGTAGAACGGGACCTAAAGCTGTTCAGGAAATGGGGGCTATGCTGCAGATCTCCCGTATGGGTTCAGGCTCTGCTGCAGAAGCGGCCAGTGCGATGGAATCTGTTCTGGCAGACATCACTTCTAATTATGAAGATATCGAGGCTCTCGGTATTCAGGTTTTTGATGAAGAAGCGTTAGCCCGGGGAGAAAAGAAATTCCGCGACCTGCCTTCAATCGTCAAAGAGATCATGGAGACCACGAATTCCGATATCACCGAATACAGTCAACTGTTTGGTGATGAAGCTATGCGCTTTATGAAAGTGCTATCCAGTGATGACGGAAAAGCCTCGTTCGATTCTTTCTTGTCTATCAGTGGTGATGGTACCGCCGTTCTGCAGGACTCTGCACGGGCAGCGGAAACCGCTAATGCTGCCATGATGACATTGAAAACAGCCTGGATGAGTTTTGCTGATGAAAAGCTGGCAGAACCGATTGCTGATCTTGCCGATGCGATTAACAGCATTGAACCAGAAACGCTCAATGATGCGTTAACCGGAGCAACCGCGTTAGCCGGAACGCTGGGCGCAGTGTGGGCAGGACGCAAAGCCTATAAGATGGGTAAAAGCGTTGTTGATTTTGTCCGTGGTCCGAAAGGTGGAGGCGGTGCAGGTGTACCAGGCTTACCAAGTGGTGAAGTGTCTAACGTCTACGTAACCAATATGCCATCAGGCGGCTTTGGTGGAGGAACGGAAGGAGGAAGACGACGCACACGCGGCAGAACTCGCACACGTTCAATACCAGGCAGAACGCTCGGTAAATTGGGCGGCTTAACCCGTAAGTTACCTTATATTGGTGCAGCTCTCGGGGCGCTCGACATCGGCTCAACATTGATGGATGACTCACTTTCCGGTAAAGAAAAATCTCAACAAGTCGGCGGAACGGTAGGAAGCATGGGCGGTGCTATGGCTGGCGCATCTGTTGGCGCGGCAATGGGCTCATTCGTACCTGTAATTGGTACTGCCATTGGCGGTTTAGCCGGTGCATTAATCGGAGGTATGGGCGGTGACTCACTAGGCAGTTGGGTCGGCGGCCTGTTCGGCTCTGATAAACCCAAACCCGGTGACGCGGTTAAAAAAGCCAATGCGCAAAGCGCTCCGCAATTAGCGCAAACCGCAAACAGCACAGCAAGAATGCTCAACAGTTCGTCAAATAGCAATACACCGGCACAGATAAACTTCAACCCTGTTTTCCATGTTCAGGGCAACGCCAGCGATGAACAAATCGATAAGCTAGAGAAGATGGTTGTACGAGTGGCCAAACAGATGGAAAAACTCAACGTAGGCGGTCGCAATGTACGCTTTGCCGATTCATAAGGAGAACCCATGGCAGATGTAATGATGGCACTGGGTGATTATCGCTTCAGTATCGATACCGCGGCTCTGCAAAGCATTAGTGAAACCCATGCCTGGCGTTGGGCCGATAAAAACTTAGCAGGCCGAAAACCACGCTCGCAGTTCATTGGCGGTGACCTTTCAACACTGCGTTTTGAAGGGACCATTTATCCGCATTTCAGAGGTGGCTTAGAACAAACTGACCACATGAAAGCAGAAGGGGATAAAGGTAAACCGCTACGTATGATTGATGGTTTGGGCAGAGACTGGGGGTTATGGACCATGCGATCGCTGGAAGTGAACAAGACCAAACTCTTCACCAAAGGCGTAGCGCGGAAAATAGAGTTCACCATCGAGATCAAAGAATATCCGGATAAGGAATAAGCATGACAACCTACATCACCAAGAAAGGCGATCAGATAGATGACATCGCGTACCGTTATTATGACGGTATGCCCGGAGCATTTGAGGCGGTGCTAAAAGCTAATCGTGGGCTTTCAGCGCTGCCTCACCCATTAGCTGCAGGTATTGAAATTGAACTGCCGGTTCTCGAGCAGCCGGCAGAGGAAGAAGAGATCAGCTTATGGGATTGAACAACTATAAAATTGTCGCTAACGGTAAAGACATAACCTCAACCATTCGGGACTTCTTTGTTAGCCTGGTCATCAATGACGCTGCTGGTATCGAGAGTGATAGCTTCGAACTGGTGCTGGCTGATGATGGAAAAATTGCATTCCCACGTAATGAAGCCACTATGCAAATCTATACCGGGAAAGACGATAAACACCTAGTGTTCAGAGGTAGTTACACCGTGAACTCGGTAAAACTGCGTAGCCCTGATAAACAAATCATCCTCTCCGGAGATGCCGCGAACCTGGGCGGTAGTTTCAAAACTCAGCGTGATTACACCTGGCAAACCACCACACTAAAAACGCTGGTTGAAACCGTGGCACAGCGCAATGGTTTAACACCTGCAGTATCAGTTGAATATGCCAATACAACGATTGAGCATTACGTACAGGCAGGTCAAAGTGATGCCGATTTGGTGACCGAACTGGCGACCGAACACGGCGCAACCATGAAAGTGGCCAATAAAATACTCGTCTTTTTTCCTCGAGGAGATAACCAAAGCGTCAGCGGTCAAACTCTGCCTGCAGTCTCTGTGCATTTAACTAATGAAACTGAAGCAGAAATCACTCTGGAAGGAACCGGAAAGTTTCAGGCGGTAGAAGCTTACTGGCAAGCAGTAGAGCAGGGGCAGAAGCAATCTGTTCTGGTCGGTGATGGCTCAGGTAAAGTAAAAAAACTCAGTAAAGTGTACCCAACACAGGCGGCAGCGAAAGCAGCGGCACAAGCAAAGCTTTACCAGGAACAATGTGGTGATTACAAACTCTCGTTAGATGATATGCCATTCATTTCCGGAATACAGGCCGAGCGCAACATCCTGCTTTCCGGACACACCAGAAAAGAGTTCAACACTTACTGGATGTGCCAAAGCGTTCGGGAAGTAATTGATGAGAACGGACACGTACTGAGTGGGGAGTTTGTTATCCCCAAACAAGATGTTGGGGATATACCGAGGTTGGGGTAGAAACTTGTGGGTATACGATTTTTTACCACCGTCTTCAATTGTGATCTTAGTTCAATTTGTGATGTCGTATCCACAACTTAAATAATGCCTTGATTTCATATAGTGATTTAAAGATACTGTACATGCATACAGTATTTTGTCGGGGTAAAAATGAGACAAGTTCGAGATACAGAAAAAGAAACGCCAGAGCAGATAGTTCTTGCTCTGGCGTTGGAAAAGTTAGCGTGTATTGCTCGTTCTAAAGAGTCTCAGTCTTTAAGTACATCAAAGGAAGTTTCTATTGCTGAAGAGATTTCTTCTTCAGATAAACCAAGTTTTTCAGCTTGTCGATAAACGGCTGTTATCACGCGAGCTTTTTGGTCACTATCGAGATTTTGCTTAGTTTCTTTTTCACATTCCTCAACAAGCTTAACTACGGAACGCATAAGTGAAGGGTTAACAGGTGTATTCTGATTCTTCTCTGGCTCATATTGAATGAAGTCGCTTCCTACTGGTTGCATCCAATTTTCCAAACGGTTATCCGGATGATGGAGAAGCGCATATGTACCAAGTTCACCACCCGCTATTTTTTTCAAAATATTACCAGGTAAGTTTGGGGTTGAATAAGTATCTCTTTCGCTTTGATGGTTGTTTAATATCCAAGCAAGCTCTTCGCTTCCTTGTCCAACAAGCACTTCACACAACGTGTAATCGATCCATTTACCTTTAAATTCATACTGAGCTGGCTGCGTAAGTACCAAGACTGTTTGCTCAGTTAAAGAACAAACACATACTTGCCAGTTTTCATCTGTAAGCATGGTATTCACGTACACAACAAAGCTTTTAGCGCTTTGGATATAAGTTACGTTAAAGGGTTTACCTTTACCTGATAGCAGCCAGTTTAGATTGACGTTCTCAGCACGGCAGATGGCCTGAAGAAACTCTGGCCCAGGAATACGCCCTCCGGAGAAGATGTGTGAAATTGAGGCACTAGTAAACCCTAAGCTTTTTCCCCATGGAGTTTGCTTACGATCATTTAATACATTATTGAGACGTTCCTCAAAAGAAAAGTCCATAAATTTACCTTCCTCGGCTTGTAATGCTCCAAAAATGGATCTACTATCTGTTTCAAGAGTTAACAAGTTAACTATTTGGATTTAAATTATTAAATTTGATTCAATTAGTAACTTTAACACAGGTGGGAAAAGTGATGGATACTAAATCAGCTTCAAATGCGAGTTTAATTGCTACTCGTGATTTGCAATTAAGAATACGAATCGAGCGTTTAGCAACGTTAGATGATCGTAAATTGGCACAAATGGCACGCATTCTTTTGAAGAAAGCGGTTGAAGAAAAAGAGGAGGAACTAGGTTTACCACCAATAGAGGAGGAAGCAGCGTAACCTAAACAAATTTGAATCAAGGTAAGAGTGGACAGTTTTTGCCATAACCGTATCTGTAGTTATAGGCGAGAAATTTAAGGGAAACTTCTTTATGAAATTTCAAATTGATAGCTCAAAAAAAGGAAAACCGCTTACCAACTGCAATCAGTAAGCGGCCAAGAAGTCTGTATTAAACAGTCTACCTGTAGGGATTAAGAGCGAGGCTGCAACCTCTGTGCTCACGGCTCCAACACCATTTCATCCTTACCGTAGATTGTAGCGCAGCCTTCTGAGAAACCACAACGTATTTGTTTATCAGGGGATTACGATGACATTAGTTATTGATGCGGCTCCTATCTGTGAATTTCCACAGGTAGTGAATGCCAGCTACAACACACTAAAGCAATTCAACAACACTGCAGAACTGGAACGTCAGTTGGGTAAACGCCCTGGCGTTCTGCCAAACGAGATCAACCCAAACCAAAACAGCCATAAATTCGGGCTTATGGATGCTATTCGCTTAATGAAGCTCACGGGTGACATTCAAATCCTTCGCGCTATTGCTGCCGAACTTGGCCATGCCACTTATTTCCTCGGTGATTATCACACCATTTCAGACGTTGAACTTCTAAACAGTTACAGCCAATGGCATGCCGAAATCGGTGATGTTAATCGCGCAATTTCAGAAGCATTGGCAGATGGTGACATCGAGAAACACGAATTCGAACGCATAGAACGTGAACTGCAAGAAACGTTTTCAGCCGCTTTAGAGCTACTGAACCGTATTCGTGCATTGGTAGTGAATTAAGTAACGGCGAAGCCACAGGAGGTATGCCATGAACACTTTATCAACTCAAACCATGATGTCACCAACCAACCTGTTTCAGCACTATTTCACTGAGCAAGAAGAGAAGAAGCTGTTCAAAACGGTTCGGGAAACATACGGAATTTACGCGAAAAGGGACTATTACTGGATGTTATTGATGCGGGAAACGGCGGTGCGTTTAGGCGTGTTGGCAGGGCCTGATGCAGGCAAAGCACAACGTCACGATTTACCCATGCTTGGGCTAACCGTTGGCAACGCTGAACGCAGTCTGCAGGAGGGTTATTTGGTTTACGACAGCATGAACGCTAAGAACCTGAAGAAGCACCCGATAGCGTTAAATAAGTCCGCAGCGAATGCATTAAAACAGTTATTACGCCTACACAACAAAATGAGCGAAGGCATTGAATGGGATACCCCACGATTAGATCGTCCGCTTTTCCTCAGCCGCAACCATCAGGCGATGAGTCGCCGTTCGTTTCAGTCTCGCTTTACCAAGTGGTGCCGTTTAGCAGAAGTCCCACCGGGAACACCACACTGGTTACGTCATTCATGGGCGAAACGCTTTTTAGAACGCACAACGTCACCAGATGCGCTGCGCCGGGTTCAAGCTGTGCTTGGTCATTCAAACCTTTCTACTACGTCAATTTATACAGCTCCTGACCGGGAGTCTCTTGATGCAGCAATGAGGGAGGCAAGCACATGTTTTCGTTAATGAACCATGTTTTCAGGCAGGCAGCAATTCAAACCGTACAGAGGGGCGCATTAATCAATTTAGAAGGAAATGAATTCTGGTTGGTTGAGCAGTGCCAGGAACAGGGAGCAAACATGATAGTTAAGTGTGTGGGTGAAGATCCTTTAACCATCAGTAAAGACAGAATCGTATCAGTTCGTTCGTATCGATAGGGGAGCAAGATGGCAATAACAAAAACACTCGACGAAACCGTCAGAGACATGCGCCGTAGCGCGTTATCTGCAGCAATTCGTAACATCAACGTCAACGAGTTTAGTGGCAAAGCCTCGACGGTACAGCTTATGGAATATGTGGCTGAACACCTGAAAGTTCAGCCATACACAGTTCGTTTATGGATGATTGGTGACGGCATACCGGAATACTACGTCAAGGAAATGCTGGAGCTTTTGAATCGTCACTCTGTCTGGTGCAAGCATCAGTTATTTCCATCTGAACGTCTCGCCAGAGCTTACATGGAGAAAAGCTATGCCTGAACAAGTTGCCGCAACCAAACTGACACCGCCAGAACGTGCCTGTCTGTTCAGACTGGAACAGCAAATGGTGCGTCAACAAGGTTTTATTAATCGTCTGGCATTCGCTGATGAGCAGTCTTCCGCTTTTGCTCGCTGGGAGCAGGAAGGCCACATCAAACTGGATGACAGCGAACTCAAACATTTACCAAAGGAGCAAGTTGAGCAACAGCAATTAACTCATAGCTGTCACTTAAGTGAACAGCTTTGGATTGCTTCAGCTTGTCTGCGTCGGATTTATGCGTGCGACCTTTAGTTATCCAGGCTGGAAATGCCCACTTTGGTATTCCACGCCTGTACTCACCAGACTGACCATTCCTTCAGTCACTTTGAGTGATTTAGAACCAGATAAAAAGCAAATGGTGTGGGCTCATATTCAGCAAGACCATGAGCCCATTGCGAACCTGCTGAAGTCGTCGGAATTTCAGCAAGTGAAAAAAGAGTTAGAGCGTTACTTTGGCCCGGTTGGCATAGGCGTAGATTTAAAAGATATAGGGGGCACGCTATATGGCGTCCGCAGAAAAGCTAAAACAAATTATTGATTTGCACGAGTTGGCAGATCGTTTGGGAATGGAAAGACCGGATCCCGCAGGTAATTACAAAGCGCCAAACAGACCTGATAAACACCCGAGCGTCAGTCTCTTTGATGCAGGTAAAGCGGGTTACTGGATGTGGAAAGACCACACATCAGGTGAAAAAGGTTCCTGTATCGACTTGGTTATTTATTGCGGCCAGGCTGCAGATACTAGTGAGGCAATGAAGTGGTTACACGAGGAGTTTAATATCCCGACAGATGAAGTTGCTCCTCAGTCAAACCAACCTCAAAGTCAGTTGGCATGGGTGGCTGACAAGCAGTTAGCTGTAGCAGCTGACGCACGAGCTTACTTAATTGACGTTCGTGGTATTCCTGCCGGAACCGTCGATATGCTGCAAAAACGTGGTGCGTTTGGTTACAGCGATTGGACAAGCCCGAGTAAGAACGCTGGCGAACTTGGCTATGGAGGCCCTGCAGTTTCGTTCCCGAGCCGATGCCTATTTACTGGCGAAGTAATGGGGATTGATTTCCGATTCTTTGACCCAGCTTTAAACGGTGATAACAAAACCAAAGCCATGGGGGAGAAACGTGGCTATCCATACATCCCGGATAAAGTAGCGTTAAAGCGTGCAAAGACTGTGATTGTTGTTGAGTCGGCTATCAACGCGATTTCTGCGATCGCAGCTTTTGACCCGGAAGGGAAAGGGAAAGGATGGTTTACGGCGATTGCGACTCGTGGTCTAGCGGTCGAAGAAATTGACTGGCGTTTCCTGATGGGTAAGCGTGTTATTTGCTGTTTTGATAATGATGAACCTATTAAGGACGGTCCAAGGAAAGGGCACAGACCAGGACCTGAAGCGGCCTGGATTGTTCATGAGAAATGCACGGCATTAAACATCCCTTGTTTCCTTGTTGATCAACAAAATGGTAAATGGGAAGGGCTGAATGATTTAAATGATTTCCTTAAAAAGCATGGTCCAGATCTAACTAAATACAACCTTATGTACGGCTTAGAACAATGGTTGGTTACTGGGCAAGACGGTGAATTTGAACACGCTAATTTTAAACGTTTGCCGTTACCCAATCACGACCAAAATCTGTATTGGACGTATCGAGTAAAGCCTGACTTTACCAGCTATTTGAAAATCGTAACTGAGAGTGATGGTGAAGAACGAAAAGTTCCTCAGGATATCTGTTCATTCCGCATTGCCGGCTTATCAAAAATTACCATTTCATCTGCCAGCTCTGCTATGACAGGTGAACCTGATTTACAGCCAACCAAGGTTTATTCCGCCACGATTCAAACTCCGGATTCACCGAATGAATTAACTCGTTTTGTATTGAAGCGAGAGCAGCTTTATAACATTGATGTATGGCGTCGAGAGGGCGGTGGTATTTTTAATCCGGGTAAGTTCACTCGTATGATCTCTATTTTGGAGCGTGCTACGCACATTGGTGAGCGTAATGCCGTGAACTTTGTCGGTTTAGCTTGGCATGATGGCAAAGCAATTTTAAATGAGGGTCCTGATTCTTTCTTCACAGACCCAACCCAGCAATGCCCTTACCACAACTTACAATTCCCTTCAGGAACGCCAGAGCAGGGACGTCGAGTCATTGAGGCTTACCACGGAACATTCAAAAACAATGCGGCTTTGATGCTGTTGGTTTGGGGGCTTGGAGCTCATGCCAAAACGTTTTTAGGCTTCTGGCCACATTACATGCTTAATGCAGGCAAAGGCGCGGGTAAATCAACATTGGTTAAATCTCTGGAACGTACCTTGGCGTTCACAATGTTCTCTGGCCAGAGCTTGAAAACCGAATTCCGCTTGCTGACATCGATATCGCATACCTCTCACCCTGTCGGTTGGGAAGAGTTATCGGCGCAAGGGCAGGGCGTCATCGATAAAGCTGTCGGTATGCTGCAGGAAACCTACCAATACACCATCACTCGCCGTGGTACCGATATGACCGAGTTTCTGAGTATCGCACCTGTTTTGCTGGCGGGTGAGGATGTGCCGGTGCAATCACTGCTGGGCAAATTGGTTCGTTCAGACCTGACAGGCCGCAAAGGTGATCTTATTCCTGATGACTTGCCTCGTTTCCCCGTTAAAGACTGGATTAAGTACCTGACTTCATACACCCGACCGCAAATGAAACGCGCATACCGTGAGTGTGTGGATTATCTATCTAAACATTGTATGGCTAAGCCGGATGATAACGGCGCAAACCGTATGCGTGATAACTATGCCTGCCTGATGTTGGCCTGGCGTTTACTGTGTGAGTTCACCGGTGTAGCCAGTAATTATGGTCACTTTGTTAAAGATATTGTCACTGAGATGAATGCTCATATCCGAGAGACAGAAGCAGAACGTGAGCCATGGGTTTGGATCATGGAGCTTATTTTGGGCGAAATGGATGCTGGCCACTTCCGTCACCCATTCGCATTTGACTGGTTAGAAGGTGAATTGTGTTTACTGGTTCGTACCAGTCACATCATGCAGCACATCAGCCAAAGCCCGGCACTGAAAGCCAAATTCGACAGTTTACCAGTGAAGAGCGATCGCATTCTCAAGAAGCAATTGAAAGAAGCCAAAGTGGTTTTGAAAGATGGCCACGAGAAATCAATCAACGGCAAACGCGTCGCCAACTTCGTCGCCCTGGGCGTTGAGAACCTACGTGAATTCGGCCTGTTCCCAACCGTTCCAAACGACGTTCTAGAGAAAGAAACTAACCAGTAAGGAATAAAGCAATATGGATTTATTTGATGTTCAACGACTGGCTGGCGCAGCGCTAGGCCTCACAGACGATCAGACAGATGAAATCATCGATACAGATGAGGATTTCGATACTCCGTTAATGGAAAAGTTTGGAATTGATTTAGACACGTTTGGAAATCTGGCAGAAGCGTTGTTGCCATTGACCCCTATGATTTCCTCGCCATTAACTAAAACGGTTTACCACGCTTTTGTTCGTCATCTTGGCGGTGGAGATTGTCTAGCTATTTGTAAGCGTAAAGTAGTACTAGAAAAGCCAAAGGAGGTGAATGCTCATGGCTAACCACCAACTCAAAATTAAATCTGAAGATCTAGAAGCCATCATCTCCGGAGAAAGAACTTTTGAGATTCGTAAGAACGACAGGGATTTCAAAGTGGGTGATCGAGTAACGCTAATTGAAGAAGAAGGTGAGCGTTATCTGACTATTCGCATTAAGTACATCACGAGCTACGCCCAACAAAATGGCTACATTGTTTTTTCCTTTGACTGGATTAGCGGTGGAAAAGTAATAGGAGAAGACAACAGTATGGCGGTTGGTTGGATACCGATGAGCTTAGGTTCATTGAGGAACCTTAATTTGAATAACTACATAGCAGCTGTTTTGAATGATAACGGGGATCTCTCGGTATGCAGGAAAACAAACCAGGTTATCAACATGAAGATTGGTTCATTTTCTAGTTTTGAAAAGGCTGTGGAATCAGCATGTGATGTATTGGAAAGCCACATCATCGGTAACGGTGTATTACATCGAGATGCAGGTTTTGGAGGTTTTCTTATTTGTAACGAACAAGAGTTCGAAAAACTAAACAAGGAGGCAGTTGAAAATGCCAAGAACAAAACCACTTAACCATATCGCGAAACTCATAGCTGAAGTTTACGAAGAGGCTGGTATGGACAAGCCATATATTGAAGATAAAAAGCACGACATGAGCAGCCACGAAAACAAATACGAGACGTTGGCCAGCGCCATTAATCTCGATGCCGGCAATCGCAAACGCTTAGCAACGAAACTCGGTATTACGTCGCTGCACTTAGATGTGACAGTAAAAGTTCTTAATCACCACTGTTAATACAAATTGTACAAACCGCAGAAGGTAAAGCATATGAAGAACCAATTAACAGATTTAAACAATCACTTGTTCGCTCAGATAGAACGTTTGGGTGATGAGGATTTAAAAGGTCAAGCGTTAGAGATGGAAGTTGCTCGTACCAAAGCAATAACTTCGGTATCTCAACAGATAGTTAATAATGCTCAGCTTGTTCTCCAGGGCGCAAAATTTAAGGCCGAGTACGCTGGCAAATACCAGGTACCTATGATGGAGGACAAGCGAAATGCCTAAAGGAGTTAGCCATCAGTACACAGAAGAACAAAAGACTTTTTTGAAAGACAATTCTTTACTTCCTCGAAAAGAGCTTACTGAAAAGTTTAACGCTACATTCGGCCTTGAACAGAGTCATAAAGCGATAGCGGCATACTGTAAACGTTACGGTTGGCTGACAGGTCGTACAGGGTGTTTTGAAAAAGGTGAATTGCCATGGAATACAGGCACGAAAGGAGTGTGTAAACCAAACTCCGGAAGCTTTAAGTCCGGGCAAGTACCACACAATAAAAAGCCATTGGGTCATGAACGGATTTGTTCAAAAGATGGCTACATCCTTATTAATGTTGCTGAACGTAACCCTTACACCGGCGCTGATACACGCTATCGCCCTAAACAATATGTCGTTTGGGAGAAGGCTAACGGTAAGGTACCGGAGGGAATGATTTTACGCTTTATCGATGGAGATAAATTGAACTGTGATTTATCCAATCTGGAGTGTGTATCTCAGGCTGTAAATTTGAGAATGAATAAAAACCGAGTGAATGAATTACCTGATGAACTGAAGGAAACTGGTCGTTTGTTATCAAAGCTTGAAGTTGCTTCTTTTGAAGCAAGCAGTCGTAGTAATTAATAAAAGGAACTATCAATATGCACTTATCAAACTTGCAATTAGTAATGATGGCTGAAATTAGCCAGGAACCATCAACAGGCTATGACTTATCAAAGTCATTACTCGATAAAGGATGGAAAGCATCTCATCAACAAATTTATCGTGACTTGGCCAAGCTTCATAAGCATGGAATCGTATCACTGAATGAGATCCCACAATCGGGCAAACCGGATAAAAAGCTGTATCTGATTAATGATGCCGGAAAGAACATGTTGACTCATGCTCTGGATGTTGAGCCTTCAGTATCGAGAGTTCAGGATGAAGCTTTGGTTCACTTATTCCTGGCTAACCGATATTACTTTGAACAACTCGAAGGTTTGTTGTCTGATGCTCTGGAAAACATGCTAGAAGAGTGTCGTTCGAAGGTACAGCAAGAAGATGTGTTGTCTTCATTAGTTCTAAACCGAGAGTGTGAACGTTTAAATGCTGAATACCAATGGGTAACTAATGTATTGAATTCGATGACAACGAAGCCTTGGAAGCAAGTACAAGCAGCATAGGTGCGCAAAACTGTGCTCATGGCTCCAACCAAACCTATGGGATGATCAGATAAATCCCATAGGTTTTTAACCCAACGAGCTGCAACTTGTGGGTTAAAGCATAAGCAGTTTTAGATTTAAGTCGTTGAATTAAATAAATCTGTAAATTTCATCCCATGGATCCACAGGTTTTTTCAAATATCTGTGGGTGGAGATCTTTTATGTTAGTAAAACTCAGTACCTGGCGGAAAACACGGTTTTCTGAAGGTTGTGCTCCGGACGTGCGAGTTTGTCGTAGGGAAATCGTGAATGGTACGTTGCCAGGTAAGCGAATAGGTCGCACTTATTATGTGGATATAGATAGAGAAAAACAGTCATTAGGGGATCCACTACTGGATGATTTAATGACACATTGATTATTCATTTTTGAGGTGACCGTGCCACGTCCTAGAAGTAAAAAATATAGAGACCTCCCAGAAGGTCTCTATTACTACAATAACAAAGGCTATGTATTCCGTCGTATTGATGCAACTTGGAAATCGCTTGGTCATGACAAGTCGAAAGCTGTGTCTATGGCCAAGCGTTATAACGCCACTTTCAGAGTAGCCAAAGATATTACTCATATTGAAGAAACACCTTCACCAGCTTACATACGGAAGCAATCTTTGTTCTCGGAGTTCCTTGATAGAATTAGCTCAAGGTATGAAAGTGAGGAAATCCCCACTCAGGGAACTCTAAATGATTTCAATAATAAATTAATAAAACTGAGGTTGATTCTAGGCGGGTATGCCGGTGCGGCTATTGGTTTGGATGAAGTAAACCTTGTCCTTAACGAAGTCGCCACGAATAAATCAAATAATGTGTATAACCGTTGGCTTTCATTCCTAGAG
>Ga0075011_10001256_pt1 | contig 13616 bp, 16 predicted proteins | sample TARM_MetaG_T_14_FD_72354 | JGI IMG/M metagenome (GOLD analysis project Ga0075011, IMG submission 72354) | Freshwater microbial communities from Pennsylvania, USA, analyzing microbe dynamics in response to fracking - TARM_MetaG_T_14 | ecosystem: Environmental > Aquatic > Freshwater > River...
ATCCATTATAATGTTGGAACAAATCTTTGTTTAGTCAATTTTTTCTTAAATTTATAGGAGTTTTTATGAATAAAAAAGAAAAATTAAAAAAAGTAATAGAAATATTGGAAGGAAAATATGGAGAGGTTCAGGTAATGTTAAACTATTCTTCTACCTTTGAACTTTTAGTCGCTGTCATTCTTTCAGCCCAATGTACTGATAAACGTGTAAATATCGTTACTGAACATATGTTTAAATATGTTAATACCCCAGAAGAATTTGCTAAAATGCCTCTTGAAGAAATCGAAGTATTTATTAGAAGTACTGGATTTTATAAAAATAAAGCAAAAAATATTAAAGCTTGTTCTCAAAAGATTTTAAAAGAACATCAAGGACAAGTTCCTTTAGTTTTGAGTGAACTAGTTCAATTGGCTGGTGTCGGTAGAAAAACCGCTAATGTTGTTATGGGAGCTGTTCTTGGAAAGCCACAAGGTATTGTTGTTGACACCCATGTAAAAAGATTGTCTAATAGAATTGGTTTTGTTGATTCAGATAATCCAATTATAATAGAAAGGGAATTAATGAAATTTATTCCAAAAAAATATTGGTTTAAATATCCTAATTTGTTAATTCATCATGGTAGAAGTACTTGTATAGCTAGGAAACCACGTTGCCAAAAGTGTGAAATAAATATTTATTGTTCTTTCAATAGGTAATATTAAGCTTTTCCAAGTATTTTTATCATTTAAAATCACAGGTCTAAAAAACATAAGTAAATCAAAATTTTAGTTTATCTAATATAAACGATAAAAAATATTCTTGATAAACTCTGTAATAAATAGTATAATCAAATAGAGTTAATCGAAAGGAGCATAGAATATATGGCAAGAATATCTGCTACTAGTTCACGTGGTGGTAACTTATTTACCAAAGGTGCAAAGGGTGAAAGAATCAAAAGTGAAAAAAGTAGAGGAGCTTCGTTAAAAACAAATGTTGATTTAGGGAAAGGCTACTTTTTAGATAAGTTATTAGACATTGAATTAGATTTTGCCAAAGATGAATTGCAATCTGTTCTTTCGGATATAGAACTTTTAGGAAAAGAACTTTGTGATAAACCTTCTGAACTAAAGTTAAAACTATATAAAGCTAAAATTCAAAATTTTTTAAAACAAGCTATGAAAAAAATTTATAAAGTTGACAATAAACTAGGTTTAAAAAAACTTGGTGAAGATCAAAAAGTATATGTAAGTATTGAAAAAATAGATAAAGAGTTAGAAGCACTAACTATGAAATTTTTAAAAGAACAAATAGATTCGCTTAGTATAATTGCTAGTGTTGAAGGAATACAAGGTTTACTTTGCAATGTAATTATTTAAATAATATGCATATGCTTCAAAAAATTTTATTGATAAGGAGATATATTCATGAAAGTATATTTAGATAACAATGCTACAACAAAAATGGATACTAGAGCTCTTGAGACTATGTTACCATTTTTTTCTGAAATATATGGAAATCCATCTAGTTTACATACAATGGGGCAAGAAGCCAAAAAACATCTAGATTTTGCTAGAAATACCATATGTAATTTATTAGAAGTAGAACCTTTAGAACTTATTTTTACTTCTAGTGGTACGGAATCAAATAATATGGCTCTTAGAGGAGTGGCTAAAGCCTTAGAAAAAAAAGGAAAACACATTATTACTAGTAAAATTGAACATCCAGCTGTAAAAGATACTTGTAAAGACTTAGAAAAAAACGGCTATGATGTAACTTATTTAGATGTTAATAAAAATGGAATGGTAGAAGTTGAGGATTTAAAAAATGCTATTAGACCAGATACTATTTTAATATCTATTATGCATGCTAATAATGAAGTAGGAACTATTCAACCAATAGAAGAAATAGCAAAAGTTGCCAATGAAAAAAATATTCTTTTTCATGTTGACGCTGTGCAAACTATGGGTAAATTGGAATTAAAACCTAAAAAAATTGGTATAGACTTAATGACTTTTTCAGGACATAAATTTTATGGTCCTAAAGGTGTTGGAGGTCTCTATGTTAAATTAGGTACTCGTATGACTAAATTTATGACTGGAGGTCATCAAGAAAGAAAAAGAAGACCTGGCACTTCAAATCTTTCAGGAATAGTTGGTATGGCTAAAGCTTTTGAAGTAGCTGAATTAGAAAGAGAACAACACTGTAAACAAGAAAAAGAACTTAGAGATTATTTTGAAGTAGAAATATCTAAAAGAGTTCCAGAAGTAATTATAAATGGACAAAATAGCAATAGACTTCCTGGTACATCAAGTGTCACTTTTAAATATCTAGAGGGAGAATCTATTTTACTTAGGTTAGACTATAAAGGAATTTGTGTAAGTTCTGGATCTGCTTGTGCTTCTGATGATTTAAGAGCTAGTCATGTTCTTCTTGCAATGGGAGTACCTGTGGAGTTTGCCCATGGGACTATAAGATTTAGTTTAGGCAAATATAATACAAAGGAAGAAATTGATTATGTCTTAGATATAATTCCACCTGTGATTGAACAACTTAGAGTATTATCACCTTTTTGGAACGAATTTAAAAAATAAAATTTTGGAGGAAAATTATGTATTCAGAAAAAGTTATGGATCACTTTAGTAATCCAAGAAATGTTGGAATAATAGAAAATCCAGATGGCTACGGAAAAGTAGGAAGTCCTGCTTGTGGAGATGTAATGGAAATATTTTTAAAAATAGAAAATGATACTATACAAGATGTAAAATTTAGAACTTTTGGATGTGCTTCTGCAATTGCAACTTCTTCCATATCTACAGAAATGATAATGGGGAAAAAGGTAGAAGATGCTTTAGAATTAACTAATAAAGCTGTTATGAACGCTTTAGATGGTTTACCTCCTGCAAAAATACATTGTTCTGTTCTAGCTGAAGAAGCAATAAAAGCTGCAATAGAAGATTATATTCATAAAAGAGATAATTAAAAAACTGTGCAATTGCACAGTTTTTTAATTAAATTTAAATAATTCTATAAATTTATTTAAAAAGTCTTTAAACTTAGCTTTTATTGAATTTTCTACTTTAACACTTTTTTCATTATGGGCTACTAAATAATCAAATTTTATTCTTATATCTTCTAATTCTTCTTTTCTTTGCTCTAAACATAAAAAATATTTGCTATTACCAAAATCATCTTTATATTTTTCCTCATACTTAGATATACATGCTTTAGGAAAATAAATTCCTCTAATGACCTTGTTATTTTCTATAATTTCCAAAATTAATTCCCTATAAACATCTTTTTTTTTCAAAGAATTTAATGACCAATTATTCAATTTATAAATTTCTTTTATTTCTTTGCATTTAAGTATTTTTTTTATTTTATCATTGATTTCTAAGTCTAACTCCACTTTAACATTTCTAATATTTTTTTTTGAAAAATTAGATTTTATATTTATATTAGAAATGTTTTTTTCACTAAATATAATTTGTTCATTTTCTTTATTAATAACTAATCTATATAACATTAATAATCCTCCTAAATTTATAATAGACTATTAATGTTACGGTTTTTTTTATCTATTCTTTAATAAAATATAATTTTTAATTTAAGTTTATCCAAAAAGAGGCTTAGAAAGCCTCTAAAATTTAATCTAAATTATGCCCCATTCCACTAGAATCATGTAATAAAACTAAATCATTAATAGCTTTTTTTACAAATTTTACATTTTCTGATTTTTCTTCTTCTAACCTTTTTAATTCATCAACTAATAATCTCTTAACTAGTTCAAAAGATTTTAACTCACAATCAGACATTTTATATATTTCTTCTAAACTTAACAAAGATAATTCATTAAAATACATAACAAGCACCTCTCTTTCATCTTATAATATAAGTATAATCTATAAATAATAGAAAATCAATAATAACTAGAAAAAAGCCTTTTAATATGGTAAAATATACTGATACTATAGAAAAAGGTGATTTTATTGAATAAAAATGATATTCCTTTGCATGTTGCAATTATTATGGATGGTAATGGTCGTTGGGCTCAAAAAAATGGTAAAAATAGAATAAGTGGACATATGGAAGGGGCAAATAGCGTTCGTGAAGTTATTCGTTCTGCAAAAAAATTAGGAATTAAATATCTAACTCTTTATGCTTTTTCTACTGAAAATTGGAAAAGACCTAAAGAAGAAGTGAATGCTCTTATGAATTTATTCCAAACTTTTTTGAAAAACGAGAAAAAAACTCTTATGAAAGAAGATATTTCATTAAAAATTTTAGGGAGAAAAGAAGGAGTTTCTAACAAATTATTAAATTTAATTTCTGAAACAGAATCTTATTTATCAAATAATAAAAGTCTTCAGCTAAATATTGCTTTTAATTATGGAGGTAGAAGTGAGATAATTGATGCAGTTAATCTCTTGCTTTCTGAAAAAAAAGAAGTAATCACAGAAGATGATATTCGTTCTAAATTATATTTTCCTAATTTACCTGATCCTGAATTAATTATTAGAACCAGTGGTGAATTTCGCCTAAGTAATTTTTTATTATGGCAAATGGCCTATTCTGAAATCTATATTTGTGATACTTATTGGCCTGATTTCAAAGAAAGTGATTTTAATTTAGCAATAAATCATTATTTAAATAGAGAACGTCGATTTGGAGGGCTTAAACAGAATGAAAAGTAGATTATTAGTTGCAATAATTTTTATACCATTATTAATTTATATTATGCTTTATGGAGATTTACTCTTATTAATTTTTACAAATGTTATCATTGGTGTCAGTCTTTTTGAATTTTATAAAATGATGAAAGAAAGTAAAAGAGAAGTTTCTATGGAACTTGGAATTATTTTAGGCTTGTTTATGCCTATGTATTCTTATTTACAGTACAAAAATTTTATGGATATTAATAACTTTTTATCTTTATTTGTTGTTGTAAGTATAATCTTATTAAGTGCAATACGAATAATCAAGAAAAAGGTAGAAGGCTCTACAGAATATATTTCTAACACACTATTAGGTATTTTCTATATTGCTTTTATGTTTAGTCATATATTTGGAATTAGATCTTTAACTAATGGTGGAATGTGGTTACTTACAATACAAGCACTTATGTGGATTGCAGATTCTTCAGCTTATTTTGTAGGACTTAACTTCGGTAGAAAAATATTTAAAGAAGGGCTTTCTGATATTAGTCCAAAAAAATCCAAAGAAGGCTTTATTGGTTCTATTCTATTTACTATTTTAGGAATGTTTATTATTAAAAATATTATTTTTAAAAACATAGGTCTTGATAATATACAATTAGTAATAATTCCTATAATAATAGCTAGTGTTGGTATGATTGGTGATCTTGTTGAATCAATGTATAAAAGAGAATTTAAAATTAAAGATTCTGGAAATTTACTTGGTGGACATGGTGGTATTTTAGATAGATTTGATAGTTTAATTTTTACTCTCCCTACTCTTTACTATTATTTTACTTATGTTTTGAATATGAAATAATTTAGACAGTTTTCTAACTGTCTATTTTCGTTGGAGGTTTTATGAAAAAAATTACTGTCCTTGGTTCTACAGGGAGTATTGGAAAAAACACTTTAGAAATTGTAAGGAATTTAAATGAATATAAAATTGTCGCTCTAAGTGCTCATAATAACTATAAGCTTTTAATTGAACAAATCAAGGAATTTCAGCCAAGATATGTATCTATTGGTAGTCTTGAGGGATATAATAAATTAAAAGAGATTTTTCCCGAATTAGAAATATATTTTTCTGATGAAGGGCTAAAAAGACTAGGTGATTTAGATGAAAGTGATATTTTAATTAGTGCAGTCAGTGGAAGTGTTGGTATAGAGGCTACATTAAATGCTATAAAAAAAGAAAAAAGAGTAGGACTTGCTAATAAAGAAACAATGGTAGCAGCTGGCGATTTAATTAATCACCTTTTAAAAACATATAAGGCAGAAATAATCCCTGTTGATAGTGAGCATTCTGCTATTTTTCAAGCTTTAGAGGGAAACAATATTAGTGAGGTTAAAAAGTTAATAATTACAGCTAGTGGTGGACCATTTAGAGGAAAAGATTTAAATTTTTTAAAAAGTGTAAGTGCTAAGCAAGCCTTAATGCACCCTAATTGGAATATGGGTTCAAAAATAAGCATAGACTCTTCCACCTTAGTAAATAAAGGTTTAGAAGTCATTGAAGCACACCAACTTTTTGGCATAGATTATGACGATATTGAAGTTCTTATTCATCCACAAAGTATTATACATTCTATGGTTGAGTATTGTGATGGTTCTATTATTGCTCAATTAGGATTACCTGATATGAAAATACCGATTCAATATGCTCTAACTTATCCAAAAAGACTAAATAATCCCTGCATTAGTTCACTAGATTTTTTTACTCAAGCTAGTAGTCTTAATTTTGAAAAACCCAACAATAACACTTTTAAAGGTTTAAGTTTGGCTTTTAAGGCCGGAAAAACAGGTGGTACAATGCCTGCTGTTTTTAATGCTTCCAATGAAGTAGCAGTTTCTCTATTTTTAGAAGAAAAAATATCTTTTTTAGATATATACCTTGCCATAGAAAAAGCTATGGAAAATCATACACCTTTATCAGCTCTTTCTTTGGATAACATCCTGAATGCAGATAAGGAAGCTAGAAAATTTGTAAGAAATTTGTTTGAAATTTAAGGAGGAAAAATGAATATAATTATAACCTTATTAATACTAGGAATCATAATACTAATACATGAACTTGGACATTTTTTATCAGCAAAATATTTTAAAATGCCCGTATCTGAATTTGCAATTGGAATGGGTCCAAAACTTTTTAGCATACAGAAGGAATATACTCTTTATAGTATAAGAGCTATCCCTATGGGTGGTTTTGTTAATATAGATGGAATGGACATAGAAAATCCTGTCGAAAATGGATTTAACAATAAAAAACCTTTAGAAAGATTTATCGTTCTATTTGCAGGAGTTTTTATGAATTTTATTTTAGCCTTAGTAATAGTTTTTTCTCTAAACTTTCTTAGTGGCGGTCAATATCATGTTCGAGAAGATGCTATTATAGGTTCTATCATAGAAAATAGCCCTGCTTCTACCTATCTTCAAAAAGAAGATGTAATCTTAGAAATAAATAATAAGCCAATCAATAAATGGACTGATATCAATATTCTTACATCTACATTGGATAATCCCAAAGTTAATATGCTTATAAATCGAAATGGAGAGATGATTCCTCTTGAGTTTAATTTAGAATATAATGAACAAAGACAAACTTATTTAATTGGTATTCAACCTCATTTTGATTTTGTTCCATATACTTTTACAGAAAAAATCTCAGCTAGTTTAAGTGACTATAAAAATTTATTTACAGGCGTTTTTAAAGGACTTAAAATGCTGTTTTCTGGTGAAGTTAAGAGTACTGATATGGCTGGACCTGTTGGCTTAGTAAAAATAGTTGGAACATTCACATCAAGCGGTATAGGAATGATACTTATGTTAGTTGCTTTATTATCTGTTAATATTGGTATTTTAAATTTAATGCCTTTTCCTGCCCTAGATGGTGGAAGAATAATTTTTGTAATACTTGAATTATTTGGTATCAAAGTAAATAAAAAAATTGAAGAAAAAATACATTATCTTGGAATGTTTATTTTGCTTATATTAATTGTTCTCATTACTCTTAATGATATAAAAAATCTATTTAGATAAAGAGGTTTTATATGAAAAGAAATTTAATATATTTATTTATACTTGTTATTTATAATGTTTATGGCCAAAGAAGTCTTAATTTAAAAATTGATAATGACATTTTTTTTAGTGATCAATTTTATACTAGTGGAATTGAGCTTGAGTTAGAAACTCGAGATTCTAATTTTTATAATGTTGAAAAAGAACTAGCTGATGATAATGAAAAAAATAGATTGCAATACGTAACAAGACGTTTTATAGGTCAAAAATTATATACCCCTAGCAATATAAGATTGACTCTTGAAGAAAAAGAAAAATATGAAAGACCTTATGCAGGATTTTTATACGCAGGTTATTCAATGGAAAAATATAGCTCAAATAGTAATTACATTATACATAGCTATACTATTGGAGCTACTGGAGATATTAGTCTTGGAGAATTCTATCAAAAAGAATATCATGAATTGATTGGCTCACCAGAGCCTCAAGGTTGGGATATGCAAATAGAAGATAAGTTTATTTTTCAATATAATTTAGAATATAGTCCTAAAAATCATCTTTTATTTAGTGATGATAAATTTTCAAGTGATTATAGAAATATTTTCAAAGTAAATTTAGGTAATCTGCAATTAGGTGGAAGTCTTGGATTTTTAATTCGTTACGGAAATATTCTTAGTGATTTTTCTAGTAAGAAAACAAACTTTGAAAAAAGTCCTACAGAAAATTTTTTAAACTTAAAAGAATATTATATTTTTTTTAATGGTAATATTAAAACGACATTACATGATACTACCTATGAAGGAACACTTATATCTAATCACAGTCCTTTAACTGTAGATATAAATCCGATTGTGTTAGAAGAACGATTAGGAATTATTCTAACTTGGGAACATTTTTTATTTGAATATATTCTTAATGTACAAAGCACTGAAGTTAAAAATGAAAAATGGCGATTAGACTGGCATCTGTATCATTCTTTTAATTTTAAATACCTTTATTAGCAATATAATATTAGGAGGTAAATTATGAAATTTGGTAGATTTATCAAGGAAAATCAAATAGAATCTGGAGTTATTATAGATGATAAATTATTTTTTTTCAAAGATATTTTTAATAAAAATATTGACTTAAAAGAGTTTGTTGAGACCTTCAAAGAATCTTATATTGAAGTAATAAAAGAAAAATCAAAAATAATTTCTCCGTGTAGTATAGATAAATTTAAAAATACTTCTGTTTTTCATGAACCTAGAAGAAATCTTATTTGCTTGGGTAAAAATTATCTAGAGCATGTAAATGAATGTAATACAGGAGGAATTGATAAAGATTTAGTAAGACCTGCTGAACCGATATTTTTTAGTAAATTAATAAATAAATTTATTGGACCACATGAAGCTATAGAATTAGATAGTTCTATAACTAAAAGTCTTGATTATGAAGGTGAACTTGCTGTAATTATTTCTAAAGAAGGAGAAAATATAAACATAGATGAGGTTTATGAATATATTTTTGGCTATACAATAATAAATGATAGCTCTGCTAGAGACTTACAAAAAAAACACTCTCAATGGCTTAAAGGTAAAAGTTTAGATAATACCTGCTCTATTGGACCTTATATTTTATATAAAGAAGCTACTTCCTTTCCACCAAGCCTAGATATTAAAACATATATTAATAAAGAACTAAGACAGCATGGTAAAACTGATGATTTAATATTTAGTATTGCTTATGCAATTTCAGAATTATCAAAAGGTACTACTTTAAAAAAAGGTGATATAATCGCTACAGGAACTCCAAAAGGCGTTGGGATGGGATTTAATCCACCAAAATTTTTAAAAGATGGTGATACTTTAAAAATTGAAATTGAAAACATTGGAATTCTTGAAAATAAAATAAAAGAAAGGAAATCAAATGAATATAGAAGATAAAAAAGTTTGGTACCCATATCAACAAATGAAATTAGATAAAAGAATTTATAAAGTTTTAGAAGGAAAAGGACCTTATTTAAAAATTGAAAATTTAGAAAAAAATGAAATTAAGGATTTACTAGATGGCGTTAGCTCTTGGTGGTGTGCTGTTCATGGATATGGAAATGAAGAACTAAATAATGCTATTAAAGAACAAGTTGACAAAATAGCTCACGTCATGCTTGGTGGTCTCAGTCATAGTCCTGTAGAAAAACTTGCAGAAAAACTTGTAGAAATAACACCAGATGGCTTAAATCACGTATTTTTTTCTGATAGTGGCAGTGTTGGGGTAGAAGTAGCTATTAAAATGGCTATTCAGTATTTTTCTAATCAAAATTTAAAAAATAAAAAGAAAATTATTGGTCTTACCAATGCTTATCATGGTGACACTTTCAAAGCTATGGAAATAGGAGATGAACCTGATTTTCATGGTGCATTCAAACACACCTTCAAAGATACATTCCATATTGATCCTCCAAAAGGCGGGTTTAATTCTTCTGATGAAGAAATAAATGTTGCTTTGTCAATATTGGAAGATTTATTAATAAGTGAAGCTGATAATATTGCAGCTTTTATCGTTGAACCTTTAATTCAAGCTTCTGGTGGTTTTATTGTTTACAGCCCAAAATACTTGGAAAAAGCCCGTGAACTTTGTGATAGATACAATATACTATTTATTTTTGATGAAGTTGCTACTGGATTTGGTCGTACTGGTAAATTTTTTGCTACAAATTATACAAATATAATTCCAGATATTTTAATTTTAGGAAAAGCTTTAACTGGTGGATATTTAGGTCATTCTGCTACCATTACTACTACAAAAGTATTTAAAGGGTTTTGGAGTGATTCTTATGAACACGCTTTTATGCATGGTCCTACTTTTATGGGAAATCCTCTTGCTTGTGCTGTTTCATTAAAAAGTATTGAAATATTTCAAAGAGACAATTATCTTGATAAAATAGAAAAAATCAATTCTATATTAAAAAATGAATTACTAGAATTTAAGCACGAACTTGTAAAAGAAACAAGGGTATTTGGGGTAACTGGTGTTATAGAAGTAAAAGATAGTAAAATTCTTAAGGAATTTCAAAAATATGCCTATGAACACGGAGCTTACATTAGACCTTTTGGTTCTTATCTATATATTATGCCTTCTTATATTCTCGATGAGGTAGAAGTAAAAAAACTTTGCACTATCATGAAAAATTATATTTTAGAATATTTAAATGTTAAATAAATTTTTTAAGGATTCAAAGTTTTGAATCCTTATTTTTTTATTATAAAAAAGAGTCTAAAGGACTCTCTAATTTTCTAAAAATTTATTCATATTTTTACTTTTATAAATAATATTGTCTTTATCTACTATCATTACTTCTAACTCTTCTATATTATCTACTAATTCTATTATTTTATTAGCTTCTAACATAAACAAAGCTGTAGAATATAAATCAGCCCTAAAGGAGTCTTTAGCTATGACAACTAACATACTTATTGTATCAGCTGGATAACCTGTTTTAGGATTAATAATATGATGATACCTCTTACCATCTATTTCAACATAAGTTTGATAGTCACCACTAACTCCCATAGCTTCACCTTCTAGCAAAGCTATATTTATTATTTCACTGGGATTTTTAGGGTTTTGTATTCCTATTCTCCACTTTTTACCATCTGACCTTCTACCTATACTTTCTACACTAGATATAGCACTAATAAATCCATGCTTCACTCCATTTTCTATAAAAATATCTTTTGCTCTTTTTATTGCATATCCCTTTAAAAATGCTCCTGTATCTATACCTTGACCTTCATATGCAAGCTTTATATATTCTTTATTATATTCAATACTTTTATAATCTACTAGTTTTAAAGCTTTTTCTATTTCTTTTTTATTGGGTATATTATCTATTTCCAAGTTATCAAATCCCCATAAATTTATAAGAGGATAAACTGTAACATCAAAATATCCTCCTACAAAATCAGAAATTTTTTCTGCACTTTGTAACAAAGAATATAATTCTTCTGTCATTTTATGCTTTTCTAAAGGAGACTCATTTAAAGTATTTAAAATGCTTCCCCTACTTTTAGTATTATAAGCTCGGTCTATACGTTTCATTTCCTCTACTGCTTTTTTAATTATATTTCTTGTTTCTCTTTCATTTTCTCCATATATAGCAAAATTAATCATTGTTCCATAAAAAAATTCGTTATGCTCCACTCTAACTAATTCTTTTTCTCTACAAGAAAAAACCAAAAAAGGTAGAAGTAAACAAAAAAATATTTTTTTCATTTTATTCTCCTAATCTTGTAAAATATAACTTTCCTGTTTTTACCTCTTGTAAGACTTTTTGCACTATTATATTTTTCTTTAATGGATGGCCGTTTTCACCATTTATACCTAATTCTCTTACTCTTTGTCCTGTTACTACTGTTAATTCATATTTATTAGATATTTTATCAGTTAATTCCTCATATAAAACTTTTTCTTTCATTATTTTTTACCATCCTCTAATATAACTTTTTTTAAATCTAAAATAGCTTGCTCTACGGTATTATTAATAATAACAATATCATATTTTTTTTCATATTCTAATTCCTTCAATGCATTTTTTAATCTTATTTGAATAACATCTTCACTATCAGTATTTCTACCTCTTAATCTTGATTCTAATTCTATTTCATTTGGTGCTTTAAAAAATACTAAACAAGCTTCTGGAAAACGTTCTTTTATCTGCTCTCCGCCTTGAACATCAATTTCAAGTATTACATTTTCTCCAAACTCTAACTTTTCTTCTACTTCACTTTTCAAAGTTCCATAATAATTTCCATGCACATTGGCATATTCCAAGAATCCATTTTCTTCTATTTTTTTCTCAAATTCTTCTTGATTAAAAAAATAGTAATCCACTTTATTTATCTCACCTACTCTAGGTTTTCTTGTTGTAGCAGATATAGCTAAAGGTATATCTAATTCTTTTCTAACTAATTTAGTAACTGTTGATTTACCCGCTCCAGATGGTCCAGATACTACAAATAATCTTCCCTTTTTCATATATTTATCCTTTCACTACTCAATGTTCATTCCTTGTTCTCTAATTTTTTCAACTTCAGACTTAGCTTCTACCACTAATTTTGATATTGGATAATAATTACTCTTAACACCCATAGTGTTCAATTCTCTAAAAATTTCTTGTAAAATAAAATCTAATTTCTTACCAATTTCATTACTTTTACTATTAATTAAATTTTCTAAAGCCTCTAAATGAGAAGCCAATCTTGATATTTCTTCACTAATATCACTTCTATCTGCAAATATTAATATTTCTTTCAATATATCTTCTTCTTTAAATTTTACATCTTCTCTAATATTATTTAATCTAAGTATTAATTTTTCTCTATATTCTTTTACAACCTCATCTTTTAAAACTAATATTTCATTATAAAAATTTTTTAATAAACTTAATTTTTCATCAAAAAAACTTTCTAATCTATCGCCTTCTTCTGATTTCATCTGATTTATTTTTTCTAAAGCTTCTACTAGATTTTCTAAAATAAAATTCACATAAGTTTCCTCATTAGAATCAACATCTGATTTTTCAATTAAATTTCCATATTTAATCAAGCTATCTAATTTATCTGTAAACTTTAAATTTAAATCTGTTTCCATTTGATTTAAAGTAAAAAGAAGAGACGTCGCTAATTTTTCATTATAAGTGAAGCTTGCTTGTTTTTCACTTTTATCTTCAAACTCAATTCTAAGGTCAATAGATCCTCTATTAATATATTTTCCAACTAAAGTTTTAATTTGATTTTCCATAAAATTTAAAATATATGGAATTTTTATTCTTAAATTTAAACTTTTATTATTAACACTTTTAATTTCTATTAATATTTTAAATAATTCATTTTCAAAAATATGCTTACTATAACCTGTCATACTTCTCATAAATTCACCACCATAGAT
>Ga0075011_10001257_pt1 | contig 13602 bp, 11 predicted proteins | sample TARM_MetaG_T_14_FD_72354 | JGI IMG/M metagenome (GOLD analysis project Ga0075011, IMG submission 72354) | Freshwater microbial communities from Pennsylvania, USA, analyzing microbe dynamics in response to fracking - TARM_MetaG_T_14 | ecosystem: Environmental > Aquatic > Freshwater > River...
ATACAATAGATGTTATTTCAAATCCTGAAAAACATAATCTATATGAACTTCTTAGTGTTAAGCGGTTCTTTCACTTCTTAGATAAATACATCTTTAAGAAATCAGAAGTTGAGGCTTTCATTCACTTATACGAGATGCTAAAGTTCTCAGGTACCACCGGCCGCCGACGGTATAAAATGACACCTATACAAGTGTTCCAGTTTGCTAACATTCTCGGTTTTTATAAAACGAAAGATAAAAGGTTGTGCCGTGAAGCCCTTTTATTCGTGCCGCGTAAATTTTCAAAAACAACATCTGTAGCATCTTTAGCAATAAATGATCTGTTATTCGGAGACGCTAATGCACAGTCTTATGTGGCAGCTAATTCATACGATCAGGCAAAAATATGTTTTGATGAAATTAAAGAGATACTAAAATCATTGGATAGACGGCTAAGGCACTTCAAGTTAAATCGAGAAGTCGTATTCAATAAAATGAGAGGCAAAACATCTTTCATTCGATGCTTGGCGTCAAGCCCTGATAAGCTAGACGGATTAAACGCTTCCGTAGTGATTGTAGATGAGTACTCACAAGCAGATAGCGCATCGTTGAAAAATGTGCTAACCTCGTCTATGGGTATCAGGGTTAACCCTTTAACAGTGATGATAACAACCGCTTCGGAGAAATTAGAGTCTCCATTTAGAGACACATTAAAGTCGTATAAGAAAATACTAAGAGGCGAAATGGAGAATGATTCTGTATTCGCTCACATCTTTGAACCTGATGTGGATGATGAAGAGGATAATCCTGAAACATGGAAAAAGGTACAACCGCACTTAGGGATAACCGTTCAGGATGATTACTACGAACTTGAGTATAAAAAGGCTCAACAATCAGCAGATGATATGGTAACGTTCAGGACAAAGTTACTCAATATATTTGTGCAAAACACATCTAAGACATGGATTGCACCGGCAGAGATTGAAGCTAAATTCAAGCAAATCAATTTGGCAAATCTAATTGGTAGGCCGCCTACAATGGTATCAGTCGATTTATCCGTTAGAGATGACTTCTCAGCCGCTACATATATGGTCTATTTCGAGAATATCAGTGCTTTTCATTCCGTTACTGATTATTATTTTCCTGAAGGTGCACTATCCGGGCACCCGAATGAAGAACTCTACAGAAAATGGGCAAAAGACGGGCATTTAAGAATTTTGCCCGGAACAGTGATAGACTACAGAGCTATCATAGCAGACATTTTAAAGCGAAACGAATACTTAGGAATATTAGCTATCGGATATGATCCATATAGGTCAATAGAATTTATAAACATGCTATCGGCGGCCGGAGCCGCAAAAGTCATCACGCCGGTAAAACAGACTTATGCAACGTTCACAAGCCCTATTGAATCTTTTGAGATTACAATGGCGATGGAAAAAATAACATTTGATCCGAACCCGATAACCGCATACTGTTTCGGGAATGCTTTAATGGATGAAGATAAAAACGAGAATCGTAAACCAATAAAAAGAAGCCAAAACGAAAAGATAGACGGTGTAATAACTACCCTGATGGACTTTTGGCTCTTTAATAACGTAGAAAGGAGTTAACATGGGATTATTTAGTAGAAAAAAAACAGTGGCCGAAAGCCCTGTAAAGGAGGAGAGGAGAAGTTATTTTGAGATGGTATCCGCCGCGGATGCCACAGTATCGAATAATTATATCCCTACTATAACGAGTGGGGAGCTGGGGCTGAAAATAGCAACGGTATACAGGTGTGTAGACATTTTGTCCGGGAGTATCGCTTCACTTCCGTTACTTTCCAAAAGAAAAAAACAAGGATGTTTTACGATAGACGAAGGTAGTGATCTAAGCTTTCTTCTAAAGGTAAAGCCGAACAAGCGCCAAACATCTTATGAGCTGCTCAGAAATGCAGTAATTCAAAAGGTGAACAACGGAAATGCCTATATATTACCGATATATGGTAATGAAGGTACGATCAAGGAATTAATTCTATTATCGCCGAATACTGTTACTTACGACAAATTTAGAGACCTGTATATCGTTTCAGATGTTATTAACAACATATTCGACACATTTACATCTGATGAGATAATACACATAAGGAATATGTCGCTAGACGGAGGATATACGGGTGTGTCAACGATACAATATGCATCTAAGATATTAGGGATAACGGCAAGTGCCGATAACCTATCATTAGATTCGTTTCAGCCGGGAGCAGGCTACGCCGGTTTTGTAGCAGGGGATAGTAACACTGTAAAAGGTTTTGGAGAATTTCAGTCTCAACAACTTTCAGACGTGGGCACTAGGGTAGAATCAGAATTAAAATCAGGAAAAAAGGTTTTCTGGTTGCCGGATAATATGAAATTCAATCAGCTTTCAATGTCGCCGGCAGACGTGCAGCTATTAGACACGAAGAAATTCGGCGTGCTAGAGATTTGCCGTTTTTTTGGAGTGCACCCGGATATGGTTTTTGCTGGTCAGTCAACCAACTATAAAGCTTCCGAAATGTCACAGGTGCAATTCATGTCTAATACACTTAGACCACTGATCAGACAAATCGAATCTGAGCTACAAGCTAAATTGATACCTCAATCGCTGGCAGATTATTATAAAATTGAGTTCGATGTAGAATCTATGTACCAAACAGATTTAGCTGCTGAGGCTGAATATATGACTAAAACCATTCAATGCGGTGTATACACCGTAAATGAGTGGCGAAAACGCAAAGGGCAGCTACCTGTAGAGGGTGGAGATGTGGCAATGGTAAGCTGTAATATAGCTCCTGTAGATAGCGCAAAAATAAAAGGTGAAAAAAAAGATTCAAAAAGTATATCCAAAAACACGTAAAAAATCAGTAATAAAAAAGGCTATATGGAAATAAGAAGCTTTGATGGGGATGCAGCCCCTAAAATAGTAGAAGGTAGGACTATTCAGGGATATGCGGTTGTATTCAATCGCGAATCTCGAATAATGTTTGATAAGGCCAAAAAACGATACTTCACTGAGGTCATTAAATCGGGTGCGATTACGCCTGATTTACTCCAAAGGAGTGACGTGAAGGCCCTAGTTGAGCACAATAGGGAGCGCCTATTAGCTCGCAACATCAAAGGTGCCGGTTCTCTGACATTGGAAATTGACGAATACGGTCTAAAGTATCGTTTCGATGCTCCAAACACGCAGGACGGCGAATATGCGGTAGAGATGATACGAAGAGGAGACATATTCGGCTCTTCATTCGCTTATTATGCTAATGAATCCGACGTATCCTACGAAAAGAAAGCCGATGGAACTCTTTTGCGTTCCGTGAATAAAATTGCCTACATAGGTGATGTTTCGCCTGTTAGCGATCCGGCCTATTTTGGCACAGATGTAGAAGTTAGAAGTCTTGATTCTTTCTTTGAAGAGAAGATAGACGAAAGCTATAAAGAAGAGATTATTAATTTACGTAAATTAAGTATTTAATATGAAAAAGAAAATCGAAATCAGAAAAAGAATTGCGGAAATCAATGCAAGATTTACCGCATTAGCAGACTCTTTAGAGTCAGAAAAAAGAGGTTTAACGGCAGAAGAAATTGAAGAAAAAAGAGCGTTAACCTCCGAAAAAGAAATCCTAGAATTACGTTATCAACAAATTGAGAATGGATGGGTACCATCTCAGGAAGTTGAGAACAGAGGTGCTGCATTTGCAGGATTGATTTATGGTATTATCAATCGCAGTTTGCCGGCAGGCTATGAAAAGTTAGTTCAATCGGAAAAGGAAATTATCATTCCTGCTACACGTTCATTTCAGGATGTAGCGTCTAGTGGCGCAATTATCCCTTTGACGATAGGTGAAATCATTGAACCATTGGAAAAAGGAATGATCCTGAGCGCAGTAGGTGCAAAAATGCAGTACGGCCTTACGGGTGACTGGGTATTTCCTGTAGTTGCAGGTATCGAAGCAACTATCGAGGGTGAAAACACAGAAGTGTCCGACACAACGATTGACATCTCATCAATCAAGCCAGTGCCTAAGCGTGTATCTTTGGCTATTCCTGTCTCTAATTCGGCTATTGATCAGTCTAATGGGCTTCTTCTTGACATTGTAAACAAGCAAATCCAAATGGGATTAGCTCGTCTGCTTAACAAGTGGATGTTCGCGCCTGAAAAAATATCTGTAAAGGCTTCAGACGGATGCTTCGTTGCTCCTAAGTCTTCAATGGTAACTACTGCATACTCCTATAAGGATGTAGTAGCGTTAAAGGGTAGAGTCATGAAGAAAGGCGTTATACCTGATGGTACAGCAGCTTATGTATGTTCAGCCTCGACCTACGCTGATTTAGAGGCAACTCCAAGGAACGCCAACGGCGGCGACCGTATGATCCTCGAAGATGGTAAGATTAATGGCTATCCCGTATTCGTTACTGAGTATGTAGGTGAGGGTGTTCTAGGATTTGGAATTTTCTCTTATGAGATGGTTGGGCAATTTGGTCAAATGCGTTTGATCGTTGATCCTTATACCGGCTCAAAGAAAAACTTGACTTACTTCGTGTTGAACACGAACTTCGATATGTTGTCTCTTCGCGCTGAGGCTTTTGGCATCTGCAAGCTTGCTGTATCGGGCACGCCGACCATTGCATCTGATCCAACCTCAGTAGATATGAAATCGGCTGCAACCGTAGCTGTTAAGTCTAAGATCAATGTGACAGGTGTTAACCTTACAGCCGCAGTAGGTGCTGCACTGTCGGGTACCAACTCTGCTTTGTTTGCTGTTTCGGCTGCAACAATTGCAAAGGATGCTAACGGAGCTGTTAACGCAGAATTGGAAATCACGTATACTCCAGCCGCTGTAGGCAATCACGTAGCTGTTCTCACATTGAGCTCTACAGGTGCCACATCGGTTGTTGTTAATATTGCTGGTGTTTGTAAGTAATTGGTTTGTTAATGGGGCTGGGGAGACCTAGCCCTTTTTAAAATTAAGACTATGTACGTTACCGTAGCTGAAATAAAAGAGCATCTGAATATAAGTGCTAGTTACACAGAGGAAGACTCTATGCTTAACTCAATGATAGAGGCTTCAGAGATTGCAGTAGAAAACTACCTGCAACAGCCGATAGATACCTTTGTGATTGAAAATAAGCTTAACGCAGCGCTAAAGCATGCTATTAAGATAATGGTAGGCAACTTCTATGCAAATAGAGAGTCTGTAGCGTACACAAACCCGCAACCTGTGCCGTATACTTTGGAATTTCTTTTAAAACCTTATAGGAAATATTCATGAGAGCTGGATTATTGGAACATAAACTGATTTTTAAGGAACTTAGGAAAATTCAATCCTCAACCGGGGCTGTTAAAAAGGAATACGTTCCTATTTACACCTGCAAAGGAGAAAAAAAGAGATTGTCTGCTTTGGGTAATGGCATTCAAGCAAACGAAGAGTTTATCGGCAATACGCTGATATTTCGCGTTCGATGGAACCCTATTATCCGCGACTCGCAAAGAGTAGAATTTGATGGTGTAGATTACGATATATTTCTGCTCGATTCTCAAGGAAGAAGAGACTCATACTTAGTAACGCTTAGAAAAATCAACTCATGAATTACGGAGTAGTAAGAGGGAGAGAAACACCCGGATTGAATAGTCAGTCATTTAGGCTAACAGAACAAGGGTTATCGCGCGTGCAATATGCGGTGAGAGAACTTTTCGACATTGACAAGAACAGGGCCATAAGAGCCGGCTTAAGAGCGATGGGAAGAGTTTTTGTAAAAGGTGGGCGTGGAAGACTTAAAACTAGAATGAAGTCATCAAAGGGCGTAACAGGAAACCTCTACAGAGCTTTTACAATCAGAGTAAAAAAAATGAAGCTAGGAGCGATGGTAGGTTTTAAAGGAGGTGTTGGAGGTGGCGGACACTCTCATTTAGTGGATAGAGGTACCGTTCGCCGATTTACAAAGTCGGGTGCAGACAGAGGAATAATGCCTGCTAATAAGTTTTGGACGGAAACGGCGGATCAGGACTGGAAAAAAGCTACCGATGTGCTATTTGACGCTATCGAAAGAGCTGTACAGAGAATAATTGAACGTAACGCATATTAATATGATTGCAGATTCAAAGTTTAAGATAACGTCCATCATCAGGCAAATGCTTATTGATGATGAGATTTTAAGAAATTACATCTCAGTAACTGTAGACGGAGAAGTAGAATATAAGATATACCCAATAGTAGCACCTGAAGGTACCGCAGGTGATTTTATAGTTTACTATAGAGAGCAATACAGCAAGAAGTATACAAAGATGGGCGTTTATGAACAATCATGCTTAGTCGCTTTAGCTGTCATTTCTGATGATTACGATTCCGCTCAAAACATAGCAGATCGTATTGACGCAATATTAGAAGGGAAGCATCCCGACTATGATATACAATATATCCAATTAGAAGACTCGACAGAGCACTTCGAGGAGGGTAAATATATGCAAATCTTATTGTTTAACGTAAAATAGAAAATTATGCCAGATTATGACGCAAATGTAGATGCTATTCAAGGTGATAGCGTCTTTGTATTCACAGGAGAAGCCGGAGCAGAATTACCAACGGCATACGCAACGAGCTGCAATCTATCTGTTTCTAAAGAAACGATTGATACATCAAATAAGATGACAGGCGGATGGGCATCTAGCCTGTCAGGACGTAAAGGATGGACTGCAAGCTCAGACTGTTTGCTTACCAAGACCACTGGTCTAAACTCTTTCGACAGCCTATATGATGCCCTGTTATCCGCAACACCTGTATCAGTTACAGTGGGAAAGGTAACATCCGCTTACGGCTTAGATGCAGGATGGTATGCCGGTAAAGCTCATATCACCGCTTTGGAAATGACGGCCGAACAAAACGGCGTAGCATCATGCACAGTGACATTTACCGGAACCGGTGCCTTAACAAAAGTAACAGCACCGGTAGTACCGTAGTATAAACTTTAAAAACAGAAAGGGAGGTAGGCGGATGGTTTATCTCCCTTTTTCTAATTTATGAAAATAGGAAGTGTAATAAAATGGGAGCAAATGACCGACAGGTCATTTCTCACAATGCAGTACGATAATGAAGATGATGTAATGAAGTTATTATACTGTATCTCATTGCCAAATGCGACTTTTGAGGATTTCAAAAAGTTACCCGCAAAGCACATTAAAAGGCTACTTTCTGATTTAGAAGAAGAGATTAAAATAATGAATCAATTCACTAAAGAATCAGACGGAAAAGGAGATACAGAAACAAAGATAACTGACATAGCCTATGCGCTGATTTTCGCAGGAATGAGCACAGAGTACGTGATGGATCGTATGACTATTACGGATATAGCAACAGCCATGCAAGCGTATGAAGCCAAAAAGAAAGAGGACATGGAAGCCTCAAGGCTATGGACATATCTAACGATGTGCCCGCACATGGATTCTAAGAAAATAAAAGGGCCTAGAGATATAATGAAATTCCCGTGGGAAGACCAATCGAAGCCAAATCCTGTGTCAGATGAGGCTATTAAAGTATTCAACGATTTTATAACCGGTAAATTGAAAGTGAAATGGCAGGAAGATTAAGTTTCTCGATAGCAGTAAACCTGCTAACCGAGAATTTCAAAAAGGGAGCGTCTAGTGTTTCAAACTCTTTGAAATCAATGCAGATGCAAGTATTAACCTTTGCCGCCGCACTAGGTGCCGGAGGGTTAAGTATAACAGGTTTTTTAACCTCGCTGATACAAACAGCAAGGGAAACATCCCGCGTAACAACGGCGCTTAAAAACGTATCAGGGGGAGCGGCAAACTATGCGAAGTCTCAACAGTTTTTGTTAGACCTAGCTAAAAAGTACGGAATTGAATTATTAGCCTTAACCGGTAACTTTGCCAAATTTACGGCAGCAGCAAGTAATGCGGGTGTAGCGATGGCAGACCAAAAGAAAATATTTGAATCTGTATCGAGGGCAAGTGTGGCATTTGGATTGACGGCAGAAGATACTAACCTTACATTCCTAGCTATTACTCAGATGATGAGTAAGGGTAAAATCAGCTCGGAAGAGTTACGCAGACAGCTAGGAGAGAGATTACCTATTGCCATGAGTGCAATGGCTAAGGCGGCCGGCGTACCAATTAACAAACTAGATAAATTATTATCTCAAGGCAAATTAATGTCTAATGAGATACTTCCTAAGTTTGCCGATGCGCTGAATGAAATGATACCGTCTGTAAACACGGATAACATCGAAACCTCAATCAATAGGTTAAAGAATGCATTTACAGAATTTACAAAGGGGACCGGCGTTCAATCAGCATTTAAAAAGGTAGTAGACAGCATCGTTAAATCGGTAGAATATGCCGGTGCAAATGTAAAATCAATTATATCATCTGTTAGCTCATTCATTGTTGGAGTAGCCTTAGGCAAGATGTTTAAGTGGATTATCGCACAGTTGGCAATCGCACAAAAAGCGGCTATGATGGCCGCAATAAAAGCATCTCAGGTCGCCGGTCAACAATTCGACAGAGCGGCATGGAGAGCGAAGAGCGGAGCGGCTACTATGTCAATGGCATTTAGTCGGGCGGCGGCGGCAATTAAAACTGCTATGATGTCAGCTCTGCCAACTGCAATACTTGTAATTGTATCTGAGTTGATAGGTCGAATGATATATCTTAATCAGGAAGCAAAACGTATTAAGTCTATTTTTTCAGATTATAAAAACGAAGCAAATAGAGTTTCGAATACGGCTGAGGCTGCAAAACTAGAAACATTATATAAAATAGCAACCGATACTAATAGAGCACTAGCGTCACGCCAATACGCGCTAAATGAGATAAATAAACAGTTAGGAACATCTTATTCTATAGACTCAAAGACATTATCCATACAGGGAGATATTAATAAAAAATTCGAAGAGAGATTAAAGCTAATTAAAGCAAACGCTGAAGCTGAATTTTATCAAGCGCAAATACCTGAAATAGAAAATAACATACGCTTATTACAGCAGAAAAAAACAAAAAATAAGTCCGTAATAGACGAGGCGGTTACATACAAAAATGCAAATGATAAGCCTACGTTCTGGGAAGCAACCTTGAACGCCTTAAATCCGTCTACCATGCTAAAGTCATGGAATGCCTTTAATCCATTTAACGGCGCAAGTAAATCGACGGAGCTTGCTGATGACGAAATAACCGAGTTGCAGAAAGAATTAGCACACGCAAATGAGAATTTAAAAAAAGCTCTATTGATTACTACATCGTCCGATGAAATTGTAAAGCCAAAAGTCGCCCCGGATGAAGATAATAAAAAAACAGAGCTTCAAAAATCAGAAGAAAAATACAAAGAATCTCTCAGAGAGTTACAAGCTCAATTAGAGTTAAATACACAATCGGGTGGTAAAATAGGAATATCTCAGCAAGAATACAACAAAGCAGTTGACGAATTAAGAGTAAAAACACTCGTAGACGCTAAGGGCACAGGGGATAAAGAACTTCTTACTTCAAAATATCTGAAAACGCTAGAAGATGCCATTAAACACCCATTATATAATGAGACTCAGGATAAATTAGATCAGGCTAGGCAATCATACGCTGAAGGATTAATAGCGCTAAATAATCAAAGAGATACAGGCGCAATTAGCGAAAAAACATATCGTTCTGAGTTAATAAAACTCATAGACGAAACAATAAAAACAACTGGCGCAATTAAAGGGATAGGAGTTGAGGGGCTAACTTTCATTTCCTCTCTACAGTCAACGGCCGCTTCAATGGCTGTGCTACCAAAAGCAAAAGTCAGAGATACTACTTATGACTACAAAAAGACTAGAGCAGATATTGCCGGTGAAGAACTAGGCATTTCAAAAGATAACCTAGATCGAATTTTGGAATCAATGAAACCAAAATTAGGGGAGTTAGCCGACGAACTAAACGATGCTTTGGAAAGAGCTGATTTTAATGAAGCGCTTAATATAATAAAGGCAATAAAAGGAGTTGACGCGCTAAAAGATTCGATTGATAAGGTAAAAGGATTGGATTCTGTTTTAAAGCTAGAAACCGTAAAGCAGGACATTAAGGAATTAAATAAAGACCTTAGAGCAACTGCATATTCTGGAATTAAGGATATGGCATCATCTACAGATAGAATGGTAAGCGCATTTAGCTCACTTTCAGAGGCTTTTTCTAATACCGATACCTCAGCGTGGGAGCGCATAATGACCATTTGGAATGCGATAACAACATCTGTAGATGCGGCGTTATCAGTGATAAGTACAATTGGGCAAATAACAGAGATAATTAATAAGTTGGCAGTAGCTAAAGAGGCTGAGGCTGCAATAGATACGGCAACGACAGCCACTAAAGTAGCTAATGCAGGAACACAGGCCGCCGCCGCAACAACCGCCGCCGCCGCTCAAACGACAGCGGAATTGACAGCATCAAGGCTAAAGACAACCGCTGCAACAACGGAGATGGCTGCAAAATCAACGGCTGCATACGCCGGAATCCCATTTTTAGGGGTAGGCCTAGCGGCATCACAAATAGCTACAATGCAAGCAATGATAGCGGCCGCAGCAATACCTAAATTTGAGAATGGAGGTATTGTAGGTGGTTCTTCATATCACGGAGATAAGATTTTGGCTCGCGTTAATTCTGGAGAATTAATACTTAATAGACAACAACAGTCTACATTATTTGGGTTGATGAATCAAAATAGTATATCCAAATCAGGCGATAACAAAGTAATAGTAAGGGGATCAGATTTAATCCTCTCAATAAACAATGAATTAAAACATAGAAATAAAAAACCAATTTTATGATACCATCTGTAACATACGGACTAATTTATACAGTACCCTTTAAATCAATAAAGGATAACTCTTTTCTTATAGAAATATATAAAAGAGATTATACGGGAACATCTACTGAATTAATAGGTTCTGTCTCTCCGTTTGTTATCACGATCGAGGACGCCGACTTCATATATGAACCTCTCAGATTCTCAAATGCTAAACTAACATTAGTAGGTAATGATTATCTGAGAGGCCTATTTTCTGTTGACTATCAACAGTATAAGGTAGTTTTAAAGTCGGATAAAATAATTTGGTCAGGGTTTATTAAACCTGAAATATACTCTCAAGACTACACAGACATAGACTTTACACTCGAACTAGAATGCATATCCGGACTATCGAGTTTAGAGTTTATAGACTATCCACAGCAAGGAGTTGATGGTAAAGAATTTGTATCTATCTGGACTCTGATAAAATTATGCATAGGTTACGCATATTCAGACTACACAGGAGTAGTATTGCCTCACGTATATGCCTCTAATGCTGAGGCTTATACTAATAAGGTTAATGTGCTAAATGAGATGCTAATTTCAGAACAAAACTTCTTTGACGAAGATGGAGTACCGATGAATCTAAAGGACGTTTTAGAAGAGGTGTGTAAATTCTTGAATTGGACATGTGCTGATTGGAAAGGAAAAGTATATTTCAATGATCCTGACTGGACAGGTGAATATCTAGAATATACACCAGACTTATCATCTTATACGGTTGTATCGCCAAACGAGATAAATGTTCAGGCAAACGGCTTTGCAGGTGCAGATCACACCCTTGATATTCTAGGAGGATATAACAAAGTAAGCGTAAAAACCAACAACTATAACGTAGGAGAGGTATTTCCAGATGAAGAATATGACAGCTTAAATGAAGATGGAAGAGCGGATTATACATCAGGCTCAAATGTGTGTCATAAAGTCTTTTTAGATGGGAAAGTATTTAAAACATATCTCTATTCAAGAGAGAACCAAACCGAAACAGATAGCAGCGATCCGGCTGTAAAAAATAGCTTATTAGGTGCTCAAATAATAAAAAGATCAAATTACGAAATGAAAGACGGCGTGCCTAGCATCACTAATTATTCATTTGAAAATCTGATCCAGATAAGAAGGGTGTATTATAATATATCAGGTACAACGTTAGTATCTCAGACGGTTTTAGACATGGGTAAGCCACTTTTAGAGTTTGCCGATAAACTGCCGGTTGCGGCTTATGCTAACGGTGCAATAGCTATTAATGCAGATATGCAGCTATCGAATAATAACGATGTTATTTCGTTTGGCGGATCATTAAACGGCCCTGATCCGCATCCTTTTTTAAGATGCATTCTAGGTATAGGCAATAAGTATTGGAATGGAACAGGATGGAAAGATGGCCAATGTACATTCGATCTGCCGTTTGAACCTAAAGCAACGTCAACAGGAAATCAGCGGCCAATAACTGAAGGTGGTTTTGTTAGCTGTAAAAACACAAAAACGCTAACAATGCCTTATAATGGCCTTGACGGGTATATCATGCCGTTACCAAATACTCCATACGCCGGGGATGTAAAGTTTAAGATAGTAGGTTTTCAGGCGATATTTGATAACACCGGTTTATATTTAAACTGCTTCTTAAAAGATTTATCTCTAAAGTACCAAATTAAAGACGGCTACAACGTAGACGCAGACTCAGATAGAATATACGAAAATGTAGTAAACGAAAGCTACGTAAACGAGTTAGACGAAATAGAGAATAAGATAAGCACATATAACTACGATGATCTATCGTATTCTAAGGTATTGCTATCAGGTGACTTTCTAACAGATAATCTCTATTCCGCCTTAAAAGCAGGAAATGTAAGGTTAGAAGAGCAATTGATAACAAGGATAATAAACAGATATTCTCAGCCTAGTATCAAGCTAAAGCAGATACTATCTCTATCGGATAATATCACACCTATAACAAGAATGAGAGATAATTATCTCTCAGGTAAGAAATTCATTGTAACAGGTGGAAGTATCAATATAGAGGCTGAAAGTTTTGAAACTCAAATGGTAGAAGTATTATGATAATCATCATTGAAAATAGAACGGTGCCATGTAATCCTAGAAGCAAAAATTATGCTAAAGGAATGGTGGTAAATGTATCAGGTGGTAGTACATCTAGTACCATTGTAGCCGGCAGCGACGTGGATATTGTTAAAACTACAGACGCTAAAGAATTAACGAATCAAAATGTATTATCATCATTACGATCATTAGATGAGGCTGATAAAAAAGTACTAGCTAGGATAATCGGTGTAGAATCAGAAGAGGAGTTGACGGATGATAAGGCGTTGTCAGCGCTTAGAGTATTAGATGAAATTGCAGAAAATAATGAAGCCTTGAAATCTATCTTTCTCCGTAAAGATCAGCCCGATACTGCCGCTAAGGTTATTACTTTTATTGAGGGTCTGATCTCACAGGGACTCATTGAGGCAAAAGGAGGTATCAAATTGCCTTCCGGAGCGGCTTTATACTCACTGTATGAGAATGGTTTGTTATCTTTCTCTATGGATGAGAACGGCTTTGTTATATACGAAAAAGGTACGGCAAACAAATGGAGTGTTATAACCAGTGCGGGTGCGGAATTTCAAAACCTAGTTATTAAGTTCCTCGCTCAAATAACCGACCTAGAGGTATTGAATAAGGCTACTACGCTTGATTTAGTAGTGCAGGCACTTGCAAAGACTTATAACCTGACTGTAGATAATACGGCCGATATTATGCACGGGATCATTCGGGAGTAT
>Ga0075011_10001260_pt1 | contig 13585 bp, 13 predicted proteins | sample TARM_MetaG_T_14_FD_72354 | JGI IMG/M metagenome (GOLD analysis project Ga0075011, IMG submission 72354) | Freshwater microbial communities from Pennsylvania, USA, analyzing microbe dynamics in response to fracking - TARM_MetaG_T_14 | ecosystem: Environmental > Aquatic > Freshwater > River...
ATTTTATACTTTATTAGCTAATTTAATAATACTTTTTAATTTAAAAGAACATAATGTAGAAACATTTATAGATTTATCATTATTCACTTATGATAATGGATTTCTTTTTACTGCTATTTTTAGCAAAATATATCAAATTGCAGGGAAGTTAATTTTATATATAATTTATATTCCTAGTTTTATTTTGGTTTTTTTAATTGTTTTTGGCAAAATTATAGGTTATATTGTTAGAAAATTGATTACTCTTAAAAAGTCAGGATTTTTCAAAAATTATAGAGCTAATTGGAAGGAAAATCAGATTAAGAGAAAAGAAAATGCTAGAATCAACAAAATAAATAAACAAGCACAGAAAAAAAAGAAAAGTTTAGAAAAGTTAAGTAAAATTATTGCAACAGAAGAAATAAAACCTAAATATAATGAAAAAGAAATTGTAAAAGAAAAACATAAAGAATCTGAAGTTTATGAAAAAAAAGAAGAAAACTTTGTTATAAGTGAAGAAAATAGAGCAAAGACAAATGAAATAGAAAATATGGAAGAAATTCGAAAAGAAGAAATTGATTTAGTGAATGAAAAAGAAAGAGAAGAACTTGTTTTTTTAGATGAAATGGAAAAAACAGAAAAAATATTTAATGCTGATTATATAAATGAAAATTTAGATATAAATAAAAAAGAAGAATTTACTAATGAAACAGCAAGTATTACAAACGAAGAAAAGAATAAGAGTATTATAGAAAATATAGAAGAAGAAAAAAATGAAAAAAATGAAAAAATAGAAAATATTCTTGAAGAAACTGAAGTTATAAACGAAATTGAAGAAGTAATAGTTTATAATAAAGAATTGGAAATATCAATAAAAGAAGAGATAGAAGCAGAAAAGTTAGAAGAAAGTAAACTTTTTGAAGAGAAAAAAGAAGAAAATATTGAAAATAGAGAAAAAGGAAAATGGCTTTTTTCTTATTTGTTCCAAATGGATGAAAAAAAACAAAAAAGAAAAGAATTGAAAAAGCAAAGAAAATTAAAAGAACAAGAAAAAGTAAAAGAAATGCAAGAAAAGAGAAAAAGGTTGAAAGATGAACTAAAAAATGGCAGAAGAGACTCAAAAAAAATAAAAGAAGAAGCTATGGTAAGTTCCAACGAAGAAAGTACAGAGTTTAAGAGTGATGATAAAAATATTAGAGTAGAAGATGGGAGCAAAAATGATATTAGCATCAAATAGTCCAAGAAGAAAAGAAATATTAGAAAATTTTGGATTAACAATACAAGTTATAAGTAAAGAGGTAGAAGAAGTAAGTTCTAAAGATAATTATATTGAAATTACTAAGGATATTGCTTATAAAAAAGGAGTAGATATTGCCTTGGAAAATCCAGAAGAATTAGTAGTTTCAGCTGATACAATTGTTGTTTTAGACAATGAAATTATGGGAAAGCCAAAGGATATAGAAGATGCTAAAAAGATGCTAAGCAAATTATCAGGAAGAGAACATGAGGTTTTAACTGTCTTTGCAGTTTTTTATAAAGAAAAAACTTTTATAGATTATTGTAGTACAAGGGTAAAATTTAAAGATTTAGAAACAAAAGAAATAGAATGGTACATAAATACAGGAGAAGCAATGGATAAAGCAGGAGCTTATGGAATACAAGGTTCTGGTAATATTCTAGTAGAGAGCATAAAAGGAGATTTTTTTAATGTAATGGGTTTCCCTTTATCTAAGTTTTATGATACACTAAAGAAACAAGAAATAAATTTATTAGAAAGTCTTTAATTTATTATTTTTTTATTATAAATGATTTGTTATTACTAAATAGAAGAGGTGGAACATGAAATTGAGAATGGGTAGTTTTTTTAAGTTTTTTTCAGAAGATTTAGGGATAGACCTTGGTACTGTTAATACTTTAGTTTGTATAAAAAATAAAGGTATAGTTTTGAATGAACCTTCAGTTGTTGCAATAAATACAAAAACTAAAAATATATATGAAGTTGGTAATAAGGCAAAAAAAATGATAGGAAAAACTCCAGCTTCAATAGATGCTATAAGACCATTAAAAAATGGAGTTATTGCTGATTATGAAGTTACTGAAAAAATGTTGAGAGAATTTTACAAGATAGTTTTAAAAAGAAAATTGTGGACTAATCCAAGAGTTGTAATTTGTGTTCCTGCAGGAGTAACTCAAGTAGAAAGACGTGCTGTTGTTGATGTAACTAGAGAAGCTGGAGCAAGAGAGGCTTACCTAATAGAAGAACCAATGGCTGCAGCAATAGGAGCGGGTTTAGAAATATTTGAACCAGAAGGAAGTATGATAGTAGATATAGGTGGAGGAACAACAGAAATTGCAGTTATTTCATTAGGTGGAATAGTAAAAACGTCATCAGTAAGAATAGCAGGTGATAAATTGGATGAGGCAATAGTTCAATATGTTCGTCAAAAACATAACTTATTAATTGGAGAAAAAACTGCAGAAGATGTTAAGATAAATATAGCATCAGCAACAGAGTTAGATGAAGAGTTAGAATTTGAAATTAGAGGAAGAAATATATTAAATGGTTTACCTAGAAATGTAGTTATTACTTCAAGTGAATTAAGAGAGGCAACAGAAGAATTGTTAAATCAAATGATAGAAGAAATAAAAGTTACCTTAGAAAAGACTCCACCTGAATTGTCAGCAGATATATATCAAAAGGGTATAGTCCTTGCTGGTGGAGGAGCTAACATTAGAAATTTGGATAAGAAAATCTCTGAAAGTATAAAAATACCAGTTGTAGTAGCAGAAGATCCTTTATGCTGTGTTGTAAAAGGAATAGAGATTTTGTTAAAAGACTTTGATAAGTATAAAGAAGTAATAATATCTCCTTCAGATTATTAAAAAAACCCTTGTTACAAGGGTTTTCTTTTAGTATTTTATTATATTTTTAGGAGGTGATTTGTATGAGAAGAATATTGATATTTTTGATTTTAAGTTATAATATTTTTTCCGTTTCATTGATTAGTGCCAACGGGCAATCTTCTTTATTAGTAAATAAAGAAAAATTTATTATAAAAGATATTAGTTTTGACCCTAAAAATATTGATATTGATTATCTAGAATTAGGATTTTACATTAAGGACAAGTTATATGAACTTAAGAATTATGAAGTAAAACTTTCTTACATTCCTAATAGTAATATAATTTATGTAGAAACTGAAGTAGAAAACTATATTTATAAGTCAGAAATATATGCATCTATGCTGAATAAAGAAATGATTTTTATAAAAAATACTCTTGAAAGAAATGATGGTCTCCCTATTGAAAATGCCCGTTTTTTTGCTTATATAAAACCGATGAATTCTTATGAAAGAATAGCTTCATATAATAAATACTATTCTTATGGAAAGTTTTATTTTAAAAGTAAAATTCATAAATTAAAATTATTTTTAACAAATGATAGATCTTTGAAAACAATGAAATTATATTCATTTGTTAATGGAGAAAAAAAAAGTGACGAATTTGCTCTATTTTTTTTAACTGATGAAATAAGTTTTATAAAAAAAATTGAAGAAACCTTTATTATTGGAAATCAAAATACAAATTTAGTATTAGATTTAATTTCTTATGAAGATGAATTAAAATACTGGGATGATTATTTGCAAAATGTTAAAAATCAAGATATACGAAATGAACTAGTTTTAATAAAATCGTATCAAAGAAGAGATGGAAGTATTTATAATTTTTATAATAAAAATAAAATAGTGAAGGTAGATGACTTAATATACGCAACAAAGGTTTTTTTAAAATATTCCTTTATGGATGATGCTAGGCGAACAATGAGATATTTAATTAATTCTCATAGAGGAATATATAATAAAACTAATAAATATTTGATAAGTAACTATGCTTATGATTTAAATAGAAAAGAAGTTTTTTATGAGGATAATTATGGATATATGCTTAATTTAATTAGTCCTTCAATGTTTATTGTATTATTAAGAGATTATTATTTTTATACTGGAGATAAAGAATTTATAGAAAGCAGTTGGGATTTAATAAGAGAATATTTAGGAGAATATTTATTAGCTTTTGTAAATGAAAATGGGGTAGCTAAAAATAGTGGATATTATAGAATCGGCATAGAAGGTAAGGAGCAATTTATAGAAAGTCAATATTGGGTATATAAAGCTTTGGAAGCTTATATGCATCTTTTGAATATATTTAATTTGGATATTAATCCTGTGCTAATAGCAATGAATAATATAAAAAACTATGTAATAAATTATATAGAAGATGGAAGAATTTTAGATTATCCAAATAGTAAAGGAAAAAACGAAAAAAATATTTATTATTTACATAGGGATTTTGTAGAAAGTCAAGAAAAATATGAGGATTTAATTATAGATAATTTATTTGATATGGATAGATATAGAGACCGAGATAGATTAGAACAAATTGCGTATATAGAAGCCTTATATAATTTTGATTTTGTAGAAGAGGCAGATAACTTATTTTTAAGTATGCTAAATAGAACTAGGAGAGCTGACATTAATGCTTCTTATGAATTACAAAAATCAATAGAATTAACAAGTAGATATCTAATGTTATTAGGGAAAGGGCAGTAAAATGGACATAGTTTATGGAATAGAAGCGATTTTATTTTTATATGGAGATGAAATTGAAATTGAAAGGTTGGAAAAATTTTTTGAGGTAAAAAAGAAAGATATTCTAGAAGCTTTGGGAACTTTAAAAGCTTTGAAAGAAAAAAGCGGAGTGAACCTCAAAGTGAAGGATGGAAAAGTCTCTTTAGTGACCAATCCAGAATATGGAGAGCTTTTATTTAATTTTTTCAATCCAAAATCAAAACCTAAAAAACTTAGTAAGGCAGCTTTGGAAACTTTGACAATTATAGCCTATAGAGAGCCTGTAAGTAAACCAGAAATAGAAAAAATAAGAGGTGTAAAAGTAGATGGAATAATTCAGACTCTTGAGGAAAAGGATTTGATTTATGTTAGCGGGATAAAGGAAACTGCAGGGAAGGCAAAATTATATTCAGTAAGTAATAATTTTTTAAAATACTTGAATATTAAATCTCTGAATGAACTACCAAATTATAATGAGGTGAGAAAGAATGGAAAAAATGAGAATTAATAAATTTTTGGCAAATAAAGGTATATGCAGTAGAAGAGAAGCAGATAAGCTTATTGAAGATGGCAAGGTAGAAGTAAACGGGAAAAAAGCTACTACAGGTGAAAAAGTAGATGAAAAAGATTATATAAAAATAAATGGAAAAAAAATAGGGATAGAAGAAGAGAAAAAAGTTTATATACTTTTAAATAAACCTAAAAAATGTCTGTGTTCTTCTAAAGATGATAGAGGAAGAAAAACTGTAGTTGACATGGTAAATGCAAAAGAAAGGATTTATCCAATTGGAAGACTAGATTATGATACAGAAGGATTGATAATTCTTACCAATGATGGAGGCTTATATAATAAAGTAATACATCCTCGTTCAGAGGTGTATAAAACTTATATAGCTAAAATATGGGGGAAGATTACAAAGGATAAATTAGATGCCCTGTCAAGAGGAGTTAGACTAGAGGATGGGATGACTTTACCTGCTAAACTTAAATTGATAAAAAGTGATGATAGAATATCCCAAGTGGAAATTTCTATAAGAGAAGGAAGAAATAGGCAAGTTAGACGTATGTTTGATGCTGTAGGTCATAAGGTACAAGAATTACAGAGAACTAGTATAGGAGAGATAAAGGTAGAAGACTTGGAAATAGGGAAATGGAGAGAACTTAGTAAAAAAGAAATAAAATATTTGTATAATTTGTAATAAGAAATTTATGTTCTAAGATTACTAAAGTGGGAATACATAAATTAAAAATTAGAAGGAAAAAACTATAAAATCAAGAATATATTAGTAGCTTTAATTTAAGAATATAATAAAATTAATAGGGAGCTGTTAATATGATTAAGGTTTTAATGGGTTTTTTTATAACAATAGTTGGGGTAGCAGGCATAATGATATTTGATAATATGTTTATAATGGCATCTTTGGTGATAGTAGCTTTAGATGGAATACTATTAGTTTTAAAAAAATCTTGGATAAGAGCCTTAATCTTAATAGTTCTTGTAGTTGTGAGTCTTGTACATGAGGATTTAATATTTATGCGGTTAATAACTGTAATGGCAATGTTCATAGGAATAAAAACTATATTTGTTGGATATGGAGAATAAGTTTATATTTTAACCAGAATAATTCATAGATAATTTTGCTAAGGCTGAATAAAAAAACTGTAGAGATGATTTCTACAGTTTTATGTTATTTTTAATAAAATCCAATTTGTCTTTCCAACATTTTAGAAAATAAGCCATTAGTTTGTTCTAATTCGTGAGGTTTTCCCATTTCTTTAACTATTCCATTTTCTAAGACAACTATTTTATTAGCCTTTACAACAGTTCTCATTCTATGTGCTATTATGAGAACTGTTTTATTTTTTACAAGCTCTGAAATAGCACCTTGTATTTTAGTTTCATTTTCCACATCTAGAGAAGCTGTTGCTTCATCTAATAAAATAATAGGAGCATCTTTTAATAGAGCACGAGCTATTGAAATTCTTTGTCTTTCTCCACCAGAAAGAGTATCACCATTTTCGCCGATTCTTGTATCATATGCTTTTGGCATTTTTATAATAAATTCATGACACCTAGCTAATTTTGCAACTTTTATAATCTCTTCATCACTAGCGTCCCTTCTACCTATTCTGATATTTTCCATAATACTTGTATTAAAAAGAACTACATCCTGAAATACGATAGAATAATATTTAAGCAAAGTTTCAGGTTCAATATCCTTGATGTTTTGTCTACCTAATAAGATTTCTCCAGCATTAATATCCCAAAATCTAGCAGATAACTTAGCTGTTGTACTTTTACCACTACCAGAAGGACCAACAAGAGCTGTTATTTCTCCTTGTTTAGCTACAAAGCTAGTTCCATTTAACACCTTTACACCTGTATCATAAGAAAAATGTACATTTTTAAATTCAATATCAAAATTAGCAGGTTTGAAATTTTTAGTACCTGTTTGTATAGGCATCTTTTTCATTTCATTCATTCTATTTATTCTTACATCAAGATAGAATAAAACTGCGATATTATATAAAACTTGTTCAATAGGTTCATAGATTCTTGTAGAAATAATTAAAAAAACTAAAAAAGTAAATAAATCAATTTGATTAGTTGTTAGTAATCTTGTGCCCACAAGGACTACGCTAATAACTCCAAATTTTAATATGGACTGTGATAAATTAACCATTACTCCTGTAAATAACTCTTCTTTAATTAATTTTTTTTCATAGTTTTTTAATATGCTACTTAATTTATCCATATAATTCTCTTCCATATTATATGATTTCATCTCTTGCATTGTTTCTAGTCCTTCTTGTATTTTATCACTTACAGGCCTTTTAATTTTATAAATTTCATTGTTCCCTTTTATTTGTTTTCTTTTTGAAGCTATAATTATAAAGGCTCCCAAAGGAACAACCCAAAATAAAGCAATCGTTAATTTTAAGTTGTAAAAACCCATTGCTATCATTATAAAACTTATGCTTAATATGGAAGCGAATAATTGTGGTACAGAATGAGAAAATGTATGTTCCAAATCTGTGGCATCGCTCATTATGGTAGAAGTTAAATCAGATAGATTTTTTTCACCAAAAAATGCAAGGGGTAGAAGTCTTAACTTTTCAGCCAGTGATATACGCCTATTCTTACTCTCATCATATGTAGATATAAAAGTACTCTTATATTGCAATATAGCTATAATCCACATAATGAACATTAGAATAAACGCTAAAATAATATAATGATAAAATTGATTATCTATAATAGCATTATCACCAAAGATAAGTCCAATATAGTTTTTTAGAAAATAAATCGAGTAAGAAGCAGGAATTATTAGTGCAATATTTAAAATAGTGGTAAAAAATATACCTTTTATTAAGTCCTTAGCTCCCTTTTCACTAAGGGCAAACTTATTTTGTAAAATATTAGTAATCATTATACCTCATCTCCTATTTGCCATTCTACAGCTTGATTATATTCTTGCCACATTTTGCTATATAAACCATTTTTTTCAATAAGTTCTTTGTGAGTTCCCTTTTCTTCTACCTTCCCTTCCTTAATTACCAATATACAATTAACATCCTTAACACTAGCTAATCTGTGGGCAATCATCAATACAGTTTTTCCCTCTGTTAATTTTTTTAGAGCTTTTTGTATAAGGTGTTCATTTTCAGGGTCAGCAAAGGCAGTAGCTTCATCTAAAACAACTATTTTGGCATCTTTTAATATGGCTCTAGCCAGTGCAATTCTTTGTTGCTCACCACCAGATAAATAAACTCCATCAGAGCCTATTTTTGTATTTATACCATTAGGGAGTTTATCAATAATGTCTCTACATTGTGCCAAATCAAGTGCCTTATTTATTTCTTCTATACTTGCATTCTGTTTTCCATATTTTAAATTCTCAAGAATAGATGTTTTAAATAATTTTGTATTTTGGAATACAAAGGATATTTTATCCATTAAAGTATTAGAATCATAATCTTTTATATTTACTCCGCCAATAAGGATTTCACCACTATTCACATCCCAAAATCTAGGTAGAAGTTTGGCAAGAGTAGATTTACCACTACCAGAAGGACCAACTAGAGCAAAGGTTTCTCCTTTTTTTATTTTAAAACTAACATTATCAATAGTATTGCTCTTAGAATCATTATATTTAAAAGATATATTTTTAAATTCAACTTCTACCTTACTTGAATCTTTTGCTTCTTTAGTTTGATGTATATGTTGAAACTTTAAAAGTTCTTCGATTCTGCTAATTGCTTCGTCTGCTTCCCAACTAGCTCTATTCAAATACATACTTCTCATTATACATTGACCTAATAAGGGACTTATTAAGATATAGAAAATAAAGTTAAGCAAGAGAAGTTTATAATTATTTGAAAAATTTATTAGTAAAATACAAATTGGAACAAGAAAAAATGCAAAGCCATTAATCATTACAGTATAAGCAGATATTGGTTTTTCCCACATTTTTGTATATGCAATTACATATTTATGGTATTTTGTTATACTGTTATAAAAATTAGTAAAGGAATAGACTGTTTGTTGAAAAACTTTAACAACAGGTATACCTCTAACATATTCAACTGCTTCTCCATTCATTTCTTCTAAGGAATTCATATATATTTTCATAAATTCCTTTCCTTTTTTCCCAGCCATCATTCCCATAATAAACATGGCAAAGATTACAGGAATCAAACAAACTAAACCCATTCTCCAATCAAATATAAAGAGAGATATAAGTATTGCTATTGGCGTAATAATTGTTCCTGCTATATCAGGTAATTGATGTGCTAAGAAAGTATGAGTAATACTTGCATTATCATCTATAATTTTTCTGATTTTTCCACTAGTATTAATATCAAAAAATCCTAGTGGCATTTTAAGTATTTCTTTCATGGCATATTCTCTAATAGCAACTTCTACCCTGAATGCTGATAGATGTGATAGTGCTAAGGCTAAGAAATATAAAATAGTTCCGCTAATGGCAGAAACAACAGCATAGATTGAATAAGTGATAATAGTATCTGTCACCAAGTCCTTTGAAGAAAATAGTTCCTTTATAATAAGCCAAATAAAAATATAAGGTATAAAGTTTAATATTGTGCTTATTCCTGAAAGAACGATGGAGCTAGGAAAACAAATTGCAAAGTTTCCCATAAATACTTTTAATTTTTTTAACGTTTTCATTAATTCACCTCTTATATTTATTTTATAGTTTATTAACCTTTTAATATAACTAACATATTTGTTTTGATTTTCAAACAATTCTATGGTGCTATGTTTTATGTGGAGGTGGTGTCTCATATGAGACAGGACAATATGTTTTTATTGGAAAAATATAAAAAGGTTCTTAAAAAAAATTTCTTTTTTAGGGATATGTGTAATGAATGTTTTGAGGAAATTCTAAATACATATAATTGGAATGTTAAAAATTATGAAAAGGGTGAGATTAATTTTGATGAAAATATTTTTCATAAGGATTTGAACGTGGTTTTAAGTGGGGGAATAAAAATAAGTAAAGTTCTTGATAATGGAACGGAAATTTTATATGATGTTGTAGCCAGTGAAAGATGTTATGGTTTAGCATCTCTATATACTAATATGAAGATGGAAGCTTTGCAGGCTGAAGCCATGGAAAAAAGCTTAGTTTTTTCTATAGATGCTATTGAATTTCAAAGACTTATTAGAAATAATTCAATATTATTTAATAAATTTATGGAGTTTCAAGAATATCGTTTACATTTTTTTGTAAGTAGATTTGAAAATTCCTATATTAATAATCCCTATGATAAACTTATATATTATTTTAACTTTTTAAAAAAATGGAATATTTATGAAATAACTGCTAAAAAAACACAGTTGGCTTTGTACTTAAATATAGGGAGAGCAAGTTTGTACAGAGAATTAATAAAAATGAAAAAAGAAAAGCTAATTAATATTATAGAAAACAAGATAATCTTAAAAAAACCTTGAAAAATAAGAGGAAACAGTGTATAATAACAATTACCAAGAGAATAAGGAGTAAAATTATGGTAGTAGCTAAAAATAAAAAAGCATTCCACGATTATTTTATAGAAGACAGATATGAAGCAGGTATTGAATTGTTTGGTGCAGAAGTTAAATCTATCAAGCAAGGAAAAACCAGCATAAAAGAAGCCTTTGTTAGAATAATAAAAGATGAAATTTTTATTATGGGAATGAATGTAACACCTTATGAAAATAGTACTATGTATACTCCAAACGAGCTTAGAGTAAAAAAACTTTTACTTCATAAAAAAGAAATTGAAAAAATTCATGAGAAAGTAAGAGAAAAAGGTTATGCAATTATTCCCCTTACTGTATATATAAAAAGAGGATTAATAAAGGTAGAAATAGCTCTTGGTAAAGGTAAGAAAAACTATGATAAAAGAGATAGTGCTGCTGAAAAAACTCAAAAGAGAGAAGCAGACAGAGCAAAAAAAGACTTTAATAAATAAATTAAAAATTAATAGTTAAGAGTGAATAGTTGAGGTATTTATCTTTTTTATAAAGAGTTCTTTTTATGAAAAATAATTCTATTGTATATGAGAAATCCTTTAAATTTGCTAAAAGAATAATCAAATTATATAAATTTTTAATTTATGAAAAAAAAGAAAGAGTCATATCTTACCAAATTATGAAATCAGGTACGAGTATAGGAGCTAACATTAGTGAAGCTACTTATGCACAAAGTAAAAAAGACTTTATAAATAAAATGTCAATAGCATTGAAAGAAGCAAATGAAACAAAATATTGGATAGAATTACTAGAAGAAGAATATATTTCTAAAAAAGAAGCAGAATCTTTATTGAATGATGTGATCAAAATAGTAAAAATGTTAATATCAATAGTAAAAAGTTCAAAAGAAAAAGAGTAACTTTTAGTTATTAACTATTAACTAAATATGGGAGTGCCAAGGTTTCGACAGGGTTAGGCGTGTTATAGATAGCAGGTCAGAGTGACGTCTGTGAAAAGTCAACCAATCGTTTTAAACGGAAACGAAAATTACGCTTTAGCTGCCTAGTTGCAGCTTGTTCCCCTATTTCCTATGTCGGCATGGAATAGACGGAACATAACTTAAACCGACTCACCGAAGACACCGCCATTGTGTTCTAGGGACATCTTTATTGGCTAGTTCTAACTAGTTCTGCCTATGGAGCAGGTTAGTGCGAAATTTAAGCATGGGATAAACTTGTAGAAGTTTATGGCTCACTAATCTTGGACAGGGGTTCGATTCCCCTCACTTCCACCAAAAAGAAACTTAATACAATTGTATATATAAAAAGAGAACCACTTCTAAGAATAGAGGTGGTTCTCTTTACATAAAATTTGAAAATTGATAATAACAAGAAAAACGGAGGTTATAATGAAAAAACCAAATCTTTTCGATTATGCAACAAGTGAGTTGTCACAGGATGCTTTTATTTGCTGGTTATTGAAATGGAGTAATCCAGAGTATAATGAATTATCAAAAGAATTGAATTTATGTGGAATTGATATACTAAAATGTTTTTTCAATAAACATAATAAAGCATTTCCAAAAGTTATAGATAGTGTCCAAATTATAAAACAAGATAAAAATATAGATATATTGTGTATAGTTAATGATGTTTATCCAATAATAATAGAAGATAAAACTGTTACAGTTCAACATTCGAATCAACTTGAAAAGTATTTGGATGAGATAAAAAGTCGTTCATATGATTTGGATAATATTATTCCTATTTACTTTAAGACTTATGACCAAAGTAATTATGATTTAGTTAGAAAAGAAGGATATGAAATTTTTAATAGAAAGGATTTACTCCTAATACTAAATAAATATGAAATAGATAATGATATATTTAATGATTTTAAGGAAAGAATAAAAAAAATACAAGATAGTATTGATAGTTATAAAATATTATCAATTAATAAATGGAAATGGAATTCTTGGATAGGTTTTTATATGGAATTGCAACAAAAACTGGGGGATGGAACATGGGGATATGTAGCTAATCAAAGGGGAGGATTTTTAGGTTTTTGGTGGAATTTTATTAAGAAAGAGGATATTACGATACACCTTCAAATTGAAACGGAACAAGGACAGAAAAATGATGATGAAGAAAAAACATTTAATAAAAGTAAATTATGTTTTAAAATAAGAGTTGATGATGAGCATAAACGTTCTGATTATAGATGGAAAGTCTATTCTTATATTTACGAAGAAGCTAAAAAGTACAATTTATCTGTTAAAAAACCTGATAGATTTGGAAAAGGTTTATACATGACAGTTGCTGTTATTGATGTAGAGTTTAGAAAGAATAATCAAGGTATTATTGATATAAATTCAACTTGCAATTATTTAGAAGAAGTTATGACTTTTTTTCATCAAGAAATAAAAATGAAGGATATATTTTGATTTTCTCAACCTTTCATATATATATATATTATTTTTATGACGGAATTCGTACTGCTCTACTCCTCCCTTGTTGGCGGTTTCTCTAAACATAGAGAAACCTATTGTGGAGATGAAAGCAAAAAAGCACAATATTCCGTACTTTGTCCGCATTTTAGCTAAGAGGCGGAAACAGGTGTAGTTGGTTTTTTAGGAGGTATATATGCAAGTGTTTAATAAAGAATCAACAAAAGAAAAAAGAAGAGAGCTAAAAAAAGAAATGACCCAATGTGAAAAAATACTTTGGCGATATATTAGAAATGATGCTCTAGGAGTAAGATTTCGGAGGCAATATGGAATTGGTAACTATATTGCTGATTTTTATTGTCCTTATTTAAAACTAATTATTGAACTTGATGGTAGTCAACATTTTACAGAAGAAGGGTTGGAATACGATAAAATTAGAGAAGATTTTATGAAAAATTTTGGAATAAAAACTTTAAGATTTAATAACGATGATGTTATTAATAATATTGATGGTGTTTTGGAAAGAATAATGAGTATTTTATAAAAGAAGTC
>Ga0075011_10001261_pt1 | contig 13584 bp, 9 predicted proteins | sample TARM_MetaG_T_14_FD_72354 | JGI IMG/M metagenome (GOLD analysis project Ga0075011, IMG submission 72354) | Freshwater microbial communities from Pennsylvania, USA, analyzing microbe dynamics in response to fracking - TARM_MetaG_T_14 | ecosystem: Environmental > Aquatic > Freshwater > River...
ATTTTGTTGATAATTTTAATACAAAAAAATTAAATTTTGATTTAGACAAAATATCTGCTAACTTGGGAACTTTGTATGGAGAAATTAAAGGCAAAATTAACGAACCATATTTTTCAGTCAATTTAAAAAATAGTGATATCCAGATTGAAGATATTGATAATGCAAAGGTAGAAGGTAATTTAAGCCTTGAAGGACAAAAAATATTTTTACATAATTTTAAATTTAAAAACAATACAATTAGTGGCTTAGTTGATTTAAAAGAAGAAAAATTAGATTTGAGAGTAAATTTATTGGAAAATGATTTTAATAGATATTATAAAGATAGCAATATTAAATATAGAGTAATAGGTCAAGTAAATATATGGGGAGCTTTTGATAATATAAAAGCTGTTAGCTCAGTTAATATTGATGATATATATTATCGTGGTGAGGAACTACCAGAATTTTTTGCTAAATTTACTTATAGTGGTGGAAATATTTTTAATCCACTTGAGAGTGGTAAAATTTCTCTTACAAGCCTTTCATTATTAGGCGAAGATGATGAAAAATGGATAGAAGCAGTAGGCTATCTTGATATAGAAAAAAGAAACTTCTTTTTAGAATTTAATAATCAGGATATTTATTTGAATAAGGCAGAATATCTATTTGAAAATATTAATTTAGAAGGGCTTTTAACTTTAGATTTTAAGCTAGAAGGAATTTTAGGAGAAAAATTAGCATATCATTTCAATCTAAAAAGTAATGGGTTTAAGTATAATGATATAAAAATAGATAATATACAAGCAAAAATATATGGGGATGATAAAAAAGTTCACATAGATTACTTAAATATGGATTATAATAATAATAAATTAATATCTTACGGTGAATTTAATATAGAAACATTGAATTATAATTTTATAGTTAATGCTAAAGAATTAGATTTAGATGTTTTAAATATTTTTTTATTTAAAAGAGATTTAAATATTGGTGGTCTTCTAGATATTGATTTATTAATAAGTAATGATAAAACAGAAGGTAGATTACAACTGAATAATGTTTCTGCTAACTTATTAGATAACTCTATAAAGATAGAAAATATAAACTCTAAAATTAGTTTGTTAAATAATGAAATAAAAATTTTGAATTTTAATGGTCTTATTAATGATGGAACAATCGAATTAGATGGGAACTATATTTTACCTGAATTAAATGAAGAAAATATACAAAATAAAGATAAATTTTTTGATAATTATGAGTTTAATTTGAAGATAGATAAAATGGATTACATTCATGATAAGAGTATTATAATTAATTTATCTTCTGAAATTAATTTGAAAAACGAAAATTTAATTGGAGATGTTTTTATTAATAGTGGTAAATTATTAAAATTACCTAAAAAAAATCAAAGTGAAGAAGAAAATTTGGTAAAAGAAGAAAAAGAGGCTAGTATTTTTGATAAGTTTTATGCTAAACTAGACATAAGTACTAGGAATAGTCTTTTAATAAACATTAATGAATTATCACTTGTTGAAGACATAGAACTCTTAATTAATGGAAGAGGAATATTAGAATTAAAAGAAGGTAAAACATATTTTACAGGAAGTCTTTTTACAGAAAAAGGTGCTTTGACTTTTAATAATAATATTTTTGATGTGACTAGTGGTGTTGTGGTTTTCGATGATGCAAGTAGAGAAATTAATCAATTAAATCCTTCTATTTCAGTTAGATCAAGGACAAAAATAGGCACAGAAGATATATACATCAATATTAATGGTTATTATGAAGAATTGGATTTTAGATTAAGTTCGTCTTCAGGATTAAGTGAAGGAGATATTACATCACTTTTATTATTTAAAACGACCATGGATGATACTACTGTTATGTTAAGTGTCGGTGAAGTTGTAAAAGACATGCTAGATAAACAACTTTCAGAACAATTATTTAGTCCTTTGTCTAAAGAATTAGAGCAAATTCTAAATGTTTCTAGAGTTAGAATAACATCAGGAATGTTAACTACAAAAGATGATGAAATTCGTGTAAATAATGATCTTATATCAGGTGCTACTATTGAAATTCAGAATCCTTTATATGAAGATACAGTATTTTGGAATATAAAAACAAAATTTTCTGAAGAAAATTCTGGTGAGATAGAAAGCTATGATTTATGGTTAGATTATAGAATTAGCAAAACTTTAGCTTGGAAATTGGGGATAGAAAGATTAGATAACGCATTAATAGATAAAGACAATAATAATTTACATCTAGGAATTGATTTTAGGTTTGAAAGAGATACACTATTTTGGAAAAGGTAAATATCAAATGGAGGAATATGCTGTGAAAAAAAATTTACTAATAATTGTTATGCTAATTATATCAAATTTAATATTTGGATTTGAAGAAAATTTAAAAATTAATGAAATTGAAATTTCTGGGTTTAAAGAAGTTCCTGTTGAAGTAATTGAAGATATAATGTATTTAAAAAAAGGTATAGTATTTGAAGCTAATAAAATGGTGGAAGATTATATAAATATTAAAAGCAAATCATATATTGATGAACTTAAAATTTATCCTGAAATATCAAATAATGGGATTAAAATTATGGTAAAACTTTTAGAAAATGAAGAGGCTAAAGAATACTTAAAATCTGATGGAATTATTCCTTTATCAGAACAAGAAAAAATAGATAAGAGTTTAATTATAAGAAGAATTGAATTTGTTGGAAATTCAAATGTTAGTAAAGATGAATTAGATAAATTATTACTCGTAAATGTAGGGGGATATTTTTCTAGAACAAAAATATTAGATACTAAAAATAGATTTTTGAGAACAGGATATTTTATAGATATTCAACCTGATGTTATGAGACATGGAGATGGTGTTTTTATTAGATACACTTTTGTTGAAAATCCAAAGATAAATGGAATAAAGTTTGAAGGAAATAAACTTATTTCAGAAGAAGAACTGTTTCCTTTATTAAGGACAAAAATTAGTAATATCTATAATATAAATGATTTAAGAAAAGATAAGGAAAGTATTGAAAAAGCTTATTCAGAAAAAGGTTATGGCTTGGTAGAAGTTTCTGATATGAGATTAGATGATAATGCTAATTTGGTAATTCAAATTTCTGAAGGAATAGTAAGAGAAATTAGATTTAAAAAAATAGTGAAAAAAGAACAAGGGCAAAGAAGAGACCCTAATAAAATTGATATTAAGACAAAAGATTATGTTTTAGAAAGAGAAGTAACTTTAGAGGTAGGGAAAGCTTTTGAAACAAGCAAATTTGAACAAAGTATAAGAAATTTATTTAGATTAGGATATTTTAGAAATGTTAGTCAAGAAATAGAAAGTATACCAGGAGACCCAGATGGGAAAATTGTTATATTCTTATTAGATGAGCAAAAAACAGCACAATATAACGGAACTATTTCTTATGGTTCTGCTATTGGATTAATAGGTAGTATGGGAATTGAAGATAAAAATTTCAAAGGTAAAAATCAAACATTAGGTCTAAGTTTTGAAATAGGTGAAAATCAAAGAAGAACTTATGAGCTTAGCTTTAATGACCCTTGGATAAAAGGAACTGAACGTCTTTCTTATGGCTGGAGTGTCTACCGAAGAGAATATACAGATGATGACCAAGAAATAACTAAAGAAGGATTTAGACTAAGTGCTGGAAAAGGTATTACAGATAATATAAGAGTTAGATTAGGTACTCGTGTAGAGAATATAAAAGAAAAGGAAACGGATGACAGTGGAGCTTATGAATATGATACTGTAAGTTTGATACCATCTATCGTATATGATACTAGAAATAATTTTTTAAGACCAACTTCTGGTTTTTATGCAAGTTTATCTGTTGAATTTGGAAGAGTTCTTAAAGAAAGTAATTATATTATAAATGAGTTGGAACTTAGGAAATATCAAAAAGGTATTTTTGATAAAAATATATTTGCTTACAGAACTGTTTTGGGAGTAGCATCAGATAATTTGAGAGATTCACAAAAATTTAGAGTTGGTGGTGGAAGTAATTTAAGAGGTTACGACTATGGTGATTTTAAAGGAAACTATCAATTTTATGCAAATTTAGAGAACAGAACTAATTTAGATGATAATTTTGATTTCGTATTGTTCTTTGATATCGGTAGAGCATGGGATCAAAGTGATGATAGTAGAGATAAAACAGATTTATTGTCAGATATAAAATATACATACGGAGTAGGATTGAGAATTCAGACACCATTAGGGCCACTTAGATTTGATTATGGCTGGCCAATGAATGATAATGAAAAACAAGGTGGACAATTTTACTTTAATATAGGGCATTTATTCTAAAATAATATACATAATTTATAAGGAGGAATTTTTAATGAAAAAAATATTACTTACACTAGCTTTTATGCTGGTAACTATGGGAACTTTTGCAGATGAAATAGGTATCGTAAATGTACAGGCTTTAATGTATAGTCATCCTAAGGCTCAAAATATAGCACAAGAATTGAAAGCTAAAAAGGAAAGTTTAGAAGTGGAAATTAATAAAAAAGGAGAAGTATATTTATCTAAAAGACAGGATTTAGAAGAAAAAGGTGATAAAGCTACAGAACAAGAAAAAATGGCTCTTGCCAAAGAAGAAAAAGAATTAAAATCATATATAGCTAAATTACAAGCAGAATTAGATGAATTTGAAAAAACTAAAACTAATAGTTTGCAAGTTGAAATAATGACTGCTATTACAGAAATTAAAAAGATAAAAAAATTAGACATTGTACTAGATGGTTCTATTGTAATTTTAGGTGGTACAGATATAACTAAAGAAGTTGCAGATTTTTTAAATAATATAGAAAAAATTAGCTTAGACTAGGAGTATATATGTTTACATTGGATAGATTAATACTTGCCTTAGGAGCAAGTGTAGAAGGTAATTTAAAAGAAGTAAGGGGTTTAGCCCCTTTTGATTATGCAAAAGAAGGTTTTTTAACTTTTGCGTCTGATATAAAATATTTAAAAAGAATAAATGAAACAAAGGCAAGTGCGATATTAATACCTAATATAGACACGAGTCTTCTACCTAAGGATAAAACTTACTTAAAAGTGGATAAATCTCCTAGAGAGTTAATGCCTATTTTATTAGATTATTTTAAACCTAAAACATCAAAAATGGAAAAAGCAATAGAAGATAGTTCTAAAATTTCAACTACTGCCTTTGTATCTCCTGTAAATACTTACATAGGTCATAATGTTGAAATAGGGGCTAATGCCTATATTTATCCTAATGTCACTATTTTGGAAGGAACTGTAATAGGTGAAAATACTATAATATATCCTAATGTTTGTATAAGGGAATTTTCTAAAATAGGAAATAATGTTATTATTCAACCTGGTGCAATAATTGGTTCTGATGGTTTTGGCTTTGTTAAAGTCAATGATGAGAATGTGAAAATAGAACAAATTGGTACAGTAATTATAGAAGACAATGTTGAAATAGGAGCTAATACTTGTATTGATAGAGGTGCCATAGGAGATACAATTATAAAAAAAGGTTGTAAGCTTGATAATTTAGTTCATATTGCACATAATGTAGTTATTGGAGAGCAAGGCTTAATTATAGGTCAAGTGGGAGTTGCAGGCAGTACTACTATTGGTAAAAACTTTGCAATTGGAGGACAATCTGGAGTCAATGGGCATATTGTAATAGGAGATAATGTGTCAGTAGGAACTAGAAGTGGTGTAACTGCAAGTACAGATTCAAATATTATTATATCAGGTTATCCTGCTATTGACCATAAGGAAAATTTAAAAGCAAAGGTTGCTTTTAAAAGATTACCTGAAATTTTAAAAAGATTAAAGGCTTTAGAAGTTAAATTAAAATAAGGAGTTTAAAGTGAATAAAATTATAAAATTATTTTTTATATATTTAGTTATAATATCTTCTGTATATTCTTCTGCTTCTTTTACGGGACTTACAGGAGGAATAGATTTCCCCAGTGCAAATATATTAATTAATAGGCATTACACTGTTCAAGGAATTATTTCTTCTAATGATGATGATTTAACTATGGATATTGTTATTGAAACAGGATTTATTCCACAGGTAGAAGCAGGGATAAAATTAAGTACAGCAAAAAATAAATTTGATCAAAGCTTTTTACAAGCAAATTTTAAGTATCAATTAGTTCCCGAGGGGAAAGATAATCCTGCTGTAGCCATAGGTTTTACTGAATTTGATTCTTATGAAATACAGGGAGATAAAAGCAAGGAAAATAAGGGTGACAATCCAGAAGCTTATGCTTTCTTGGTATTAACAAAAAGTTTTAGTGAAAATAAATATAATTTTAGCTTAGGCTTGAATTATTCACAAGCTGAAAATGCAAAAGATACTAATATATTTGCTATTTCAGATATTGCATTAATGAATAAAGTAAGATTATTAACAGAAGTTTATACTTATGATAGAAATTCTAGTAAAAAAGTTAATTATAACTTAGGAGCAGAATTTTTTACAAGAGAAAATTTAATAACTAAGGTTTATTTTAGAGAAAGAAACCATAGTATAGGTGTATCAATTTATTATTTTACAAACTAAAAAAAGAAGCCCTTATATTTTTTTGAGGGCTTCTACCTTATTTATATAGTTTTCTATCTTAAACCTTTTCTTTAATCCACTTTCATTCATATATCTTACTTTGCCAAAAATATTTCTTTCAAACCAAGGTCTATCATGCTTACCAAAACACCAAGCTATTCCTGTATATGAATTGGCATCTCTTCCATCAAGAGCATATTTATTATTCAAATAAATTGCTATATTAAAGGCTTCTTCTGGGAAATTAGACCATTCTAGTATTTTTTTCCCCCAATACATTCTCATATATCCATGCATTTTACCAGTAAACATTAGTTCTTCTTGGCAGGCATTCCATACTTTATCGTGAGTCAAGGCTTTTTCAAATTCTTCTTTTGTATATATATAGTTTCTTTCATCTAATTTATGCTTGTCCAATGTATCAAAAATCCAATCTGCCTTAAGACCTTTATAATTATCATAATCTGTGTTGTAATAACAAAAATTAAAGGCAAGCTCCCTTCTAACTATTAGCTCTTCCAAAAAACTTAGTTTACTTTCAAAATTAGAATTTTTCTTCTTAATTTTTAAGGCGATTTCAATAGGACTAATCTGCCCAAAATGCAAGTAAGGAGTTAAGTTAGAAGTGAAATCTAAGTCTGCTTTATTCCTATATTCATTATAGTTTTCTAATTTATTTTCAATAAAATTATCTAATAGTTTAATAGCTTGGCTATAGCCTCCTATAAAATGTTTTGATTTTTTTACGCTACTATCAATATTTAGTTTTTTTATTAAACTATCTATGTCTTGAATATTTTCAGTAGTTAAATTCAATTCAAGACTAGAAGTGTTAATTAAAGGTATTTTAAAAGAAAATAAATTATCATCTAAATTCTTATGTATTTTTTTTCTTATCGTATAAGCAGCATACTCCTCTTTATTACTAGTTATTTCTATGGGAATGACTAAGTCACTTTCTATTTCCATCATAGATATATGCACTTTATTACTTAGTTCTTCTCTCCAATATCTTTGAATTTTTAAATATCCCTTATCAGCTACTAATAGACTAGATTTTTTAGCTAAATTATATACTCCTTCTATTGGACTATCTATATTAATAATAAATTTAATATTTCTTTTTTTTAAATTAATTTCTAATTCTTTTAATCCTTCTAACATAAAGGTATAATGCCTTTCATTTGCTTCAGGATAAGTAGTTAACATAAAAGCTATAACTAAAGGCAAGTTTAAACTATTTGCTTTTTCAATAGCAAAAGCTAAGGCATGATTATATTCTATTCTTTGGCTTTGTTGCATCCAGTATAAAACATAAGTTCCATCTTCATTGATTTTATTATTATTCAAATATTTAATTCGATTATCTATCATACTTATCTCCTTAACTTATTCTATTTTCCTTCCGTTCCATGTACTTTTTGCAGGTTCAGCATCTCCATAGTTCCATTTTCCAGTAAAAGTTTCACCATCATCACTAAATTCAAATATTAATTTTCCATGAGCATTTGACTGTTCCCAAGTACCAGTCAATATATTTTCATTAATTTTACCCTTAATTTTACCATTTCTAAATTCATAAGTACCATTAATTATATTATTTTTTTGTGTAAGGATCATTTTATTAAAATTGGTTTTGTATATCCCTTCAATATTAAGATAGCTACTTAATATCTCACCGTTCCAAGGTATGCTAGGTATAGCGTCATTATAATTCCACTTGCCCACAAAGTTTTTGCCATCCTCACTAAATTCAAATATAAGCTTCCCCTTTGAATTACTTTGTTCCCAAGTACCGATTAAAGTATTGTCCTTTATAATTCCAGTTATTTTACCATTATTAATTTCATAAGTAGCGTTAATAGTATCATTATTTTGTTCAAATAAAACATCTCTGTAAGAGCTTTTATAAAGTCCGTTAATTTCTAGGCTTTTAATTGTTGAAATATTTAAAATAAATATTAAAAATAAAAATATAATTTTCATAATAAAACCTCCTTTTTGTTATTATACCACAAAATACCTGAATTTCCATTTTTAAAATTAAATTAGTATTTATAAAAAAATATGGTAAAATATAAGAAAAATAAGAAAGGTAGAAGGTGATAAAATGAAATTTTTAGGTGTTATTCCAGCAAGATATGGTAGCAGTAGATTTGAAGGGAAACCTCTCGCTAATATTCATGGCAAAACTATGATAGAATGGGTTTATAAAAGAGCATTACAAAGTAATTTGGATAAAATAGTTGTTGCTACTGATGATGAGAGAATAGAAAAAGCTGTAAAAGAATTTGGTGGAGAAGTAATAATGACTAGCAAAACGCATGAAACAGGTACAGATCGTATTGCAGAAGTAGCTAAACATTTTAAAGACTATGAAGTTATTGTTAATATACAAGGTGATGAACCTCTTATAAGTAGCAATGTAATAAATTTATTGATTGAACCATTTAGAATAGAAAAAAACTTGCAGATGGCAACTTTAAAATACAAACTTGATTCAATGGAAGATGTAGATAATGTAAATAATGTAAAAGTAATTACTGACAAAAATAATTTTGCAATTTATTTTTCAAGAAATCCTATACCTTTTCCAAGGAATTTAAATATAGAAAATTATTATAAGCATATTGGTATTTATGCATATAAAAGAGATTTTTTGATTGAATACTCACTTATGCCACAAACAAGTCTTGAATTAAGTGAATCTTTAGAACAGTTAAGAGTTCTAGAAAATGGATATAAAATTAAAGTTATTGAAACAAAAGAAAAAATATTAGGAGTAGATACTCCTGAAGATTTAAATAGAGTTATTAATTATATAAAAGAATACAATATTAAAATTTAGTAACTACTCAGATATTTTCATATTTAATCACAAAGAAATAAGAAAAATAGAAACACAAAGGCAATTAGAAATTAGTAGTTAGGAATTAGGAATTGAAATGCTTTTGCCACCAATTAACACAAATAAACACCAATAGTAATTTAATTAGTGAAAATTGGTGAATATTTGTGGCAAAAAAAGCTTTAAATTTAATCACAAAAAAAAGAGAAAAAGAGAAACACATAAAGAAAATATTTAATAGTTAATAGTCAAGAATTAATAATGGTTGTAGGGTGTTTGCCGTTGGCAAACCCTTTGAATTATCAAGTGAAAATCAGTGTTCATCCCGTGGTAAAAAGCTTTGTCTTATTGAAACTTATTGTTTTTGTGCTAAAGTTTTATCCATGGCTAAGTAGTTACTTATTTTTAATTAAATGTTTCTAATAAGGTAATAGATAGAACCAATGTATTCCCATAAAGCACGAACTAAAATATCTAGATTGCTGAATCTAGGCATAAATGAACTAACATTATACTTACTATAATTACTTGTATAGTTGCAAGGGGCTGGAATAATTTCTAAATTTTGTTTTTTAAAACTTTGGAAACTTCTACCCATATGGCTTGCAGATGTAATAAGTATAATTTTAGAATATCCTAACTTTTCTAATATTTGCTTTGAATATTTTGCATTTTCCCCTGTTGTTCTACTTTTCTCCTCTAAAATTATATCGCTTTCTTCTACTCCTAAATCTAACATAATTGTTTTATAAATATCAGCTTCTGACCGTTTTCCAGAGAATACCACGCCACCACTTATAATTATTTTTTTAGGATTAATATTATAAAGTCTAATAGCTTCTACCACTCTAGCAAGAGCTGTTTCTGTAGGAGTTCCATTAGCCCTTAAACTAAGAGGAGCATTATCATAAGAACCACCACCTAATAGAACATAAATTTCACCTTGCTCTAATAATTCTCTTGTAATAGGTTCATATTTTTTTTCTAATGGTTTTATAAAAAAATCTTTGCTAGGTTCAATTGAGAATAAATAAAATAAAAAAGCTATAAAAACTAGTATTTTACTTATTATACTTTTTTTCAAATTTGAATGATAAATATACAAGGATAAAGCTATTAAAATTATTACCATGAACATAGGAGATAAAAATAAATTACTAATTATTTTTTGCACTAAAAGCATATTAACACCTCTTGTAATTTATTTTCTAAAATATATTTTTTGGCAATTTCCCTGTCATCAAAATGTATTTTTTCATTAGCTATAATTTGATAAGTTTCATGACCTTTTCCAGCAATTAAAATTATGTCATCTTTTTTGGCAATTTCAATGGCTCTTTTAATAGCCTCTTCTCTATTTACTTGTTTTTCATAAAAAACATTAGAATTTTCAAGACCTTTTTCAACATCATCTAAAATTAATTTTGGATTTTCTGTTCTCGGATTATCACTAGTTAATATAATATAATCACTATATTTTGAAGCTTCTAGAGCCATAAGAGGTCTCTTTGTTTTATCTCTATCTCCACCTGCACCAAATACTGTTATTATTCTAGTTTTCTTAATAGAATCTAAGGCTAATAAAATATTTTTTAATCCGTCTGGTGTATGGGCATAATCGACTACTACCATATAATTTTGACCTGCTTCTACAATTTGGAATCTACCTGGAACAGCAGATAAGTTTTCTAATTTATCACAGATATTTTTAAATTCAAAACCTAATTGTAATGCTCCACCAACTGCTCCCATTATATTATATAAATTAAATAAACCCATTAATTTTACGTTTTTTACGTAAGTATCACCTTTGTAAGTTAATTCTATTTTCATATGGCTTAAATTGTACTCTAAAACTTTTCCAGATAAAATAGCCTTTTCTCCATAAGAAATTCCTTTGAATTCATTAGAAAGAATTTTTCCATTGTTATCATCAATATTTATAACTGATTTTCTTTTATCTTTTAGTTTTAGAAATAATTTTCTTTTAGCTAAAAAATATTTTTCCATATTTTCATGATAATCGAGATGGTCTTGACTTAAGTTGGTAAAAACTGCTACATCAAAATCCAGCATATCAACTCTAGCCATTTCCAAAGCATGAGAACTTACTTCCATTACAAGATATTCAATATTTTTTTTAAGTGCTAAATCTATTATTTTTATTATATCTAAACTTTCTGGGGTAGTATTAACTGCTTCAAAAACTTCATCGCCTACCTTGTACTCAACAGTTCCAATTCTAGCAACTTTACCAAGTAAGGACTCTAAAATATAAGTACTAGTTGTTTTTCCATTAGTACCAGTAACTCCTATTATTTTTATCTTTTTTTCAGGCTTATTATAAAAGTTAGAAGCAACTTGACCCATAATTTTTCGTGTGTCTTCAACTTCAATATAGCTTATGTCCTTATGTAATATTTCTAATTCTTTAGAGACTACTATCATTTTAGCACCATTTTCAATTGCCATTTTAATATATTTGTGTCCATCAAAATTTTTACCTTCCAATGCAAAAAATATATTGTTATTTTTTATTTTTCTAGAATCGTATTCAATTCCTGTGTATTCTACTTCTTTACCTTTGTTTAAAATTTTATAATTAATTCCTTGAAATAATTCCATTTTCCCTCCTAAGTTAAGGATTATTTTACTATACTTATGCTAACATATTTTAATATTATTTTCAATTAAAAAGAAAGAAGCGTTTAGCTTCTTTCAAATTAATATTTAGATAATTTCAATTGAAAAATTTTAGTATCTAAAGGTTTTAACATGAAATCATTAAAACCAAAACTTTCAATATCTTCTTTTGTTAAATTAAAATTAGCAGATGTAAGGGCAAAAATTAAAAGTTCTTTATTATTTTCTCTAATTTTCTTTGTTAATTCAAAACCATTCATCACTGGCATTTCCAAATCAGTCACTAAAAGGTCAATATCATAATTTTCTATAATATCTAGTGCATGTCTTGCGTTGTTAGCAGTAGTTACTTCAAAACCCATATTTTTAATTTGATTTGAAAAAATCTTTAGCATTAATAAATTATCATCAACTAAAAGTACATTTTTAATTCTATTAGAATATACTTTTTCTGTGTTTTTTCCAAAGTCAGCATAATCTTTATCAGCATAAATAGTTGCAATATTTTCAAATGCTTCCTCGATTGCTATAAAAGCATCAACAATATCAGGGTCAAAATGGCTTCCTTTACCTTCTATAATAATATTTTTTGCATCATTATGATTCATGGCATTCTTATAGACCCTTTTACTAATGATGGCATCATATACATCAGCAATAGCCATAAGACGCCCAATAATTGGAATTTCTTCCCCTTTCAAGCCTCTTGGATAACCTGAACCATCCCATTTTTCATGGTGAGTATAAGCTACATCATCTGCAAATTTTAAAAAAGCATTATTATCTAATTTAGAACGAGCTAAAAAAATAGTATCATGTCCAAAAGTAGTATGTTTTTTCATTATCTCAAACTCTTCTTCACTTAATTTTCCAGGTTTTAAAAGGATATTATCTGGAATACCAACTTTACCAATATCATGAAGGGGAACAGACAAATACATTAACTCTATTGCATCTTCATTTAAGAAATCAATAAATTTTTTTTGTTTTCTTAGTTCTAAGGCAAGGGCTTTTACATAGTTTTGAGTTCTCTTAATATGCCCTCCTGTTTCAGGGTCTCTGTATTCTGCCAAAGTACTCAGACTTTCAATCATAACAGATTGAACTTCAGATAATTCTTCAACTTTACTATCAACAAGCATTCTAATAGATTTATTATTGATATTAGGAAAAATATGGTTGTGGATTTTTTTATTTATTTGAATTTCACTAAACGGGAAATTAATAAAATCACTAGCACCTTTTTGCAAAAATTCATCTAATGAGTTATCCTTTCCATTTTCAATAACAATAGTACTTATTTCAAAGAAAATATCATTTTTTAAATTGCTTAAATGATGTGCTATTTCAAGATTATCATATCCACTTTCTAGTAAAACTAGTGAAATATTTTTACTCCTTAAATAATTTTCTACTTTTTTGGCACTACTTGCCAAGTATAATTTATAGATTTTAGAATCTATAAATAAAAATAAATCAGCTAAAATTGTTTTGTCTTTAACATAGACTATAATATTTTTCATAATAATAC
>Ga0075011_10001263_pt1 | contig 13583 bp, 13 predicted proteins | sample TARM_MetaG_T_14_FD_72354 | JGI IMG/M metagenome (GOLD analysis project Ga0075011, IMG submission 72354) | Freshwater microbial communities from Pennsylvania, USA, analyzing microbe dynamics in response to fracking - TARM_MetaG_T_14 | ecosystem: Environmental > Aquatic > Freshwater > River...
GAGCTGTCCATGCGCATGATGGATATTTTCCAGCAATTTCATAAATTCGGAACTTCAATCATGATCGCCACCCACAATCGCGAGATCATGGAACGCATGGCCGACGCGCGCATCGTGACCCTGGATGACGGGACCATGCGCGAAGGCTGCCCCATCACCGGAGGCCGGCCATGAACGTATTTTTCCAGCTCATCGGCCAGGGCGTGCGCGATCTGCTCCGTGCCCCGTGGTCCCTGTGCATGACCATCGCGGCCATCACTCTGGTGTCCTTTCTGGGCGGGGCATTTCTCATGCTCGTGCACAATCTCGATCTGCAGATCGGTAGCCGGCAGGGCAACGTGCAATTCCAGATCTACTGGAAGGCCGATGTCACGGCGGACGAACTCAAAGAGGTCTGGTCCGGCCTGTCCTCCATGGAAGGCGTGGTTAACGTGCGCACCTACACCCCGGATCAGGCCCTGGGGGTGCTCGCGGAATCGTTTCAAAAGAACGTGGATCTGGAATGGATGAAGGGCAGAAGCCCCCTGCCGCCCACAGCCCTTGTCGAATGCGAACTCCCCCAGGATGACGGCAAGAAATGGGCTGCGGGTATGGTCAAACGGCTGGAAGGCCTGCCAAAAGTCGACAAGGTGACGTTTAATCCGCTGCAGGTCGATCTGTTGACCTCTTGGGTCGGATTGACCAAGATGGCTTTCTGGCCGGTGACGGGTTTTCTGCTCGTGGTCGTGGCCCTGGTTGTGGGCAACACCATCAAGCTTGCCCTCTTGGCCCGGCGCGACGAACTGGAAATCCTGCGCTTTGTGGGCGCAAGTCGCGCCTATATCCAGTTTCCCCTGCTCGTGGGCGGGGCCTTTCAGGGACTGCTGGGCGCAAGCCTGGCCCTTGGGCTCTTAAAACTCCTGCACCACGGCATTGAAGACATGTTCAACGTTCCGCCCTTGTGGATCACCATTTCCTTTTTGCCGCAGGTACACAGCCTGGCCATTGTAGCCATCCTGGCCGTGGTCGGAGTGCTGAGCTCCCTTGTGGCTATCCGTAATTAAACCATTCGAGGACCGTCGTGAATCGCAGCCATAAAATGACCGTAGGTTTGGAAAAGGCCCCCCACCGTTCCCTGCTTTTCGCCCTGGGCATGACCCGGGAAGAGATGAAACGGCCGCTCATCGGCGTGGTCAACTCGGCCAACGAGATCGTGCCGGGGCACATGCACCTCGACATCATCGCTCGCGCCGTCAAGGACGGGGTGCGCATGGCCGGCGGCACGCCAATGGAGTTTCCGACCATCGGCGTGTGCGATGGTCTGGCCATGAATCACGAGGGCATGAAGATGAGTTTGCCCAGCCGCGAACTCATCGCCGACTCCATAGAAATTTCGGCTACTGCAGTGCCCTTCGATGGACTGGTTTTTATCCCCAACTGCGACAAAATCGTGCCCGGCATGCTCATGGCCATGCTGCGCCTCAACATTCCCTCCATCATGATCAGCGGCGGGCCCATGCTGCCCGGCAAGTTCGAAGGCAGGACCATCGACCTGATCACGGTCTTCGAGGGCGTGGGCAAGGTCAAGAGCGGCGGCATGACCGAAGCGGACCTTGAGCGCATGGAAGAGTGCGCCTGTCCGGGCTGCGGGTCCTGCGCGGGCATGTTCACGGCCAATTCCATGAACTGTCTGTCCGAGGCCCTGGGTCTGGCCCTGCCCGGCAACGGGACCATTCCCGCCCCGACCAGCGCGCGCATCCGCCTGGCCAAGGACGCGGGCATGCAGGTCATGACCCTGGTCGAAAAGAACATCCGGCCACGTGACATCGTGACCGAAAAGAGCGTGGCCAACGGCGTGACCATGGACATGGCGCTGGGCTGCTCGACCAACACGGTGCTGCATCTCCCGGCCATCTTCCGCGAGGCCGAGCTTGATCTGACCCTGGACATTTTCGACAGTATCAGCCGCAAGACGCCCAACCTGTGCCGCCTGTCCCCGGCCGGGCCGCACCATATCTCGGATCTGCACGAGGCTGGCGGCATTCCGGCGGTCATGAACGAACTGGCGGCGAGCGGGCGCATCGAACTCGATGTCATGACCGTGACCGGCCAGACCTTGGGCCAAAACCTGGCCGCCCTGCAGCCGCGCATCCTGCGGCCCGAGGTCATCCGCACGGTGGCGGAACCGTATTCCAAGGAAGGCGGCATCGCCATCCTGAAGGGCAACCTGGCCCTGGACGGCGCGGTGGTCAAGCAGTCCGCCGTGGCGCCTGAGATGATGCAACGCACGGGTACGGCCCGCGTCTTCGAGGGCGAGGAAGAGGCCGTGACCGCGATCATGAACGGCAAGATCAAAGCCGGGGACGTGGTCGTTATCCGCAACGAAGGACCGGTGGGCGGGCCCGGCATGCGCGAAATGTTGACCCCGACCTCCGCCATCTCGGGCCTTGGCCTTGGGGGTGAGGTGGCCTTGCTGACGGATGGGCGCTTCAGCGGCGGCACGCGCGGGGCGGCCATCGGGCACATCAGCCCCGAGGCGGCCGAAGGCGGAATCATTGGCCTGGTCGAGGAGGGGGACCGCATCAAGATCGACATCCCAGGTCGCAGTTTGGAACTTCTTGTCGACGAGGCGGAACTGGAAAAACGTCGCCGGAACTGGAAGCCCTATCCCAAGGAAATCCGCTCTTCCATCCTGCGCCGCTACAGCCGCATGGCTTCGTCGGCGGCCAAGGGAGCGGTGACAAGAATCTGATGCTCTGGAACCACGAAAGCGCGGCCCGCTATGACAAATGGTCCACAAGCACACGGGGCGGTTTCGCCCTGCGGCAGGAAGAAAAGCTGCTGCAGAGCGTCATCGCCTCCTGGCCTCGCCGCAAGCAGAAGCTTCTGGACGTGGGCTGCGGCACGGGCATGTTTCTTGAGTTTTTCTGGTCCTGCGGATTTGACCTGACGGCGCTGGACAAAAGTCCGGACATGCTGTCGCGGGCGAGGGAAAAGATCGGTCATCGGGCTGACCTGCATCTGGGCAGCGCGGAGCATCTGCCTTTCGAGGACCGCGAGTTCGATTACGTCTCGCTCCTGACGGTGCTCGAATTCGTGGATGATCCGGAGCTTGTCCTGCGCGAAGCGGCGCGCGTGTCACGCAAAGGCATGGTCATCGGATTTTTGAATAGCTGGTCCCTTTATGGGCTGTCCGTGCGGCTGGAGAAAAAGAAATCCACCTTGAACAGGGCGCGCTGGTTCTCCTGGCCCGAAATGCGCGGGCTGATCCAGGAAAATCTTTCGCCGGGGAGCATAAAGGCCCGCTCAATCCTGCTCGGGCCCCCCTGTACCTGGAATCCTGCCCCGGGAGTCCGCCATCTCAACAGCACCTCTGTCCCGCCATGGATGGGTGCCTTCACTGCCGTACGCGTCGACCTGACAGCCCAGGCCGCCCAGACCCCGCTCATGGCCTGGAAGACCGAACCCACGACCTGATTCTACCCCTTTCCGTGTACGAGGTTGCAGACCTCTTCCATGGCCTTGGCCGGGTTTTCCTGCTGGAAAATGTTGCGTCCGATGCACATCCCGGCCACCCCGGCATCCAGAGATTCGCGCACGGTGCGCAGAAAGGCGCGGAAATCGCCGTTGCGCGGTCCGCCGCCCATGACCACGGGCACCGGGCAGGCCGCGATGGCTCGCGCAAAGCTCTGGTTGTGGCCGCAATAAGGTACCTTGACCACGTCCGCCCCAAGCTCCGCGCCGATGCGGATGCTGTGCGCCACCAGAGACGGGTCGTTCTCGTTCACGATCTGCCCGCCCCGGGCGTAGATCATGGCCAGGAGCGGCAGGCCCAGCTGGTGCGCGTCTTCCACGCAGGCCCCGAGGTCCGAGAGCATGCGGTCCTCAAGATCGTTACCGATGTTGATGTGCATGGAAACCATGTCCGCGCCCAGGCGCAGGGCTTCATGCACGGAACAGACCAGAGCCTTGTTGTACGAGGGTAGCCCGTGCTTGGTTCCGGCGGAGAGGTGCACGATAAGGGACTGGTCCAGGCGGATATCACCGGCGTGGGCCATGACCATGCCCTTGTGCAGGATCACGCCCTGAGTAGGCAGATGTTGCACTCCGCGCAGCAGGCTGCCCAAGTCTTCCAGGCCAGGGATGTTTCCTTCGGAAAGTCCATGATCAAGCGGCAGGATGATGGTTCTTTTGGATCCCGGATGAAAGAGGCGGGCCGCCTTGCGCAGGTATCCGATCATGATGCTCTCCTGTATGTGTTATCGATCTGACCACAGGCAGCGATTGCCCTTGATGGTCAGGAAGCCCAGAGGAAGTCCCCTGAAATAGAAAGCCAGGCGTTTTTTGACCCCGTTCCAGGGCAGGCTCTGCCCGGACAGGAGTTCATGGATGGTCTGAACACTTTCGAGAACCAGGCTCTTGTCGTCCGGTATCGGTGGGACGAACATGCGCAGCGTGGCGTCGGCCAGGATGGAATCCTTGGCGCTTTTGCCCACGGCGAAACCCTGCCAACGCAGTTCCCCTGGAAGCTCTGTGTCCGCCTGCTCCAGAATGAGGTACACGCGGCCGCCCACGTTCAGGAAACAGTGCTCCGGGAGCCAACTCGTGTCCAGTCCGGTGCGGGCCGAAAATTCTTCGCGTGACACACGCTCGCCAGGTAGTTCGGCTCTGGTGGTGCGCGCGCTTTGAGCCTCTGTGCCTGGCTTGCCCAAGGCAGCCAGGAAAAAACCCTGCGCCTGGCTGTCTTCCCCGTTCACCAGCAGGCATCCGGGCAGGGACGGGTCAAAGCTGAAACCCGCGAACCCCGTCAGGGGTTCAGGCACAAGGCCGAGGCGGTCCATGGCGAAACGGACCTGCTCCTCGTTCTCGCGTATATTTGTGGTGCAGGTCGAATAGAGCAGTCGTCCCCCCGGGGCAAGCAGATCCGCCGCCTTGGAGAGCAGTTCCCGCTGCAGAGTTTCGAGCGGCGCCGTTTTTTCCCCGGCCCACATCTGCGCCGCCTTGGGGTTTTTGTCCACAGTGCCCCAGCCGCTGCAGGGTGCGTCGAGCAGAATGAACGGCCACGAATCATTTTCGAGCGGAAGGGACTGGCCTTCGTATTTGCAGGTGGCCACATTGAAGCAGCCGAGGTGACGCATGTTCACGCGCAGGGTGGCCAGGCGGTCCGGGCTTGGCTCATTGGCCAGCACCAGCCCGGTGGACCCGACAAGCTGTGAAAGGATGCCGGTCTTGCTGCCGGGACTGGCGCACATGTCTAGGACCTTGTCTCCCGCCTTCGGGGCCAGAGCCAGGGGCGGCAGCATGGATGACTTGTCCTGAATGTAGATGTAACCGAACCTGGCCGCGATGCTTCTCCCGAGCGGTATGGGCTCTGCGGTGAGGGTCCGCGCCAGGGCGAAGCAGGGGTGCGGATCGAAACGGAAGCCCTCGGCATGAAGCAGGGCTTCCACATCGAGAATCTGGTCCTGTGTGCATACCAGCCTGAAGGAGCGAGAAATATTTTTCATAGGGGGATGGCTAAAGGCTTGTTTGACAAGAGCCCCTGTAGCCATCAAGAAAGGGCCTGTCAAAGCGGAGGGGGCATGCAGTCGGAGAGGACGTCGGTTCAATTGGTGCAGGTCGGACCCGAGGAAAACGGCCGCAAGCTCGTCTCCTTTCTGGAGGCACGCCTGGGCGTCCTTCCGACGGGCCTCTTGATGCGCTTGGTGCGCACCGGGCAGGTGCGTGTGGACGGTCGCCGCTGTAAGCCCTTCGACCGCGTGCTGACGGGCCAGGTGGTGCGCGTTCCGCCGGTCAGCGTGCAGCGCAGGGAAGAGCCCGCGCGCCTTTTGCCCGGACTTGACGTCGTGTTCGAGAACGACGAAATGCTGGTCATCGACAAGCCCGCCGGGTTACCGGTTCACGGAGGCACGGGCTGGACCGATTCCGCGCACGACCGTCTAAAGGAACGCTTCGCGGACCGGATTTTTGTGCCTGTACCGGTGCATCGTCTGGACCGCGACACTTCCGGGATCCTGCTCTGCGCCAAGACCCACGATTTTCTGCGGGCCATGCACGCCTCCTGGCCCTTTGTGACCAAGGCCTATATGTGCTGGGTCGAAGGACAGTGGTCCGGGACGGGGTGGCAAACCATCGTTTCGAACCTGGCCAAGGTTGCGACGGAGAGCGGCGAACAGGTCGTCTCGGGAGGGGGCAAGCGGGCCGTGTCCCATGTGCATAGGCTGGCCGGGACCGGGCAAAGAAGCCTGCTACTGGTCGTGCTTGGTACGGGCCGCACCCATCAGATACGGGTCCATCTGGCCGACAGCGGGTGCCCCATTGTCGGGGATCCCCGGTACGGAAGAGGCGGCGGTCTTCTGCTCCATGCCGCTGCCCTGTCCTGGCCCGGCCGTTCGTTTTTCGTGCTGCCGCCCTGGCAGGAAGAGTTTGAGATAAAGCGCGTCGGCGCGCAGGAAATACAAGACATTCTCTCCACTGCTCCCGCCAAGGAGGGGGCCATATGACCGATCGTCAAGAATCCGCACTGTTTTGGGTTTTGAGCCTGCTTCTCATTACGGGCACGACCCTGGCCAGATACTGGTTCGTCGTCTCCGGACAGCTGAATCTCGCGCCCGACGAAGCCCAATACTGGGACTGGAGCCGGAGCTTGCAATGGTCCTACTATTCCAAGGGACCGCTCATCGCGGTCATCAATTACGTGGGTACGGCCTTTTTCGGGGCCACGGAACTCGGGGTGCGCGCCGGGGCCATGGTCGGCGCGTTGATCATGCAGCTGGCCGTGCTGGGCTGGATCGGCGTTTATTTGAAACGCATCCGCACCGCCTTCTGGACCCTCTTTGTGCTCAACACGACCATGCTTTTCATGGCCGGCGGGCTGCTCATGACCACGGACAATCCCCTTCTGGTCTGCTGGATCGGAGCCATGATCTGTCTGAGCCTGGCCGTGGACAGGGGGCATCTCGCGGCGTTCGTACTGCTGGGCCTGTGCGTGGCGCTGGGGATCACCTCAAAATACACCATGGTGCTGTTCATCCCCTTGGCGCTTGTGGCTGCGTTCTGGATTGGGCGCAAACAGGAGTTGCCGGCGCTCTTTTGGCCAAGGCTGCTCAAAACTCTGGGAATCGGCGGCGCTCTGGGCACGCTGCCCATCCTGATCTGGAACGCAACCAACGGCTGGGTCGGGATCAAGCATGTCCTCTATCGCGGGGCCATGGCCGGGGACAAGGCCAAGGTCTTTTTCGAACTGAAGAATTTTCCCGAATACCTGGGCAGCCAGGTGGGCGTGCTGACCCCGTGGTGGTTTGTTTTCCTGTTTATTGGAGCCTGGCTGGTCGGACGCCAGATTTTTCGCAGCGCTGAACCCGTCTTCCCCTGGTTGCCTAAGTCCATGGGCATCATGCTGACGGTCTTTTTCTGGCCGGTGTGGCTTTTTTTCCTGTTCTGGAGCCTGCACACCAAGATCGAGGCCAACTGGTCGGCCACGGCCTATCCCGCAGGCATCCTGCTCGCGGCCCTGGCCGTAGAGCGCTTCGTGCACCGCGAGCCGCGTCCCAGATGGCGCTTCGCCTGGCCCGCACTGGGAGCGGTGGTTTTTGTCCTGCTGCATCTGCAAGCTCTCATTCCTTTTGACGGCCCCAAAAATCCCGTGCACCGCCTGTTGGGCTGGCAGGAACTCGGCGCGCAGGTGGCCCAGGCCAGGGACGAGCTTGGCGGGGAGGACTCGGTTTTCGTGTTCGCCACTCAGTACGGGGTCACGGCGGAACTGTCTTTTTACGTTCCGGGGCAGAAACGCGCGTTTTGTCTGGCCGGGGGGCGCAAGATGAATCAGTACGATCTGTGGCCCGGTCCGGATCAGGGCATGCAAAGCGCTGTCTTCGTGGCCAAAGGCGAGAAGAGTGAAGTTTCCGAGAGGGTGCTGGAGTTGTTTGAAAGCGTGGATGAGCCCAGGGTCGTGACCACGACGCACGGCAAACGCGCCGGCCAGACCTTCACCATTTTCCTGTGCCGGGGCTACAAGGGCGAATGGCCGGTCTTTGAGGGCACGTCGTTTTAAAAAGAGCAGGCTCTCATGCCTGCTGCTCTCTGAGGCCCAAGAGCTCTTTCATCGGATCGAAATCCCGGTCATTGTGGATGAATTCAAAGTCGTTATGGGTGCAGAATGTCGCGATTTGCGCCGGTTCAGAGCTTCAGGCCGTGATCGCGCAGGTAGTTCTGGGTCGCCAGGAAGGCAGCCTCGGTGTGCGGTTCGAAGGTGGCCGTGGCCTCCCGGCCGGTCAGGCCGGTCCAGAGCTGGCTCCAGGGGATCGTCCCCTCTCCCAGACCAAGATGGGCGTCGGACTGGCCATCGTTGTCGTGCAGGTGCAGGTGCAGGCGGAAGGGGGACAGGGCCGCAAGCCACTCCGTCAGATTTCCGCGCTTACGCCCCTGAGCGAAACAGTGCCAGTGCCCCACATCCAGGCAAGCTCCGGCCTTGCCTCCAAGGCCCCGCAGCACACGCACATGATGATCCGGGCTCAGTTCAAACACGTTTTCAAGGTAGAGCGGCACGTCTGCCGTCTGATCCAGCACAAGCTCCCAGGTGCGCAGGGAATTTTCAAGCCATGCTTTCTCGAAATGGGAATAGATGACGCTGATGTAGTCCAGGTGGGCGATGAAATGCGCCGGGTCGTAAATCCGGGCCGTCTCAACGGCTTGCAGCAGGCGTTGCCTGCTCGCTTTGCGGATCATGGGGTCGAGGCTTCCCGGACGCAGGTCGAAAAAGGGCAGGTGCACGGCGCAGGTCAGCCCGGCATCATGAAAAATGCGGGCGATCTTTTTGTGCCAATCGGGCGAAAAGGTATCAAGCGCCAGGGCGTCAAGGCCAAGTTCGGGGTTCAGCTTGCGGGTCAAAAAGAGGTCCAGAAAATGGGGGTGCTCTTCAACGTAGCGCAGGGGCAGGTTGGTGAAGGTCATGGCTGCTTCGCCGCCTCGTCGCGTGCAATGAGCCAGGTGTTAAAGACCCCGGGCAGAAAGAGGATGGTCCGGGAATGCCCGTCCGTCAGGAGTTTGGCCTCAACTCCTTGTTTGGTGACGCGCACCATGGGTTCGGCGCTGTAGGGATTTTTATTTTTGGCCGCCATGTCGCGTTCAAGCGATGCGGCGATGGCTTCGCGGCCCTGGGTGCCATTGCGACTGCCGGTCCGGTCGTAGGTCCGTAGCAAGGTTTTGAGATCACCCTTGTCCCAGGCCTGGGCGCATTCGCGCAGCCGTTCGCGAATCTCCTTGCCGACCAACTGGGCGTAGTCCGCGCTGCCGCCCAGGTTCTGCGGAATCCACTCCTCGCCCACGATTTTCCACAGCTCCACCTGGCGCATCCAGTACAGCCTGCGCCACCCCTGTTCCCCGTGGGGAAAGGTGCGCTGGGCAAAGACCGAAACCATGTAATCCGGCCCCTGCAGGACCTGCAGATTTTCTATGCGGATATCGACCCATTCGGCGCTGCCGAATTCCTGCAGGGTTTTCTGACGAAAACGGGCAAAGCTCATGTTTGATGATTTTTCAAAGCGCACGGGATCGTAGATCTCGAAAAAAGCATTCTCGCGCCGCTCCCGGGCTTTGATCCAGCCCCAGGTGCCGAGAACGATCTCCGGGGGCGGCCCGGCCTTGCCCGTCAAGCTCACCGATTCCGCGATGACGATCGGAGTGGCGTTGATGCGCACATGTCGGTCCAGCGTGTCCACGTCGTCGTTTTCAAGGACCACGCAGCCAAGGGTCTGCCGTGGGCCGAAGCTTCGGCCCCGGCCGTGGATCATGATTCCGTTGCCGGTCTTTCCCTGGATGCGGTCCACGGGATTGGGGTAATTGAGGGAGTAGGCCGTGTTGCCGAAGCGGTCGAAATCGAGTCCTTCCGTGGCTTTGCCCTCCAGAAAATAGACGCCCTCGGGAGTTTTGCGGTCCCCCTCAAGGAGCTTGCCGCCGCCGTGCATACCCGTCGTGCACGGCATCTCTTTGATTTTCTTGAGCTCTGAGTCTTTGCTGCGGACCACGTAAGCCCGTTGGCGGCCCATGTCCACGGCCATGAACACCGACGGGGTGCTCGGATGCGCTGCAATGGTAGTCGACCAGCCTTGGGGACGGGCCGTGGTGGCGGGAAGGACGGACAAAAGGGCCGCCAGGAGGAGTAGGCTGCGGATGAACATGCTTTGGTCGGGAGGCCGGAGCCTCCCTAGCTTTTCGCAGTTTCGAGCAGTTCTTTGCGGGTGAAGATGGTCTGCAGGTCGAATCCGGCTTTTTCCAGATTCTCCCGACCACCCTGTTCGCGGTCGAGCACGCCCATGATACAGGCGATGTTGAGACCCTGGTCGCGCACGCGCTCAACGGCCGTGAGCAGCGTGCCGCCGGTGGTGATCACGTCTTCGAGCAGGCAGACGCTCTGTCCCGGTTCGAAGTTCTTCAGCCCCTCAAGGTACTGGTTGGTGCCGTGCCCCTTGGACTGCTTGCGGATGATGAATCCTGGCAGGGGATAGCCTTCCAGGTGAGAGACCACGGTCACGCTTGATACCAGCGGATCGGCCCCGAGCGTCATGCCGCCCACGCCTTTGACTCCGCCCTTGGCACGGATCATGTCCAGAAAGAGCTTGCCGATGAGCCAGGCCCCTTCAGGATGCAGGGCCGTGTGCTTGCAGTCGAAATAATAGTCGCTCTTCTTGCCCGAAGTCAGGGTGAAGTCGCCTTCGAGGTAGGACTTTTCGATGAGCAGACGGGCCAGACGCCTCTTCAGATCAATCATTTTTCTTCCCCTGCGAAAAAACGCGGTTGAACACGGTCTGTTCGTGCCGCAGATAATAGTTCAGATCAAAGGCCTGGTCCAGACGGGCCGGGGAGAGATGGGCGGTGATGTCCCCGTTCTCGCGCACCGCGGCCTCAAAGGAGGTCCGATCTCGCCAGCAGTCCATGGCCACAGCCTGGACCATGACGTAGGCCTTTTGCCGGTCCAGTCCCGCTTCCACCAGGGCGATGAGCACGCGCTGGGAGAAGAAGAGGCCGTAGGAGCCCATCAGGTTGCGCTCCATGTTCTCGGGGATGATGCGCAGGTTTGCGAGCAGCCCGTTCAAACGGTTCAGCATGTAGTTCACCATGATGGTCGAGTCGGGCATGATGACGCGCTCGACGGACGAGTGGCTGATGTCGCGCTCGTGCCACAGGGCCATGTTCTCCATGGCGGCCACGGCGTTGGTGCGGACCAGGCGGGAGAGCCCGGTCAGGTTCTCGGCCGAGATGGGGTTCTTCTTGTGCGGCATGGCCGAGGAGCCCTTCTGTCCCTTGCCGAAACCTTCTTCCACTTCCAGCACTTCGGTGCGCTGCAGGTGCCGAAGCTCCACGCAGATGCGCTCGATGCCCCCGGCGATGAGGGCCAGGGTGGTGAAATACTGGGCGTAGCGGTCGCGTTGGATGACCTGGGTCGAGATGGGGTCCACCTCAAGGCCGAGAATGGTCAGGGCACGTTCCTCAAGCTCGGGTTCGAGCTGGGCGTAAGTGCCCACCGCGCCGGAGATCTTGCCGAAGCGGATGTTCTCCAGGGCATCGACCCAGCGCTTCCGGTGGCGCTGGAACTCGGCGTGGAACACGGCCATCTTCAGGCCGAAGCTGGTCGGCTCGGCGTGGATGCCGTGGGTGCGGCCCATGCACAGCCTGCCCTGGTGGGTCTTGGCCATGGTCTCCAGCGTGCCGAGCAGCCGGTCCAGATCGGCCAGAATGATCCGGCCCGCCCTGGTCAGCAGCACGGCGTTGGCCGTGTCGACGATGTCCGAGGACGTGCAGCCGAGGTGGATGTATCTTGCCGAGGGGCCGACCTTTTCTTCCACGGCGGTCAGGAAGGCGATGACGTCGTGCTTGGTGGTTTCCTCGAGTTCGAGAATCCGGTCCAATTCGAAATCGGCCTTTTCTCTGATGGGGGCCATGTCTGCGGCCGGGATGACGCCCATGGCGTGCCAGCCTTCACAGATGGCCAGTTCCACTTCGAGCCAGACCCGGAATTTGTGTTCCAGGGTCCAGATCTCGCCCATTTCCTTGCGGGTATAACGATCAATCATGGTGGTACGGGTGGGTAGATGTTCAGGGCAGTGGGAAATTCCACGGCCGGAAATGAAAAAGGCAGCCTAAGCTGCCTCTTGTCAGGTCGCCGAAGAGGTTGACGTGTCCGGAGCCGGAGTGGACGGGGCGTCCTTCTTGCCGTTGCCGCCGGACTCCTTGCTGTAGCCGGAAGCGTACCAGCCGCCTCCCTTCAACACAAAGGAGGTGTTGGAGATAAGCCTCTGGGACGTGCCCCCGCAGACCGGACAGATTTTTTCCCGGTCCTGGAAATCCTTCTGCCATTCCTCGAAGATCTGGCGACAGTCTTCACAGCAGTATTCGTAGATGGGCATGGTTACCTCCCTAAAAACAGGGCCTACTTCTTGGCAGCGGCCTTGGCTTCCTTGATGCGTTCCTTGATGCGTTCGGCACGGCGTTTACGGCGGCGATCAATCTCTTTTTTGCGTTCGATTTTCTTCTGAGCCATTATGTATTCCTCCAATGGGATAAATTATGCGCTGATTCAAAGAAAGGGCACATATAATAGCGTCGGGCCCTTTGTCCAGTATCAATGTGGGCCAGAAGCCCGCTTCAGACCGATTGCAGTGCGTACTCACGCGAGCCCAGACCCAGGCCCTGGGCGTACTCGAGCAGGTATCCGCCACGCACGTGGCCGTGGATGGCTTCGAATTTGTCTTCGCCGGGCTTTATTCCGGTCGGCAGGGCGCTCGGGTGCAGGGGCTGGGCCTCATTGACAAGGTCAAGGCAGGCCTGGTCCAGAGCCACCGGGTCCCAGGAGGCCAAAAGCCCGAGGTCCGGACAGATGGGCGCGTCGGAGAAGCCCATGCAGTCGCACCCGGGGCTGACCTGCTGGATGAAGCTCAGGTGAAAGGTCTGCCTGGATCTGGTCAACAGGGCGGCCGCCGCATATTCGGCCATGCGTTCCAGAAAAGTGTTCACGTCCACCCGCCAGTCCACCTCCAAGCCGTTGTGCCTGCAGACCAGAAAACAGGCGGCGCAGCCCGCGCATTTGTCGCGGTCGATCCATATCTTGCTGTTCAGATCCAGCCTGAGCGCGCCGTGGCTGCAGACCTCCACGCACTGTCCGCACCCGGTGCAGTGCTCGGGGTGGATCGTGGGGCCCAGCCCGCAGTGCTGCTGCATTTTGCCCTTGCGCGTGGCGCAACCCATGCCCACGTTCTTGATGGTCCCGCCGAATCCGGCCAGGTCATGCCCTTTGAAATGGCTGACCGTGACCAGCATGTCCGCGTCCACGATGTCTCCGGCCAGATAGGCCGATTCGAAATGCCGTCCGGGACAGGGGATGGCCCGCTCGTTGCCGCTCTTGAGTCCGTCGGCGACGATGACCGGCGCGCCAAGGACATTTGGGTCGAACCCGTGGGCCGCAGCCTGCAAGGAGTGGGACACGGATTCGCCGCGCTGGCCCACATACAGGGTGTTGGTGTCGGTCAGGAAGGGTCTGGCCCCGCATTTGCGAATAAAGGCCAGGATGGGCATGAGCTGCAGGGGGCGCATGTGGGCCGTGCCCCCGC
>Ga0075011_10001265_pt1 | contig 13578 bp, 14 predicted proteins | sample TARM_MetaG_T_14_FD_72354 | JGI IMG/M metagenome (GOLD analysis project Ga0075011, IMG submission 72354) | Freshwater microbial communities from Pennsylvania, USA, analyzing microbe dynamics in response to fracking - TARM_MetaG_T_14 | ecosystem: Environmental > Aquatic > Freshwater > River...
TCTCTCACCTAAAAAACGAAATCCCCGAACAATACATATAGGTAAGTTCAAAATTATCAAACCCTTGTATGATAGTCATTCCATTATTAAACAGACTGGACTTTTGAATGCTTGTTTTCGCAAAAACGAAATCCCCGAACAATACATATAGGTAAGTTCAAAATTATCAAACCCTTGTATGATAGTCATTCCATTATTAAACAGGCTGGACTTTTGAATGCTTGTTTTCGTAAAAACGAAATCCCCGAACAATACATATAGGTAAGACTAAAATTTTTAAACTCTTGTCTTAACGTCATTCAATGAATGTTAATGGATGGTAAAAGTTCAAGTTAAGATCGTCCCAGCAAAGCGAGTAGTGGAGACTAAATCATTTGATGAGGATAAAGTTGATTTAGTTATTCGCACTAACATTTTAAAGTGTGATAAGAGAAAGCTTTTTTACTTCATATTACCTTGTAATCATTGTATAATGGACTATATTCAAAAAAACATAAAATTTTAACTATTATTACTGTAAAATATTGCAAAAACCTTGAAACTTTATAAACAATAGTCTATAATTAACTTATAAATAAAAAAAAGAGAGCTTCTCAGCTCCCGTTAAAAAGGTCGATTATGGATATAAAAATACGCATCAATTTTTTCTAAAACTTTACCAGTAGTTAAAATATCCATGCGATTCAATTGATAAAGAAGATTATTCCCTTGATATCTGTTCTCTGCGATACGACACATTTCTTCACAAATTTTATATCGGTTATTTTTTTCTTTGTCTGATTCGATACCCATAATTGCCTCTTTAATTAATTCTTTCGTTCCACGAGTAATTTTTACATCATTTAAATTCGTCATATAATGTTCTCCTTATGATTTATTTATTATAATCATTACAGGTGGGCGATCAACTCTACACTTCTATTATATAATATATATTGACCATTGTCAATAAAAAATGATAATTTTATAGAATTATAGAAAATATAAAAAATGTAAAAAAGGATGTGTTATCATACTGATGGATAATAATAGAGTATTAACGTTAAAAGAAAGATATCTCTCATTAAAAGAAGAACACGGAAATAACAAAGAACTTATGATGCTTGTTGACCATATAGAAGAAGTGTCTAACAATCCCAAGCCTAAAGATTACAAAGAGCTTGAGACACATATGAACGATGTTCAGGGAGAATTAGATACACTTGAAGACGATGAACGAGAACTTGTTGAAAGGCTATATCACCAGGCATTATTTTCAGCTAAAAAAGAAAGAGAAGCGGATTTATCTAAATGGGAGTTTTTCAAAGAAACAGCTAAAGAAAATGATTGGGGACCGGTCATTGACATGATTTATTTGATATCGAATAATGATGACCGTTATGAAAAGATTAGAACAGGAAGTAATGAAGTTGACCAGAAAAAAATCAATGAACAATACGAAAAAGACAAGGAAGAACTGGAGCGTTTCGAGAAAAAGTTAGAGGAAGAAATTATCCCATGGGCAGATGAAAATGTTTCTGATTACTACAAGGATTTAATTATTCGAACACTTACTGGAAGGATACGCGTGATCAACAACCGATTAAAACGCAATACTGACTTAGCTTTTGGTAATTGGTTGAAAAAAGCGAGAAAAACACAAGGAATGACACTTCAAGATGTTGCAGACAAGTCAGACACAAGTGCTTCTTATATCCAACGATTAGAAAAAGGGAAACGAAAGGTGCCAAGCCTTCCTATTGTCCAAAGCATTGCTGAAGCATTAAATGAGCCTTACAAAGAAGTTCTGAATATCATCAATGGGAATGAGGATGAACCTCAGCCGATCGAAACTGTCTTGATGAATGAAGAATTTACTTTATTAAATAAAAAAGCAACAAAAAAACAGAAAAAAATGATCATCAATTTAATCAAAGCTTCTCTCAATGTTGAGAACAAGGATCCTTACGACAACATGATGGAAATTCAAAATATTGCAAGAGAGATAAAAAGAGATATTGACATTGAAAACGAACAAGACTTAGCCGACTTCAGTAACGAATAAAGAGCAGACCATCCTAAAAAAGGGTGGTCTTTTTTTGTTATACAGGGTTAGAGCCTAAATTAAGTATAAATATCAAGTAATCTACATACTATGAATAAGTCTATAAGGAAACAGAGGAGGTAAAAGGAATGAAAAAGAAAATTTTATTCGCTTTAGGTTATCGACAATTTGAAGAAGCGTTAGAGGTAAGGTTGAAAAATAAATATGAATTAGTTGGAACAGTCACACACCGAGATGGAATCGTTAATAAAGTAAGAGAATCGAAACCTGATATTATTTTATTAAGAGAATCCATTCCAGGTTCATCAACGATTATTGATATTATTTATAAATTAAAACAAACACATAGTGGTATCCGTATTATTTTCATGTCTGGTAAGAGAGAACCGGGCGACATACTACTATCAGACCTCGTTCGATTAGGTGTGTATGACATTATTACCGGAGAACAAATTAAATTAAATGAAGTTCTAAAACTCCTTGAAAAGAAAAACACAATCAATGACGTCTTTAAATACATCCCCCAACCAAGGAATGGTGATCCTGAACCTCAAAAATCATTTAACGTGGTTGAACGTGTAGTTGAAGTTGAGAAAGATGAACACAATCAAGGAGAAGAAAACAAGCCATCAGTACCTCAAAAAGAAAAGATTGTCGTTGAAGATAAGGAAAAACCTGTTGATGAAGAAGAACCGGTTAAAGAAACTCAAGTGCCAACGCCCCAACCTTCAAAAAATCCATTAAAAGAGCAAAAAGAAGAGGGTGGCGGGTTATTTAAATCTTTCAAGAAGAAGACGTCAAGTAAAGAAGACGTTCAAACAGAAAAGGACACATTGTCTTTACCTCCAGTTAAAGATAAAATGACAATGCCTGAAATCCCTAAATCAATTGGTTCATCACAATCAATCATCCAATCAAAACAAATTATTTCCTTTGTTGGGGCAGTCAATGGTGTAGGGAATACGCAGTTGGCTTTCAATACGGCTGTTAAGTTAGCGAATGATGGACATAAAGTATTGTTCGTGGAATTGAACCCTAATTTCTCAACGATTGATACGAGCCTTCAAATAGGGAGTTATCAATACGGTTTAGACAAAGTTATTGAAAATTTACAAAATGATAATCAAAGAGATCTTGATCAATCGATTATAAAAATGGAAAAAATAAAGACAGCTAAAAACACAAGCGCAATGAATAAAAACTATAAGCGTATGCCGTCTACTTTAGACTTTATGTTATTTTCACAAGACTACCAAACCCTTGTTCATAAGCCAGATATTGAGATGAGTTTATTAAAAGATTTATTTATGCTTCTTTTATTACAAGAAGGGTATGATTACTTGGTTATAGATAGTGAACCACTTGGGAAAAGACATGAACTCATCCAAGAACTTGCAAGTATATCAAGCAAATTCTTTATCACGATCACGCAAGATGTCGCCCAAATTGGTCATGTCACACGGAACGTGATTGAGTTAAATAAGAGAATAAAAACAGATGATAAGTTGTATTATGTTTTAAACAAAGAAGTAGAGAGTGAGTGTAGTCGTTCACTAATCGAAGAATGGTTAAACAAAGAATTTTGTGCAAGTGTACCAGATACAAAATCGGACTTTGTCAATGCCGCCTTTTTAGGCATTCCATTTACCTTACATTCAAAGAATGTAGATGCTCAATCTTCTTTTGAAGAAATTAAAAACATTATACAACAGAAATAAGGAGGAAACAAAAAAATGAAAAAAAGCAGTAAAATCGCATTAACAGTTATTCAATTTGCTTTGGTTATTTTATTCGCTGGTGGTTTCTATTACGTGACTCAAAACGCAATGCAACCTGTAGGCGTTTATAAATTGTCACAAGATATCCCTATGAATTCTAAAATCGGCCCGACTGATTTTAAACGAGTAGAAGTCCCTAAGGATGCTGTTACACCTGACATGGTGACCAATATTGATGAATTAGTTGACTTGCATGCATCCACTCGCTTGTTTGCAGATCAGTACGCCACAAAAGATATGTTTGTTGAACAAGAAGAACTTGATCCTTTCGAAGTGGTTGATTTATCAAAAATGAGAAAGCTAACCATTCCTGCATCTTATGTTGACGCTATTGGTGGAAATATTAAATACGGAGACAGTATCGACCTGGTTTACGTAGATGAAGGAGAGACATCAGAAGGTGAAGTGTACACGTACTCTCGTATCTTCATGCAAGATGTCCTTGTTTATAGTGTGACAACCGATGATGGCTTCAAATATCACGATAGAACAGACAGAACAAAAGGTGCAGTGTCCTCTTCTGCCGAAGGTGAAGAAACAACAATTGAAGATACTGGCGATTTAGCTCAAATCACATTAGCTGTGACACCTGATCAAGCAGAAGAAATTGCAACACGTATGAAAAAAGGTACGATTAAAGTGGTTGGACGCTTTAACGAAAGTACAAATCAAGAGCCAGCAGGATTCATTATTGGTGAATATGAAAAAGTCTTTACTGGCAATCAATTAGCTGAAACAAATGAATAAAACTCAAAACAAAGGGATAAGGGGCTGAATAAGCCCCTTTAAAAAATAGACTGATATAGGAGGAAATAAAATGGAAAATGTCGTATTGGCAACAGGTATGCCTAATTTAAATAAAGTATTTGACCATCCTCGCTTTAGTGCTGAGTATAGTGTATCAGACACAGTTAATAGAAAAGAAGAAGTGTTAAACGTCTTAAACAAGCACAAGGGATCTATTCATATTTTAATTGTGACAGATGCTTTGCCTGGTGAGGGACTTATTTTAGAATTGCTCATGCAAGTAAAAAGCCAGCACCCAAATGTTCGTATTATATATTTAACGGCCGACCGAAAAAAGCAAAACGAAAATAGATTAAGTAGTTTAGGGATGTTGATTTTCATGGGTATTCATGACATCGTCATGAGTTCTCAATTAAAGCCTAAACTCATCTATACGACTTTGAAGAATCCAGCAACGAAAGAATCAGTGAAATGGATTACTAATCATATCAACAAGCAAGAGACAACTCAAGAGCGAGACTTGATTGAGATTACTGAAGAGGAATACAAAACAGAGGAAACAAGAAATCAAGTTGGATTTCCTAACGTGCATATGTTCTCTTCTATTAAACCAGGAACCGGAAAAAGTTTCGTTTCTGCAAACATTGCAACAACCATTGCTAAATATGGAATTAAACGTGAGGATGGACAACCACCTAAAGTAGCCTTGATTGATGGTGATTTGCAAAACCTTTCATTAGGAACCTTGTTACAAATTGATAATGATGAGTATAACCTTAAAACAGTTATGGACAAAATTGGAACGATCCTTGATAAAAAAGGGAATGTTAAGGGAACCCCGGCACAAGTCAAAGAAGTAAATATGTTTATTAAGAAATCATTTGTTCCGTATGGTCGAGTAAAGAATTTAGAAGCCCTTGTTGGTTCTCAATTAGAAATGGATAAAATTGAAAACATCAATGCTCATCAATTCTTGTATTTAATCAAGATCATTCATGAAGATTATGACTTGGTTTTATTAGACTCAAACTCAAGTTTAGCTCACGTATCAACAGTAGCCCTCCTTACAACAGCATCAAGTGTCAACTACATTCTAAATCTCGATTTTAACAACATTAGAAATAATAAACGTTATATCTCAACGTTAACAAAATTAGGAATTATGGACCGAGTTCGATACATTCTCAATGAAAACATTACGAACGAACAATTGAAGCGAGAAGGTAGTTCAGAGCAACTCCTTTATACGAGTGATCACTTAAAAGAGTCTGGTGGTTTTAATATTATTGGAGAAGTACCAGCCGTTTCCAAACCAACATTCTTGAATCACATCTATGAAGGGAGACCTATTTCTTTAGACAATGAAAAGGAAACATTGGATGCAAGATATGCCTTAGCTCAAATCGCTAACGAAATTTGGCCTATAGAGAAGTTAGATTATCTCAAACGCCAAATCGAAGAAAGACAAGCAAAGTTAGAAGAAAATCAACCTAAAAAAAGATTCCTTGGATTAGGCAAATAATATAGGAAGGGGGCGGGAGAGTTTCCGCTCCTTTTTTGTTCGACTAAAAAGAGTGAATTTTTCACTTAGGATGCATAGTATAGTCTAAAGACTAAAGAAAAAAAGGAAGGTTGATATAAATGAGTTCAATCGAAAGCACATATAAAGAGTTTCAAAATCATGCCGTTATGTTTAACAATAAAAATAGAGCCTCAAACGAAATATTGACATTTGAAGATGCACTGGAAAGAACGCAAGAAGCCATTATGGAAGATCTTGAGTTAATGAAAGATGAAGGAGTTAATGAAGAAGATAAAGACAGACCCAAGAAGAAAAGTGACCTTAGACGTGAGAAGGAACGGTATCACGAAATTATTAGAAATGCTGTTTACCGACATTCTTTTAGCGTTCTTGGATATGATGGAGAAAGCGGATTAGACAATTTCATTGACGATGTGGTTGAAGAAATTGTGGGCCATTCTGTTTTATCTAAAGCTTTTAGTGATCCACTGGTTGATGATATCTTTTGTATTGCGTGGGATACCATTTATGTTGAAAGAGAAGGTGTGAACGAACTTTACGTTGAAGAAAATGAATGGGTACCAAAAACAGACTACGAAGGGAATATTATTTACAAAAAAAATAAGCATTTTGAAATAGAAGTTGATGAAAATGGGGACCCTGTTCCTGTTATGGTTCAAAAACCTATTACCTTTAGGAATCCAAACCACTATAGACGTTTTATCGAACGTGTTTTAGCTCTAACAGGAAAACAAGTCGATTATGGTGAACATAAGATTGTGGATGCCGAATTCTATGAAGATCGTATTGCTGTAACAGGTAAAAGCGTCACGCCAAATGATTTCAGTATGACCATTCGTAAGCACAAAGAAAGCCATATTCTTTTAGAACAAATAGTACAATCTGGCGTTATGAGTGAAGAGATTGCAGATATGCTGGGAACTATTATTATTGGGGAATCTAACTTGATTTATGCGGGTATTACAGGGTCTGGTAAGACAACAACTTTAAGAGCGCTTCTTGATTTTTATGTAGCACAATCAAACAAGCGTATGTTGGTTGCGGAAGATACACAGGAACTCTTTCCAGGTAATCCTCATACAGTTGAGATGGTAACATCTAAAACGAATGATGACAAAACTAATGTTGATTTGAGGGACTTGATTATGACATCTCTTCGCTTAAAACCTAAATATATCGTTGTTGGTGAGGTTCGTGGTAAAGAAGCGGAAGCAGCAGTTGAAGCAATGGAAACAGGGCACTCAACACTTTTTACTATGCACGGTGGTACAGGATGGAATATCGTCAACCGTTTGGTAAACAAGTATCTTATGCAGATGCCGAGTTTATCCACAGATGTCGTTGAACGCATTATTGGTAGTTCAGTAGACTATGTTGTTGTTCAGGATGCAATACCTGGTATTGGACGTAGAATCACAAGTATTACAGAACTCTTTTATGATTTTAAGAAGAAACGACTAAATCTCATTCCAATCATTCAGTTTGACTTTGATACAGAGGATTTTGTTCAAATAAACAAATTAGCCCCTTCCAAAGCAGATAAGATGATGCGTCGCGGTATATCAAAAGAAGATTTAGACTATTTGATCAGAGATGACGATGACAATTATGTCGGAAGTCTACAAGAATATAAACGTCTGATGTCCGAAAGTAGCTATAACGAAAGCGAAGGCGCTCTGATTGTATCTACTGATGACACAGATGACGATGACGACATGTTTTAATTGAAAATAAAACGACAGGGTGGTTATCAGAAAGTATCAAGAGTGAAAAACTGATAATTACCCCGTCAATATGCATAGTATAAATCAAAAAAAGAAAAGGCGGTGTCCAGATGAGTTTGAATATATGGATAACAATTATTGCATTCGTTATTATAAACAGCATTCTTATCATTTTACGAATGAAAGAACCGGTTGATCAAGAAGAAAAAGCAAAACAAAAAAATATCCGAAAATTACGTGCCATGCAGGCTCTAAATCTAAGAGAAAATGCTCTGATACAGAAATACAATGACAGACTCGATGAGAAAACAAAATACGACAAGAAATACAAAGTAGAGTCATTATTGATGCAGGCAGGTTTACCCAAGGTATCTTTTGGCGAGATTAAAATCACACAAATGGGTTTCTCTGTTTTGTCGTTTTTAGCGGGATTCTTTTTGCTTGGAAACATTTTAATCGCAGTTGTTTTGGCTGGTGTGGGTTACTTCTCTCCGACAATCATTGTTTCAATTATCGCTAACAAGCGCATGGGTCAAATGGAGAAACAAGTCGGCTCTTTTATTCAGTTGATTACTGAGCGTTATCGTTCACACGGAGATTTAGCCAAAGCTATTGAACAAACCGCACCAGATTTCAAAGGTATGGAGCCAATGAATAGCGAGCTTCAGAGAACGATACTTGAAATGCAAGTAGGAACGCCAACTGAAACGGCAATCAAAAACTTAGGTAGACGTACAGGTAACAAGTTTTTAATTATGTTCTCGAATTATTACAGCATCAGCGCAACCTTAGGTACAGAAGATGCGCGTGATCGTATTGTTTCCCAAGCGTGGTTACAATTTAATGAAGACTATAAAATGAAACAAACATTAAGAGAGCAGATTGCTGGACCACGTAATGAAGCTTATTTCATGCTTGCTTTTATTCCAGCGGTTATAGCCTTTCAAATTTTTACAAATGATGATTACCTTCCGTTCATGTTGCATTCTCTTATGGGTCAAATGGGTACAGCCGGCATTATTTTGGTCATTGTCGGATCCGTATGGTTTATTAATAAGAAAATCGGTGGTCCATTAGATTAGGAAAAGGAGGAAACATAAATGCAGAATACACAAATATTCTTCTTTATTATTGTGACGATCTTTTTCTTCTTGTTTATTCGTAATGTGTTAAAACTAATATTCGGGATGGAAAACGACTCAATTCACAAAAGACGATTAAAAGAATTGAATTTTGACGGTTCAAGAATCGGACAAAGTCAAGATCAAGAAACAAAAGCATTTTTAAACAAAGTGACGGAACCCGTTGTAAAATATCTACTACCAAATATCAAAACAATGGATTCTGAAAAATTAAGACAGAATCTAAAATTTATTGAATGGGACAAATGGATTGACGTACCTCAATTCAAAGCATTAGATATCATTTTGAAGATCGTGGGCGTTCTCTTATTTTTCTTACTATTAAATGTCCATATCGTATTTTCTATCATCGTGTTAGTCTTAATGTTTTTCGGTTTAAGATTTATGTTGAGAAATTCTGTAGCCAACAAGAAATCGCTAATGTTTAGCCAATTTCCTGAGTTTATTCGATTAACTCAAGGTTATCTTTCGGCTGAAATGCGCTTAGCAGAAGCCATTGATAACACGATTGATTTCGTTGGAGATGAATGGAAACCTTATTTAAAGCGATTTACGATTAATGCCAATTTAAAAGATACGAAAGAAGCATTGAGAATTCTACAAGAAGATATTGATATCTTTGAAGTAAAGGAATTACTATCACTCATCCGAGTAGCTATTGACCAAGGTATTGACATTAAAGAAAGTTTTGAAAGTCAAACAGAAAAAGTACGGTCGATGCAATTGGAAATTGTTATGAGAAAAATTGAAAAGCGTAAAATGATGGGAGTCCTTCTTCAAGGACCATTACTTCTAACAATTATTATTGCATTCGCTTTACCAACCATTAATGCAATGATGAATATTTAATAAGCTGATTTAACTTAATTAAACGATTATAGAACACGTATTGGAATAAATGAATAGTCGAATGATTATAATAAATCAGTAAGAAAAATTCAAAAAAAATAACAAAAAATTTAAGGAGGAACACATATGTCACTCATGAAAAAAGTTAAACAAGCGCTGACAGGAGAGTCTGGCGCAAGTAATGTCGAGATTATTGTCTGGATTGCGGTCGTTCTGTTCATTTCAATTGCATTATTTGCTTTCCGAGATCAAATCATCGGTTTCTTAACCCGAGCAGGAGATTCGGTTGATAACTTAGAGGTTAGTTATTAATAGAGCGTACACTAAAACGAGGGAGGGAAGAGCGATATCGCTCCCCTCTCTTTTCTTTATTCAAAGGAGGTTAATTCGTTATGTTAAAAAAAATAAAGTCATTAAGGTCTAAAAAGGGTGCCAGCGTATTAGAGTTTGCTTTCGGGTTATTGACGTTCGTTTTATTAGTAGCATTTGTTGTTGATGTAATTATTATTGCGAACAAACAATTTGTTGTTTCTCAAACCGCCAATGAAATTGTAAGACAAATTGCTGTGCAGGGTGGGGTTATGAGAACGGCACCTGAAGGATATCAAGGTGGTAATAACGCCTATGTTGATTCTGGTGAGATGTTTGTTCAGCTATCAGAAAACTTTAGAGATGCGGGTATGTCGGATAGGAATTGGTCAATGAGATTGGATGGATACGATGCGAATGGTGTGAGGGTGCAATCAGAAGATTTAAGTAACCGAACAAATTTCAGTGTTGATTATCGGGATAATTTTGAGTTCGAAATAAAATATGAATATAACTGGGCGATTATTGGTCAATTGATTCCGCCAATGAGAGAAAATAGAGATGTATCACAAAAAAGAAGTTCAGTTTCTGAATTTAAATACATGATAAATTAAAATAAAGGAGTGAGAAAATTATGATATCCCTGCTAAAGAAAAAAGTGAAGAGCAAAAAAGGTGCTTATTCTATGATTACTGTTATGTTGGCACTGATCATGGTCATGTCATTCACGGCTTATTCTGATATTTTAAGAAAAAGCTTTGTTTTAAACGAAGTTCAACAAAGATTAGATACCGCTGGGTTAAACACATTGAACGAAAGTATCGATACAAGTCGATTGATATTAGAAGAGTTAGCAATTGATGCGGAAGATGGTGTTTCGCATAGCCAGATAAATCAATCGAATTTTTCAAGAAAAATAGAAAGAAAATACAAAGAAGAAGTCTATGAACAAATAAGAACAAATGAGACGATAAAAGAGATTCAAGTTAGAAGAACAAGCGTTACGATGTCAAATAGTTCCTTCGGTACAGGTGCCGGACGAGAATCTGTCCCTCAGATAACATTAGATGCACTCATTTATTTAGAAGTGGCAAGTACCAAAGATTTTGACTTAAGCGGAAGCAATACACAAGAATTTTATGATGCGAGAAGCGGATCGAACTTCCAAGTAGAAGTTGTTGACAGAAAAAAAGATGGCACAACAGCGCTCTTGATCAGAAGTGCAACACGTATTGTTTATCGATGATTAATACCCCCTTTCTATCTTTTAGAGGGGGTACGTCTTTGCTAATGTTGACTATTGTCTATAAACGTGGTATAATTAAATGGTGAATAACATGAAGAAAGGAGATTAGAGATGTCTGATTTTCTGTCAGTATTTAATCAGTATATAAATGAACCAGTCGTATTGGTATGGTTGATTCTTTCGTTGCTTATCGTAACGTATACTGACGTGAAAACATTAAAGATTCCCAACAAGGTAAATGGCTTCATTGCGATTGTGAACATCATTATTTTTGTTTTGATTCCATTAATACAAGGGGATTGGCAAAGTTCACTCACGTCCATGGGGTCGGCACTGATTGGGTTTGTTGTTCTACTTATTCCATCAGTCGTTACCGGGTTTAATATGGCTGGAGACATCAAATTTATCGGTGCCTTCGGATTCGCATTGACGCCTATCAGCATGTTTTTGTTTTTAGGTGTGTCGCTTGTGACTAATATTTTCACAAATGGTTCGCTAATAATCATGAAGAAAAAAACATATGATGATGTTATACCATTTGCACCCTTTTTTCTCATTAGCTTTCTAATGTTAATCGGGATAAGTTGGGTCATTTTATAAGCCCTTAGGGGAGAATACCCCCATTTCAACTTCAGTAAGTGGGGGATGAATCCCTTTTCTGTTGACAATTGTCTAAAGTTGTGGCATTCTATCATTAAGAACATTAAAGGCATCTAACACAATCATAAAAACCAAATGATTGTTAAGCTGCTATTAGTTAAAAAAAGAAAGAACCGTAGGGACTGCGGGGATAGCCTAATTAAAACGTGCGAATAGGTGCGTGTTCTTAGGAATCCACCTATTCAACCGTGAAGCGGTAAGGAATGGTAGTTCAAAATAAAAATTAAAGGAGATGTCGCTCATATGAACGATGTAATTATTTCAAAAAGAAACATTGATGGAAAAGATATTTATCGTATCCATCACGTATATGAAGATAAGTTAGTAGGGTTAGAAGCTGTAGAAAAATCAAACGATGGCAAGATGAAAAAGATTTACAATTGGAATGATGGTGGAGAGATCGAAGATTTTATGAATGAAACAGAAGATGTCGTTATGGTTTCTGAAATTGAGAAAAAAGCGATTGAGAAATTCTTAGGCAACTTCACTCAAAAAGGGCAAAAAGAACTGGCTGAGTTTTTAGAAGAAAAGAATATGCGGTTAACCTCATTTATTACCACCCCGTATGGTTATTATGGATTTTCTGAAACAAATGAGAAGACAGAACAGGATCCAGAAAAGAGGGCTTATCAGTCGTATAAGGTGGTCTTAGATCGCGAGGGTCATTTCAAACGACTCGACCAATTAGTGACACAAGAGGACCTTACGACTTGTCTTGTACATCTATCAAATGAGATGGAAAAAGGGAATCGAACATTTTTCCAGATTGCACCACTTTCTAATTGTGCAGTAAAACGAATGGATGATAACTCGTTACGATTCATGTTTATTCATGAAGACAAAGAAAATAATGAAGTGAAAACAACACTTGAAGAGGTTCATTACCTTGAGCAAGAAGAGGGGACGATGAATTTTATTTCTCCAGAAGAACCATTGGATGAAAAAGAAAAAGAATTCTTTATCCGAGAGATGATGTCTATTTTCACTGGCGTTCCTGATAATCAATTAGAAACGAAAGAATAGTTTAATCAAAGGCAACTTAGGAATCCCTGAGTTGCTCTTTTTTATTGACAATTGTCAAAGTAAATGATACAATGTACATAAGTTGTAACAAGCAACTATGATAACTGGTTATAGGTTATCAGCCGACACGCCCAAAGGGTCTGGTGTTGGACAGGGTGATGAGACACCCTTAGCTTGAGTATTGTTCAAAACAGAAATGGCTTGCGAATGTTTAATAACTCAAGAACCTTACAGGATCTCAAATAGAAAAAACAGAATGAGAATGGAGTGGTTTAGTTGATGAATTTAAAAGAGCTTAAAGAAGTTGTTGATTTTAGCATGGAACATTTACAAGGAACCCCGCCAGAGAAAGTGCCTGTTTTGGTAACGTTGTATGAGCGAGGGATTGGACCACGAGCGGCAACTAAAATTAAACATGCAGGATTAGGTTTTGACTGGGAAATGAATCAGTTCCGTTTAGAAAGTGAAGAATTGATTGTAAGGAAAGGAAATAGTTTACACGATGTTAAGCCG
>Ga0075011_10001266_pt1 | contig 13575 bp, 9 predicted proteins | sample TARM_MetaG_T_14_FD_72354 | JGI IMG/M metagenome (GOLD analysis project Ga0075011, IMG submission 72354) | Freshwater microbial communities from Pennsylvania, USA, analyzing microbe dynamics in response to fracking - TARM_MetaG_T_14 | ecosystem: Environmental > Aquatic > Freshwater > River...
GCACTACCGCGCCTATGTCGGCCCTGCCGAAGATTATGATCTGGTCTCGGCTATGGTGTTCAATTTGCTGACCTGCGCCGGTTTGCGCCAGCATCATACTTTGCTCGATGTTGGCTGCGGCTCATTACGCCTGGGGCGTTTGTTGATCCCCTATCTCAATGCCGGTCATTATGTCGGGGCTGAACCGAATCGCTGGCTGGTCGAACAGGGAATTGAGCAGGAAATAGGCCGTGATATGGTCAGGATCAAGCAACCCCGTTTTACCTATGCGGCCAATCTTCAAGCCTTTGAGCAGCCTTTGGGGCTTGATTTTGTGGTGGCGCAATCTATTTTCAGCCATACCTCGTTATCGCTGATGCGTGGCTGGTTGAGTGAATTGGCGCAACATATGAAGCCGAGCGGAGCCCTTTTTGCGACGTTTCTGGTGGCCGATGAGGACTTTACCGGCGAAGGGTGGATTTATCCCGGCTGTGTCTCGTTTCGTCCCGAAACGGTGGCGGCCCTGGCGGCAGAATATGGTTTTGAGTTGTTGATGCTGGACTGGGCTCACCCTCGTCAACGCTGGGCGATGTTTGCTCGTTCTGAATTTGATCGTTCGTTGCTGGCCGATGGTGCGTTGCACTGGAACCGTGTTGTGAGTCAGGAACTGTCTCGTCACACATCCTGAAACTGCTGGCAGAGCAGGATCTGATGCGTATAATCGCCTGCTTGTTATCTCATATTCGGATTGCTTTGATGACAAAATCCTGCTGTTTGTCGATAAATGCCTTGTCAAAAACTTACAAGGTATTTGCTTCACCTGTCCAGCGTTTGTTGGATCTGCTCGGATGGGGTGGCCGTTATACGCATCATCCAGCCCTGCTCCCCATTACGTTTTCCCTTGCCAAAGGAGAGACGGTGGCAATCGTGGGGGCAAATGGTTCCGGTAAATCGACGTTACTGCAACTTATCTGTGGTACCTTGACCCCTTCCGGTGGCGATATCGTTCGTCACGGACGTATTGCTGCATTGCTGGAGCTGGGGGCTGGTTTTAATCCAGAATTCAGCGGGCTTGAGAACATTTATCTTAATGCCAGTATCAACGGGATGAGTCGTGCCAAGACCGAGGCTATGTTGCCAGCGATACTGGAGTTTGCCGATATAGGTGAACATGTCTATCAGCCGGTCAAGACCTACTCGAGTGGTATGTATGTCCGCCTTGCCTTTGCTGTTGCGATTCATGTAGAACCTGACATTCTCATTATCGATGAAGCTCTTGCGGTGGGAGATGAAGCGTTCCAGCGCAAGTGCTTTGCCCGATTGCGTGAGATGCAGAGCCAAGGCGTCTCCATCCTCTTTGTTTCTCATTCGGCAGAGTCAGTTGTGTCGTTATGCGATCGTGCCTTGCTACTCGATCACGGCCAATTGCTGTTTGATGGCGAGCCAAAACAGGCTGTCGGGTTGTATCAGAAGTTGCTCTATGCCCGCCCTGAGCAGCGGGATGAGGTTCGCCAGAGTATATTGCTGCAATCTACCTCCGTTGCCACAACACCTGTTTCTGACGATGAGATTGCATCGGAACCGCAGCATGAGCATCCTTGCCATCCTGATTTTTTTATTGAAGGGTTGGTGGCACAGAGTACTGATTATGTCGAGAACGGGGCCTCTATCGATAATCCCATGTTACTTGATGAACATGGGTTCAGAGTAAATCTGCTTCATAAGGGAAATCGTTACCGCTATCGGTTCGAGATTGGACTCCATCATGATGTGGATAACTTTTTCTACGGTACTTTGGTGAAGAGGATTGATGGTGTTTCAATCGGTGGTGTGAGTAGCGCTCCGCCCCAGCAGGCTAGTGGTGTTTCGCTTCGTGCCGGTACCAAACTGACGGTGGAGTGCGAGTTCAAACTCTGCCTTAATGCCGGAACCTATTTTATGAATGCCGGTGTATATGGTGACACGCCCGAATATAGCGGGTTCCTGGCACGAAAGCTTGATGCTTTGGTCTTCAAGGTATTGCCCAATCCAGCCGAGACAGCAACCAGCTATGTGGATTTGGGCTTTCGCTGCAGAACAGTGTCACGGGTTACAACGGGGTGATGGATGATGGAAAATAAAACTCGGCGTTGGATCCTCGTGCTCGGTATGCACAGAAGCGGTACCAGCGCTATTGCTGGGGCACTTGCTCATAATGGCATTGCTTTTGGTGACTCTTTTATTGAGTTACAGGGTGATGTAAATGAAAAGGGCTTTTGGGAGCATGCTGAGCTGGTTGCTATCAACGAGGCATTGCTGAAAGAGCTTGGTGCTGCTTGGTTTGATCCCTTTTCATTAATGACCCAATTTGAACAAGGCTGGCGGCCCAGTGATGCTCTGTTTGGTCGTATGTGTGCCTTTTTGAGGCACCCGGAGTTTGCTGATGCGCAACAATGTGGGCTGAAGGATCCCCGCTTGTCGGTTTTGTTGCCATGTTGGCAGCAAGCAATGAGCTACATGGGCGATGAGGCTTGTTATTTACTGATGAATCGCGATATGGATCAGGTCGCGCGCTCGCTGCAAAAGCGAGATCAAATGAGCTTGTTGCTAGGACAACTGCTTTGGGGAGAATATACGTTCTCGGCCGAAGCCTATACACGTAACCTGCCTCGTTGCTGGCTTGATTATGAGGCTATGCTGGCTAATCCTGGTGCGGCTTTAGCGCATATTCAGCTTCAACTTTCTTTGTCTACTACCGCGTCTGCTGATTTTATCGATCCTAGTATGCAGCGGCAATTAAGCCGTGGCAGCAAAAATTCCCGCGTTACTTCACTGAATGTTTTGGCGGACAAGATTGCTGCCCATGGAGAACAGATCCTTGAGCATGATTGGTCACACTGGCATGCCCACTATCGTGATGAGCTTGCAAGCGCAGAGCTGTGGTTGCAGACACTTGTTACTGATTTTCGAACTCTCAATACCGCATTAGTTGCCTCCATGCACTTGGGAGAATCCCATTCGCTGGCGTTGGCCACCATAGATCAGCGTGATGAACAACTGGCGTTATTGCAGCAGCAGTTGGGCGTGCTGGGAGAGCAACATGCGATAGCGCTCGATACGCTGAGAGTTCGTGATGCAGAGATCCATCGCCTCAATGAGCAGCTACAGGAAGAGGGAGAGGCGCATGGATACGCCATTCGTATCGTTGAGCAAAGAGATGTGGCGCTCAATCAATGTAACTTGGAAATAGATGCATATAAGCAACGTATCGAAGACATTAGCCAAGTTCTTGAAGAGCAGCAGTTACATCTCAATGCCATCCGTGCACATCCGATGTTGCACTGGTTTATTAATCGTTTTGTTACAAAGTTGTGAGCAAATTCATGTTCGAAATGAAACCCCTCGATATTATCATTCCTGTCTATCGGGGTCTTGACGAGACCAAGGAGTGCATCCTTTCCCTGCTGCCGGGGATGCCCGATTGGGCCAGGCTGATCGTCGTCAATGACTGTTCCCCCGAGCCAGCCTTGACCCAATGGTTGCGTGAGCAGGCCAGCCCCTTGGGATTCGAGCTTTATGAAAATGAGAAAAACAAGGGGTTTGTCGGGACGGTCAATTTTGGTATGGCTCTCCATCCTGACCGTGATGTATTGCTTCTGAACAGTGATGTTGAGGTCGCTAATTCTGACTGGCTGGAGCGGATGCGCTTAGCTGCCTATCGTCATGAACGGGTCGCTAGCCTTACACCTTTTTCCAATAATGCGACGATCTGCAGCTTTCCTCATTTTTGTCAGGATAATGCCCTCTTTGCGGAGCTTGACGTCAATGCATTGGATCGCTTGTTCTCTACCTTGCCTCTTGAAGATGAACTCGTCGAAGTACCGACGGGAGTAGGCTTCTGTATGTATATCCGTCGCGATTGTCTCGATGCTGTCGGATATTTCGATGAGCAGACCTTCGGTAAGGGCTATGGTGAGGAAAATGACTGGTGTCAGCGTGCCCATAAGCTGGGTTGGAAAAATTATCACCAGCTTAATGTTTTTGCGTACCACAAAGGGGGGGTCAGCTTTCAAGAAGAAGGGGATCCTCGCAAGGCTCGAGCACTTGAGCTACTAAATGCCCTCCATCCTAACTATACCCGTGATGTGATGGCCTTTATTGGGCAAGACCCTGCCAAGCTGGCGCGGATGATGGCCAAGATAAAGTTTGTAGTACAAAGCGGTCTTCCTGTTGTGCTTTCTGTCGCCCATCATCTTGGTGGTGGTGTGGCTCAACATGTTTCCGAGTTGGCCACTCACTATCTCGGTAAAGCCTACTTCCTTCGTTTGACCCCGGGCCAGCAAGAAGGGCACGTCAATCTCTATCTCAGTGCCCTGGAAGACGATAAGAGCGATGCCTTTGTCTTCAATATCCACACCGAATATGAACTGCTTGTGGCTTTCTTGCGTGAGCTTGGCGTCGGGCGTGTGCATTTTCATCATGTCATGGGGCTATCGCCGCGAGCCTGGCTACTGCCCAGCTCGCTCGGTGTGCCATATGATGTGACGATTCATGATTATTACATGATCAATGGCAATCCCACCTTGACGGATAGCTATGGGCAGTTTGTCAGTGATGAGCGCAAGGAGTGGGATGAAGTATGCCGACAAGCTGCGCAGATTGCTGTCTCTGGCAAGGAGTGGCGAAACGGAGTGCTGCCTTTGCTCTCCCGGGCTGAGCGGATCATCTATCCCTGCCGTGATCTCTATCAGCGCTTTAGCCGACTCTATGGTAACGAGAGCGAGCTCTCTGGCAAAGCCGTCGTGGCATATCACCCGGACGCTCAAGATTACCCAATACCCCGGCAGACACATGTAGCGGGTGAACCCTTGCGGGTACTGATCCTGGGGGCCCTGAGTCGTGAGAAAGGGGCCGACTTGCTCGAACAAGTAGCCTTGCTGTGCGACCCGGCCAAGGTGGAATTCCATTTGCTGGGCTACGGTTATCGTCCCTTGCGCGGCATCGTGAACCATGGTGCCTATAGCTTGTCTCAACTCGATGAGAAGCTGGATAACATTAAACCGCACGTGGTCTGGTTCCCGGCGCTGTGGCCTGAGACCTACAGCTATACGCTCTCCATTGCTCTCGAGCGTTGCTACCCTGTCGTTTGCCCGGATCTTGGCGCCTTTATCGAACGCACACAGGAGCGAGCTCACTCTTCGCTATTGCCCTGGGATATTAAGCCGCTCGATTGTGCCGCCTTCTGGCGAGCGTATGCTCAAGGCGCGGATCTGACCTCATTTGTCGCGACCGTTCAGGATGATGACAGCATTGAACTACGTGAGCATTTCTATGCCGGTGAATATTTGCGCGTTGATCTGGTCGCGCAGTCAACCGATGCTGAAACGTTGGCAAAGATATGGTGTGAAAAGTTGTCACTTGCACCCACAGTCGTGTTGTTGTCGCGTAAAGAGCGCCTTTTACAGCTCTTGTGGAAGGTACGAAATCGCCCCTTCATTGGCTCCCTGGCGCGTCTTATTCCCTTCCGACTACAAAGAGCGATTAAGCGTTTTCTGAGCAGAAGACCGATACATGAGATTGTTAAGTAATTCGGTGTAATGGTGAGATAGTGCGGGAGTGAGCGAAACCAAGATATGCAGTGGCTATCTGAGCCAGCCGATAGAGGAGATCGTTCACCCCGTATATTGAAGACTTGTGGTAACGGTCCGTTTTGTATTACCGGTTAGAGACCTGCATGCAGAACGGACCATAAATAGGGGTATCCGTTGAATGACAATAAGAATGCGGCGTCTTTGGGATGATAACAGCACTAGCCTGGTCATATTTTATGTACTGGTCATGATATGCGCCATATGGAAAATGATACCCATTCTCAACGAGCGAGGCTTTTGGTCCGACGAGTTATTCACCGCTTCCGTAATTCGCTACCATCCTGTTTTTGATACTCAATATGAGCGAAAGACAGTGCTTCAGATTGAGATGGAGGACAGCTTTCTGACCGTGAAGGCCGGTGAGCAACATCCACCCATGTATGATCTTTCCCTCAAAGCGTGGGCATCGCTCTTCGGTGATTCAGAATATTCACTACGTGGTTTTAATGTCGCTATCATTATGTTAGCGATTTTATTTATTTTGACCGCATGTCGATCGAAGCTAAAAAACAAAACAGAACTGTCTATTATCGCCACCGCGTTGCTTTTGTTATGGCTCCCCGTAACTCAAAGTTATGTGACGCAAGCCAGAAGCTATATGTTTTTCATGATGCTTTCCACTCTCTGTCTCTTGGCATTTACCAAAGTGAAAACTGGGCATGGTAATGAGAGTGTTTGGCGGTATACATTTTATGCTTTAGCGACAGCGTCATTTTTAACCCATTATTATATGGCGGTGTTTATTGGTATCATTTACCTCTCCATTGCGTGGGATGATATAAAAAGAAGGCGTTATTGGCTTCCGGCAATTCCAGTGCCTTTTGTTGTGCTCTGGATATATCTTTCATATCACAGTCTTCTTTTCACCGCGAAGGGTGGCGTTGCGTGGTCTCAATTATCATACACTCAGTCCCTGAGCTCAATGTTGACTATAATGTATGGTTATTTTGGCTGGGGGATTGTTGCCATTGCACTATCTGCCGCCTATGTTTTTTTGAAAAAAAAGCACACTGAGCAATACATTGTCATCGCTATCTTACTGTCAATCGCTGTGTTGGCCTTTGTCTGCAAAAAATCAGGAATTCTCCATCCACGCCACTTTATCTTCATCATTCCTTGGTGCATCTATCTTTTGTTTCATGCACTGTCTAACCTGACAGAAAGAAAAACAGTACTCATACTCGTGGCTTTTCTTATCTCCTGGCTTTCCCCCCCAGCAGATAGTCAGGCTAATGTATATGAAAAAGAAGAGTACAAAGAAGCTGCGAAATTTATATCAGATGGTTATGGTGTTTCAAAGTATAAGATTTTTGCATCTTGGTCACCCAATGAAGCCTATTACAAATATTATCTTGATAACTACATGCATAAGGATGTTGATATTGACATGCTTTCGGCGAGTGGCGATGTAGAGAATGCTTGCCAAGAGATTCGTGATGGCCATGCTGTATTATATGCTCACGGCTCTCATCACGAAATTATTAATGCATTTAAAGCGTGTGCCTTGATATACCAGGAAGTGAAATTCAATGGTATCGTGGTTATCGTTAAGTCTTGATGTGGAGCTTCAGTAATGGAAAATAGTCTTGACCTGTTGGAAAACGAAGCAATTACCATTTTCCGTGAGGTCGTTGCCCTGTTCGAGCATCCAGTGATGCTCTACTCTATTGGCAAAGATTCTTCCGTGTTACTTCATCTGGCACGCAAAGCCTTCTATCCAGGAAAAATCCCTTTCCCATTGTTACATGTGGACACCGGATGGAAGTTTCGCGAGATGATTGAGTTTCGTGACCGGATGGCAGCCCAGTATGGATTCACCTTGTTGGTTCACACCAACAAGGAGGCAAAGGATAAAGGAATTAATCCATTTGACCATGGCTCTTCTTACACCGACATAATGAAAACTGAAGCGCTTAAGCAGGCACTCAATAAATACAAGTTCGATGCTGCATTTGGTGGTGCTCGTCGTGACGAGGAAAAAAGTCGCGCCAAAGAGCGAGTGTTCTCATTTCGTGATGACCAGCATCGTTGGGATCCAAAGAATCAACGCCCGGAACTTTGGGATATTTATAATACACGTATTCATCCGGGTGAAAGTATCCGCGTCTTTCCCTTATCGAACTGGACAGAGCAAGATATTTGGCAGTATATCTATCGCGAGAAGATTGAGATAGTTCCTCTCTATTTTTCGGCTCCCCGCCCGGTTGTGGAGCGAGGAGGAACCCTTATCATGGTGGATGACGACAGAATGCGCCTTCTCCCTGGGGAAACGCCGCAGATGAAAACGGTGCGTTTTCGCACTCTGGGTTGCTACCCACTGACAGGTGCATTTGAGTCAAATGCAGACACGCTACCCGCTATCATTGCTGAGATGCTTCAGGCGAGAACATCGGAGCGGCAAGGACGTTTAATAGATTCGGATCAGTCCGCTTCGATGGAAAAGAAGAAGATGGAAGGATATTTCTAGAATGGCTAAAGAGTTGATGAACAGCGACTTTGATGCATATTTGACATCGAACGAGCAGAAATCACAGTTACGGTTTCTGACTTGCGGTAGTGTCGACGATGGCAAGAGTAGCTTGATAGGCCGATTGTTGCACGACTCAAAGTTGATCTACGATGATCAACTGGCGGCCCTGCAACGAGATTCTCGTAAATTTAATACTACAGACCAAGAAGTGGATCTGGCTCTGTTAGTCGATGGGCTTCAGGCCGAACGCGAGCAGGGAATAACGATTGATGTGGCTTATCGCTATTTCTCTACCGACAAGCGCAAGTTTATCATCGCCGATACTCCGGGCCATGAACAATATACGCGTAATATGGCTACTGGTGCCTCACACTGTGACTTGGCCATCATACTCATTGATGCCAGGTCGGGTGTCAAGCCCCAGACTCGACGCCATAGCTATATCTGTTCGTTGCTCGGAATCAAACATATTATTGTTGCTGTCAATAAAATGGATTTGGTTGAGTATAAGCAGGAATGCTTTGAGACAATATGCTATGACTTCATGACCTTCACCAAAGATCTCAACTTTGTAGAGCCTCAGTTTATCCCTCTATCTGCATTGCGTGGTGACAACGTGGTAGAAAGAAGCTTGGTGATGCCCTGGTATCAGGGCGAAACCTTGCTGACTTTTTTGGAGACCGTTGAGGTGAATCCGCCAGTGAATGGCGCTTTGCGTTTCCCGGTGCAATACGTGAATCGCCCCGATGGAGAATTCAGAGGTTATTGTGGCACCGTCGCTCGTGGCGTTGTTCGAGTAGGGGATTTGGTGCGCGTTTGGCCATCAGGAAAAGAAAGCAAGGTCGAACGTATTGTGACTTTTGATGGAGACCTTCCTTCTGCTGAAACGGGGCAGGCCATTACCTTGACACTCAATGACGACATAGATATCAGTCGTGGTGATGTCATCGTGTCCAATGATGAAAAATGGGAGAATGTGTCTCATGTGAGTGGCATGCTCGTATGGTTACATGAGCAGCCATTACAACCCCATCAACAGTATGAGATTAGAATCGGGACTCGGGTCTTAACAGGTTCTGTGGAGTCAATTGACTACCGCGTTGATGTTAATGACTTTTCACATCATGCAGCGGCTCACCTTCGGCTTAATGAAATTGCGCACTGTAAGATAAAATTTACTCAATCTATACCTGTCGATCTTTACCAGGAGAGCCATAAAACGGGTTCATTTATCATCGTCGACAGGATATCGAACGCCACATTAGGCGCAGGTATGATCAGTGAAATCCCGTCTGCGGAATTTTGGCAAGACTCTAAATTCAGCGAGTTTGAGTTGGAGTTAAATGCGCTGATCAGGAAACACTTCCCACACTGGGATGCGAAAAATATCCGTGAGCTACTATGACATCTGAAGCATTATGGGTTTTGCTTATCTTCATCATCACCCTAGTGGCATTGGCTTATTGGCACCATAGAGCGGAAAAGATATTTGGCTGTACTTTACTCGTGCTTTATATTTCCGGTGCGATTAGTAGTGATGACTTGATCGCCAGTGCAGCAAATCAAGGTCTTGTGACGCTGGTGTTATTGCTTTGTACCGCATTCGTACTTGAGCGGACTTTTTGGCTACAGCGTATCACTAGCTGGATGTTGGCCAGAGGTTTTACCGGAAGTTGGTGGCGCGTTATGCTATCTGCTCTGATGAGTTCTGCCTTTCTTAATAATACGGCAATAGTGTCTATTTTGTTGGGACCCTTGCGAGCGTCCCAACAGCACTCGGGTCGTCGTCTTATCTTACCGATGACTTACGCGGTTTCAATGGGAGGCATGCTGACATTAGTTGGTACTTCAACCAACTTAATTGTTAATACTATGATGCTGGATGCTGGGTTAGAGGGGTTACATCTGCTGGATTTTTTCCCGGTTGGAGTGATCGCCGCTGCGTTAGGCCTGGCCTGGCTATGGATTGCACGTAATCTATTGCCGAGTGATAAACTCGATAATGATGCCTTAATGCCCTATCTGTTAGAGGCAAGAGTTTCGGATAACTCCTCAATGATAGGCAAAACTGTGGAACAAGCGGGGTTACGGCATCTTCAACGGCTGTTTCTCGTTGAGATTATCAGAAGGGGCAGTTCTTTGTGCCCCGTTGCTCCTGGAGATAGATTAGAGGCCGGTGATACCTTGTTATTTTCAGGTGATCCAACAGCCGTTGGCCTTCTCTCACGTTTTTCGGGGCTTGATAACTACGCTGAGCGTCACGGTATACAGGGTGATGAGTTAACAGAAGTCCTTGTCTTACCTGACTCACAGCTATCTGGGTGTAAGCTTAAAGACACTGAATTTAGGGCGAAATTTGATGCCGCCGTTGTTGCAATGCGACGCAATGGAGAAACCCTGTCTGGCTCATTGGGTGAAAAGACGCTACAAGGTGGTGATTTTCTTGTATTAGCGACGGGTCTTGACTTCTCCAATCGGAATAATTTGGCCAAAAACTTTCTCATTATTCGTGGCGCTAAACCAACCATCGCATTCAAGCCATTAACTGAATGGCTAATGATAGGTGGTTTTGTATTGGCTATCACACTCTCTGCGTTAGGTTGGGTGTCTCTTCTCAAGGCGATGATCTGTTATTTTGGATTATTGTTATCGACGGGAGTATTAACACTTAATGAGCTGCGCCGGCGATTCCCATTTGGCCTCTGGCTGATCGTTATGGCGGCATTAGCTCTGGCGAAGGCAATGGAGGGAAGTGGTTTGATGGGCTACGTATCGAGTCATGTTAAGGTTGCACTGCAAGATGTGTCACCCTATGTTGCCCTTATAGGAGTATTGCTTGTTACTTGGTGCGTAACCGAGTTGGTCACCAACAACGCCACAGCCGCAATGATGACGCCTGTTGCCCTCGCTGTTGCACAAGGGCTGGATGTTTCTCCATTGCCTTTTGTAATGGTGGTCGCTTATGCATCCAGCTGTAGTTTTATTAATCCATATGCTTACCAGACTAATCTGATGGCATTTCGCGCCGGTGAATACGGGCTTGGTGATTATATCAGACTGGGCTTGCCGCTATCGATATTGTATTTGGTCGCGATTGTATGTCTTGTTCCTCTCATCTTCCCATTTTAGGCAGGGTTTTCTATGAGCAATGATATTACCTGGCATCATCATAAGATAACGGCAGCTCAGCGTGCGGAACAAAAGCATCAGCGGCCAGCCGTATTGTGGTACACAGGGTTGAGCGGTTCAGGAAAATCGACGATTGCCAACTTGGTCGATGAAAAGTTGTACAAGATAGGATGTCACAGTTTTTTACTTGATGGTGATAATGTTCGCCATGGCCTCAATGGAGATCTTGGCTTCAGTGATGCTGACCGTGTAGAAAACATTCGGCGTGTTATTGAGGTTGCATCGTTGATGTCGGATGCAGGTTTACTTGTGCAAACCGCGTTTATATCTCCCTTTGCAGAGGATCGTACTTTAGCAAAAGCTCGCTTGGGCGAGCGAATGATCGAGATTTACGTCGATGCATCGCTGTCAACGTGTGAGGCTCGTGATCCAAAGGGGTTATATCGTAAGGCAAGGGATGGGGCTATTAAAAGTTTCACTGGTATAGATTCCAACTATGATATTCCTAATAACCCCGACATCATTGTCAATACTGTCAATCTGAGAGCAGATGCCTGTGCTCAAGAGATCGTCACGTTTCTGGTGAACAAGGGATGGATCGGAACAGGTCCTGCTGGTGCATAAGTAAAATGTTGACAATTTCTTTAGTTACTTATCATCCAGACTTGGAGCTGTTATCCCGAACGCTTGTCTCTTTACATAAGGCAGTCGAATGGGCCGGGATTAGCGCGAGTCTGAAACTGATAGACAATACGCAGCGGGTATCTGAGCAATTTAGCCAAGCCTGGGTCAATCAATTTTGGCATGGCTCATTCGAGTTGGTAAGGTCTGGGCATAATGCTGGCTTTGGCGCTGCCCATAATCTTTCGTTAGGTCACGATGATGACTATCATCTGATTTTGAATCCGGATATAGAACTTGCCGAGGATGCGCTGGAAAATGCTATCGTCTTCATGGAAAAACACCCTAAGTGTGGCTTGCTTACCCCCTATGCAACATGGGATGGGGGCGTTGTCCAGCGCCTGTGCAAGCGTTATCCGACTGTGTTGGATCTTATTCTGCGTGGTTTTGCACCTCGACGGATAAAAAGAATATTCCATGGTCGGTTATCCAGGTATGAAATGTCCGAACAGCTCAATGGCCAAGATGTACTGTGGGACCCTTTTATTGTCAGTGGCTGCTTTATGCTGTTTCGTTCGGATGTCTTGCATAAATTAAAGGGCTTTGACTCCCGGTTTTTTCTCTATTTTGAAGATTTTGATATCAGTCTTCGGGCAGGGAAATTAAGTAAAATTGCATATGTTCCACAGGTCAAGGTAGTGCACCATGGTGGTCATGCATCACGCAAAGGTTGGCGCCATATCTGGATGTTCGGGCGCTCCATGGTGACATTCTTCAGAATCCATGGTTGGTGTTGGTGGTAATGGCAGATATCAAAAGTACTGTCTTGGTTACAGGCGCCAACGGATTTGTTGGCAAGGCAGTCTGCGAGCACTTGCTTGGTTTGGGGGCGAAAGTGAAAGGTGCGGTGCGAAGTCGCCCGCTAGCTTCGTACCAAGTTCAGGCCCCTTCTTTGACTGCCGATGCCAGCTGGACTGCCCTATTGCAACAGGTTAATGTGGTTGTTCACTGTGCGGCAAGGGTACATGTGATGTCGGATACCGCGACAGATCCCCTAGCGGCTTTTCGAGCGGTGAATACCGAGGGTACGCTCGCTCTTGCCCAGCAGGCGGCTGGTGCAGGGGTAAAACGCTTCATCTTTATCAGCTCGATCAAAGTGAATGGTGAGCATACCGAGCCAGGCAAGCCATTTGATGAGCATGTGCAGAGTCCGCCAGAAGATCCCTATGGACGCTCGAAGTATGAGGCGGAACAGGGGCTGATGGTGCTCGCGAAAGAGTGTGATATGGCTGTTACCATTATTCGTCCTCCTCTTATTTATGGAGAAGGAGTGAAGGCTAACTTTGCCAGCATGATGACATGGGTGCGCAAAGGGCTCCCGCTCCCTTTTGCCCGTTTGAACAATGCACGCAGTTTGTTGGCGTTGCCTAATCTGTGTGACTTCATTGCCCATGCGATGGCGCATCCTGCCGCAGTAAACCAGGTCTTTCTGGTTGCTGATCCGGTTGCGGTGTCGACGTCCCAGTTGTTGGCGGCGATCGCTGCTGCTGAAGGGGTTTCATGTCGGTTGTTTTATCTCCCTCCTGGAGTGATAAGAGGGCTGGGCTGCTGTTTGGGGATTGATGCCAAGCTACAACGGATTTATGGCTCTCTAGAAATGGATACGGGCAAGGCTCAGAGGCAGCTACAATGGTCGGCTCCATATACGTTTTCTCAGGCTTTATCCCTGATGGCATCTTCCAAAAA
>Ga0075011_10001268_pt1 | contig 13568 bp, 10 predicted proteins | sample TARM_MetaG_T_14_FD_72354 | JGI IMG/M metagenome (GOLD analysis project Ga0075011, IMG submission 72354) | Freshwater microbial communities from Pennsylvania, USA, analyzing microbe dynamics in response to fracking - TARM_MetaG_T_14 | ecosystem: Environmental > Aquatic > Freshwater > River...
AAAGAATTTGTTGTCCAGACGCGTCTTTCTGGCCGTTGCCGCCGGAACCGTAGTCAGTATAAGCCTGCCCGGCGTGTTCGCATCGGTAGGAGAGGCCCGTCAACAGGAGTTGGCCGAGGTGCTCAGGCCGGACGGAAGGCCCCGTGTTCCACCGGGCCAGACCGCACTTGAACGGATTGAAGACATGGGCGGCAGACCCGGTTCGCCCCGGCCCGAGGATTTCCGGCTGCGCGTTCACGGAGAGGTCGAAAAGCCTCTGGAACTCGGCTTCGCGGCGCTCATGGCGCTCAAGCAAGAGGACTTCACCTGCGATGTCCATTGCGTGACCGGCTGGACTCTGTTGGACTCCACCTGGCGCGGCGTCCCCCTCGGCACAATCCTGAACAAGGCCAAACCCACGAATAACGCGAAGTTTCTGGTTATCGAGGCCGCCCACGGCTACACCACGAGCATCCCGCTTGCCGAGGCCTGGAAGCCCGACGTATTCCTGGCCCACACCCTGTTCGGCAGCCCCCTGCCTGGCCCCAACGGCGGCCCGGTGCGCGCGGTGGTCCCGGACCGGTACTTCTACAAGAGCGCCAAGTGGGTACAGGGGCTGAAGATCGTCTCAACGGACGAACTCGGTTTTTGGGAGACGCGCGGATACAGCAACTCCGCCGATCCCTGGAAGGAGGAACGCTACTCGCGCTCTCGATAGCACCACTGATCGGCACCGCCCCTCCGTACTGCAAACCACACCTTTCATCTCTCCGCCCGGAACCGCAAAGAACGCTTTGCGCTTTCGGGGCGTAAACAACAAAACAGTCTGTAATTTCAACATACAATCCATCCAAAAGAACTGGCCCGTTCCTTGCTCAAGAGAAAAAACGAGTGAGGTCTTTGCGGGGCGTATGGCGCCCCGCCTCTGTAAGAAACTTTTTTGGAGGATTGTGAGAATGGCTGAACAAGTTGTCGAAAAGAACTCCGAAGTCGTCGTTGACCAGGCGAATTCTTCGTGGTCCGATCTTTGGAAAAGAGAGGATTACTGGGCCATCTGGCTCGGTTTCATCATCCTCGTCATCGGGGCCTGTATCTACTTCAACCATAAACCTGCGGGCATGGATGAGAAGTTTGCCGAAGCCAACGCCGTGATGACCGCCGAGGCCCAGCGCGCCCCGTTCAAAACCGTGGCCTGGTACGAGGCCCAGACGTCCAAGGAAAAAATCAAGGCCAAGAACCAGCCCATAGGCAAGAACATCGCCAACCTGATGGCCCACCCCAAGTCGTGGTCCACCAACCCGCTCAACGCCTTCATGCAGACACAGGCCCAGGCCGACGCCAAGAACGCCAAGGGCATGCCCAAGTACGAGGCGGCCAAGGCCGCTGCCGCCGAGGGCAAGGCAGCCGCGCTGACAGCTCAGGCCAAGGCCGAGGCGGCGGGCTTCCAGAACGCCCAACTGAACGCCGACACGTCTAACGCCATCGAGCACTGGCTGAAGCTGCGTTCCATGGAATCCTCAGCCAAGAAGAAGATCTCCAACAAGCCGTACAACCTGTTCCCCGGCCTGATCGGCCTGTTCATCCTCTTCAGCGTGATCTTCGCCGTGGGCATGCACTTCATCGACGGCAGCAGCGCCAAGTTTCTCAAGGGGTTCGGTCTCGTCTTCGCTGTGGGAGTGCTCTCCTATGTGATGTCCGGACAGGCAACCATGAAGCAGTACGGCATCGGCTACGCGGCCTGGGCCATCGCCATCGGCCTGATCATCTCCAACACCATCGGCACTCCCGAGTGGGCCAAGAAGGCGTTGCAGGTCGAGTTCTTCATCAAGACCGGGCTAGTGCTCCTCGGTGCCGAGGTGCTCTTCAACAAGATCGTCGCCATCGGCATCCCCGGCATCTTCGTGGCCTGGGTGGTCACCCCGGTGGTGCTCATCTCCACCTTCATCTTCGGCCAGAAGGTCATCAAGCTCCCATCCAAGACCCTGAACATGACCATCTCCGCCGACATGTCCGTGTGCGGCACCTCGGCCGCCATCGCCGCCGCCGCCGCGTGCAAGGCCAAGAAAGAGGAGCTGACCCTGGCCATCGGCCTGTCCCTGATCTTCACCTCCATCATGATGGTGGTCATGCCCGCCATCATCAAGGCCACGGGCATGCCCTACATCCTGGGCGGCGCCTGGATGGGCGGCACCATCGACGCCACCGGCGCGGTGGCCGCGGCGGGCGCGTTCCTGTCCGAGAAGGCCCTGTACGTGGCCGCGACCATCAAGATGATCCAGAACGTGCTCATCGGCGTGACCGCTTTCGGCATCGCCATCTACTGGTGCACCAAGGTGGATTGCGTCGAAGGCCAGAAGGTCGGGGCCATGGAAATCTGGCACCGTTTCCCCAAGTTCGTGCTCGGCTTCCTGGTCGCCTCGGTGATCTTCTCCATCGCCTACTCGGCCCTGGGATCGGACGCGGGCTTCACCATGATCGACCAGGGCGTGCTGCGCGGCTTCTCCCGCCTGTTCCGCGGCTGGTTCTTCTGCCTGTCCTTCGCGGCCATCGGCCTGGCCACCAACTTCCGGGCGCTGAAGCACTACTTCAAAGGCGGCAAGCCGCTCATCCTGTACGTCTGCGGTCAGTCCCTGAACCTGTGCCTGACCCTGGGCATGGCCTATCTGATGTTCTACGTGGTCTTCCCGGACATCACGTCCAAGATCTAACCACCTCCACCCCCAAGAACCCCGAGGGGGGCCGCGCGACGGCCCCCCTCACCCAAGGAGCAAGATATGGAAAACCGCAGCCTCACACAACGCATCCTGGCCCTGGTCTCGATCTGCGCCGCCATATGGGTGTTCACCTTTGTGGCCGGGCCCATGCTGGTCAACGCGTCCCAGGACTTCCGGACCCTCGGCGACTTCATCGTGAGGGAAAACATCGACACCGGCATGTTCTATTACACCGACCTTGAGATCGTCAGCCATGCGGACCACAACGCCCGATCGACCATCGAGTACATGCCGCACGGACCGGGACCGCTATCCAGCGTCGGCTCGGCCACGGGCGCTCCCGCGGACCAGTAAATCCGGTCAAGCGGGGCTTACATCCTGTCCTGGGGGTCGAACATCGCGTCGATACGTCGGCTCAACCCCATGAGGTAATACACGGTACGCGAGACGGCGGTGAGGAAGTAGCCGAGCTGTTCAAGTTCGCTTCGGCCCAGGCCGTAGGAACGGAAGTAGAGAAAGAACACGGCGATCAGGGTCATGCCGCACAGGAGGATCAAGGGGATGGTCGTGTTCAGGCGGATGAACAGAACCTCTCCCGAGATCCGCCCGCGAAAGAACAGCACCACCAGGGCCACGGTATGCAACACCCCGGTCCATGCCCGGACAAACATATCCGCCGTGGCCAGGCCCACGAACATGGCCGCTCCAAACAACAGCAGATTGCCCATACCGACACTTCCCCGGGCGGAGCATCCTTTTCCACCCTATAGAAAGCATACGGCCTGATTGAAAGTAGCGTCAAGGAATCCTTGACGGGAGCGGGTTCCATCTCGAATAATCGAATACAAGACCATGAAACTACCCAGACCCTACTCACTCCAGAGCAAATTTCTGATCGGCCTGATCATGACCTCCGTCGCCATCGGGGGGCTGCTCCTGGCCGGTTTCTCATACCACATGCGCCAGGTGCTCGAACGCGAGGTCGAGGACAAGGCCGCCATGGTCCTGGCCCAGGTGGACTCGGTCCAGCAATACGTCCGCCAGATCCTTAGACCGCGCATGTACGAGGCGCTCGACGACACCTTCATTATCGAAGCCATGTCCTCGTCCTTCATCTCCCGCAACATCATGGACGGAGTGGCCGAACACAGTCCCACCAGACATATCTACCGACGGGTGGCCATCGGCGCGCGCAACCCCTCGTTCGAGGCCAACCAGCGGGAGAGGGAGTTGGTGGGCTATTTCCGCGCCCACCCCGATAAAAAGGTCTGGCAGGGATTCACCGACATAGACGGGATCGAGCACTTCGTCATGGCCCGCCCCGTGGTCTTCGCCAAGAGCTGCCTGCACTGCCACGGCAAACCGGGGGACGCCCCGGAGCAACTGCTCACCCTGTACGGCGAACGGGGCTTCGGCCACCGGGAGGACAGCATCGGCGGCGTGGACTCCGTGGGCCTGCCGGTCTCCGCCTCGGTGGCCCACATGCAGGACACCATCATGAGCTATCTGGCGGTCTTCGCCATCGCGGCCCTCATCTACCTGGCGGCCACGAACATCATTTTCAAACGCATCGTGGCCAACAACATCCGCCTGCTCACCGCCAGCTTCCGGCGCAACTTCAGCGACGAGAAGGGCGTGGAACTGGTCCGTGAACTGGAAAGGGGCGATGAAATCGGCCAGATGATCTCCGGCATCGAAAAACTGGGCGACTATCTCTTTGAAACACGCGAACAGTTGCAGCACTACACCAACGACCTGGAGGACATGGTCGAGGAAAGAACGGAAAAGCTGGCCGTGCAGGCCGAGGCGCGGTCCGCGGACGTGCGTCTGTTCGTCCGGCTATTGGCCGGATCAAGCAAGAGCGGCTCCCGGCACGACCTGTGGGAGGCCACCCTCCCGCACATCGTCGAGCGGTTCGGCCTGGAACGGGCGGTCTACGTCTGCACCTTCTACTCGCGGCGCCATTACTCGTGGCCGCACTGCGACGTTCCCCCGGACCTGCCGGATAACTGGGTCCGGCTGCTCACGGATTCCATGCCGCACATCGAGGACGATCGGGCGTTCATCCCTGTGGAATCCTCGGTGGGCAACGCCGAGGGGCTGCTCTGTCTGTACCACAAGCCCGGCCGCACCTTTGCCGAACAGGACGAAGAGGTCTTCCAGGCGCTGGGCCGCCAACTGGGCATCGCCGCCGATAACATCATGGCACTGGACTCCATCGTCCGGAACAACGCCAACATGCACGCCATATTCGAGGGCATCACCGAACCCCTGCTGCTGGTGGACGAGTCCGGCAACCCCGTGGTGGTCAATGAAGCCGCGCGCAGGCTCGGCCTGGACCTCTCCGAAGGCATGATCCAGGACGGCAACATCATCAGCCTGCTGTGCGAAAACGTGAGCGGTGACAGCGACTGCGACATCTCCAAATCGCTAAACCTCAACGAGGTCATCTCCAGAGAGGTCTCCCTGCCCAACGGCCGGTCCTTCGCCCTGAGCATCTACCCCGTGGCCGAATCCGGGGGCACGCGCAACAGCCAGGCGGCGGTCTACGTTCACGAAACCACCCAGCAAAAAAGGATGCTCGCACATATGACTCAGGCCGAAAAGCTGGCCACGGTGGGCAAGCTCGCCTCCGGCCTGGCGCACGAGATCAACAACCCGCTGGGCGTGATCCTATGCTACGCCGAACTCCTCAAGAAGGGACTGCCCGAGGGCCAGTCCGGCGAGGATATCGACGTCATCGTCAGACACACAAGGCAGGCCCAGAAGGTACTCAAGAACCTGCTCAGCTTCGCCCGCCCCAAAGTCGGAAACGACGGGACCGTGGCCCTGCCCGAGGTCATCGACTCGCTGGTGAACGTCTTCCGGGTCCAGGCCGAAAACCAGCATGCGGAGCTCCTGGCCGACAAGGTCGGTGATATCCCCCCGGTGCCGGTGGACAACCAGGCCCTGGAACACATCATGGCCAATCTGATAATAAATGCCCTTGACGCCATCCCGGAGAACGGCGGTAGGATAGATATCAGGACGAGCTACGACGAGCTTGCCGAAGAGGTGGTGGTCACCGTCTGCGACAACGGGCCCGGCATCGCTGAAAAGGACCACAAGTTCATCTTCGATCCCTTCTACAGCACCAAGGCCGTGAACAAAGGGTCTGGGCTGGGGCTGTCCATCGTCTTCGGCTTCATGAGCGACCTGGGAGGAAGCGTCATGGCCGACAACCAGAAAACCGGCGGGGCGCGGTTCACCCTGCGCTTTCCCGTGGCCCGGACGGAAGAGATATGAGCGACACCCATTCCATGCATGTGCTGGTGGTCGATGACCAAACCGATTTCGCCAAGGGGCTCGGGCGGCTGATCCGGGGCGAGTTTGACGGAATCGACGTCCACGTGGCCGAATCGGGCGAACAGGCCCTTGCCCTGCTTGAGCAAACGTCGGTCAACGTGATGATCACGGACCTGCAGATGCCGGGTATGGACGGTCAGGTCCTGCTCCAAAAAGCCATTGAAAAATCTCCGTCCCTGTCGGCGGTGATGCTGACCGCGCACGGCACCATCGAGACCGCTGTGGAAGCGCTCAAGGCCGGCGCATACGATTTTCTGACCAAGCCCATCGAGCCCGAGGCCGTGTTCCGGGTGGTGGCCAACGGGCTCGAGCGCAGCCGTCTGCTCGACGAAAACCGACAGCTCCGGGATCAGCTGGAACGGCACAAGGACAAACTGATCGGCGAAAGCCCAGTCATACAGCGCCTCAAGCAGTCCATCCAGGCCGTGGCCCAGACCGACTACAACGTGCTCATCCTGGGCGAGTCAGGCACGGGCAAGGAGTTGGCCGCCGCCATGGTCAGAGACCTGAGCCCGCGCGCGGACCGGCCGTTCATCACCCTCAACTGCACGGCCATCCCCGAGAATCTACTGGAAAGCGAACTCTTCGGACACGTCAAGGGCGCGTTCAGCGGCGCGGAACAAAATCGGGCCGGGCTGTTCGTCAAGGCCCATACGGGCACCATTCTGCTGGACGAGATCGGCGACATCCCCTTGGAGACCCAGGCCAAGCTGCTGCGGGTCCTGCAGGAGGGGGAAATCCGCCCGGTGGGCTCGGATGTGTCGCGCAAGATCGACGTGCGCATCATCGCCTCCACCAACCAGGACCTGGCCGCGCGCATCGCGGACAGGACCTTTCGCGAGGACCTGTACCATCGCCTCAACGTGCTCACCCTGACCCTTCCCCCGCTCAGGGAGCGCCAGGGGGACATCCCGCTCCTGGCACGGTACTTTCTTCTCAAGGCCTGCGCCGAGCTCGGCCTGCCGGACAAGGATATTTCCCCCGCCATCCTGGCGGGCTTGGCGGCCAAGCCATGGCACGGCAACATCCGCGAACTACAGAACGCCATGCGCAAGCTCGCGGTCTTCGGCGACGCCTCGCCTCAGCGGGACCATTCAGCCTGCAACGCCTGCCCTGCACCGCGGGGCCAGGACGGCGAGTTGCCTCCGTTCAAGGAGGCCAAAACCATGGTGCTGGACTCCTTCACCCTGGACTACATCCGCGAAGCCATGACCCTGTCCGGAGGAAACATCTCCCAGGCCGCGCGCCTGTCCGGGCTTTCGCGCGTTGCGGTCCAGAACATGCTGAGCCGTTACGGGCTCACGGCGGACGCCTTCAAGTAGGCTATTCACGCCGCGTCGGCAGCGGGCCGAGCGGGCCAGTTTGTTCATTGCCTCCGCCCGAATAAAATTATAAAAGCGTCGCCATGAGCAATCTCCATGACATCAAATCCAAGGAAGCCGTGATCGCACAGGCGGTCCGCCACATCAACCACCACGGCGGCGGACTCGAACACTGGTTCGTCGGCATCGAGGAAAAGGGGTCGGACCGTGATGCCCGAAACGCCCTCCACCCCATCCACTTCCTGCTGCCCGCCGAAGACGACGCCAAGACCGCCATGTCTCAACTCCTGGACCTGGGCCTTCAGGCCGACGACGAATACGGAGTGCAGCCGGTCATCCTGTTCGTGTACACGCAAAAGTAGACATCCAGCCCAGGCAAAGACATAAGAAAAAGCCCGCCCCGACCGGGACGAGCCATTGCCGTTTTATCCATGCGGGGTACACATCCCGCTCGGCAAAAAATCTTCAAAAAGCTCCCGAGCTACTCCTTCAGCAAGCTGCGTATCTTGCGGAATTCCTCGGTGGAGATGTCGCCGTTGGCGTACTTGCGCCTCAAAATCTCCATGGAATCCTCCCTATCCCGCCTCGCGCTGGCTCCGGAGCCCGCCCCCTGGAAGAGCCGGACCACCAGAAATATCAGCAGACCGATCAGGACCAGCCCGAAGAGGGAGCCAAATCCGCCCATGAACCATCCATGGCCCGCCCCGTTCATGAAACCCCAGCCGTGATGAAACATGGCTTTCTCTCCATAAAGTTTTTTGGCGGGAGAGGAGCCTCCCCCGCCAAATTTGTGGACTGATCGGGTCTACCAAGCCGGGCAGTTGTAACCGTTGCCCTGACCGTAGCCCATCATGCCGCCGTGCCTGCCGTGGCCGGGGCCCATTCCGCGTCCCATGCCGGGCCCCATGGCACCGAACTGGGGCAGCCCCAAGTCCTTGGCCTTGGCCTGGATGAGCGTGACGTTCTTGTTGATGTTTTCGCTCAAGGCACGAACGCGCTTGGCGTCCGGATTCTGTCCGGCCATGGTGGCCATCATCTCGGCCCGGTCGGAACGAACGGTCGCGCGGAGATCAGCTGTGGCGTCCAGGAAGTCCTGATAGGCCTTCTGATCCACCTGGTTGGTATACCCCGGCCCGGTCCCGTTGCCCTGCCAGCCATGCATGCCCCAGGCCATGGCGTTGGCGGAAATCAGAGAGACGACCAAAACCACTGCGAGTGCCATAACAAACTTCTTCATGATAAAACTCCTGTTGTTTTTGCGTTGATATTCTCCATAAGGCAAGGGGCGTGCCAAAACCCGGCCATACTCTTTTAACATATTGATATAAAAGTAAATATAGTTCAAAATCAAACAACTCCAAACTTTTTATCCTTGCCAAGATCGGTTAATGTGATTAATTTTTAGCCAGTTAAAAACTAAACAGTCTAAAAAATGGTCACTCGCACCCGGCAGGTCGTTCATGCAATTGAGAACAAAGATTCTGGGAAGCCCCGCATCCATCTGGATGATACTGGGCATGGCCTCCATCATGACCCTGGTGGTCGTGACCCTGGCTGTGTTCAACTACAACCGCGAAGTCCGCTACATGGAGAAGGTCCTCGGCGAAAAAGGGGGAGCTCTCATCCGCTCCTTCGAGACGGGCGCCCGGGTCGGCATGATGGGAGACTACGGAGCCGAGGGCAGGCTCCAGGCGTTGATCGACGCGACCGCCAAGCTGCCCGATATCCTCTATATCGTCCTCACCGACAGGGACGGGCGGATCATCGCCCACAGCGATTCGCGGAAGATCGGGACCGAATACCTGGGCGCGGCGCGCATCCGGGCCCTGCGCCCGGATCAGAATGCGAAGTCCGCAATCATCGAGGAAGGCGAGGACCAAGACTCCTTCGTGGTCTACAAGGAGTTCGTCCCCCTGAAATCCGGTGGCTTCCGGACGATGCGCGAGATGATGGGCCACCATCAGCCCCGGGGCAGAGGAAACGGGGGCGGAATGGGGCGCAGGTCCATGATGCACCGACAGCCTGCCCACGAGGCCGACGAAGACGTGGAAAAACCGCTGATATTCATCGGCCTGGACATCGCCCCCTTTGCCGAGGCGCGCAGGACCGACGTCCGGGTCATGGTGACCACTTCGGCCGTTCTGCTGCTGGTGGGCCTGGGCTGCATGGTCTCGCTGTTCTGGGTCCAGGCGTACCGCAGGTCGCGCGAACAGCTGCGCGACACTCAGGCTCTGGCCGCCGAGATCGTCGCCAACCTGCCCATCGGCATGATCGTCACCGGCCCGGATGACTGCGTGACCCGCATCAACCGCGACGCGGCCGCATTGCTGGACGTGGACCCGAATGAGGCCCTGGGGGCGGAGGCACGAAATGTGCTCCCCGCCGAGGTCGTGGCCCTTGCCGTGGAGTCCGTCGAGGCGGGCGCTCCCGTGACCAGAGAGCTTGTGATCCACACCCCGGACCTGGAGTCCCCGGTCAACGTCGGCGTTGCCCCGGTGACCGCTGAAGGAGGCGTGCACCTGGGCACCATCTATATCTTGAGCGACCTGACCGAGATCCACCGCCTCCAGGCCGATGTAAAACAGCGCGAAAAGATGGCGGCCATCGGCAATCTGGCGGCGGGCATCGCCCACGAAGTCCGCAACCCGCTGAGCAGCATCAAAGGATACGCCACCTATTTCGCCGGGCTGTTTGACGAGGGCAGTGAGAACCGCAAGGCGGCCACGGTGATGATCGCCGAGACCGAACGGCTGAACCGGGTCATATCCGAACTCCTCGATTTCTCGAGGCCCTCGGACTTCAAGTTCCGCGAGGCGAACCCGGCATCGGTCCTGGACACCGTGTCCCGGCTGTTGCAGCAGGACGCGGCGGACCAGGGAGTCGAGGTCTCGGTGGAAGTCGAGCCGGACCTGCCCAAGGGCGAAATGGACCCGGACCGCATGGTCCAGGCCCTGCTGAACATCGGCATCAACGGCGTCCAGGCCATGGAGCCCGGAGGCGGATTGACCCTGCGCGCCCGGCGCGCGGAGGACGGCCTGCTCATCGAGGTCGAGGACACCGGGCAGGGCATCCCCGAGAAGGATCTCGAGACCATTTTCGATCCGTATTACACGACCAAAAGCCAGGGGACCGGGCTGGGCCTGGCCGTGGTCCGCAAGATAGTTGAGGGGCATGGCGGCAGCGTCCATGTCGCAAGCACTCCGGGCAAGGGGACGGTATTCGCCATCACCCTGCCGCAATCCCATTGAGGAACCACAAGCAATGAAGACCACCATACTCATCGTCGATGACGACAAGGGCCATCTCTCCATGCTCGAAACCATCCTGGGCGGTTGGGGCTATGAGACCGCTTCGGCCATGGACGGGAGCGAGGCGATATCGGCCGTGAGGGAGCACCCCTTCGACGCCGTGCTCATGGACGTCCGCATGGCCAAAGTCAGCGGCATCGAGGCCCTTGAGGAGATCAAGGCCTACAACCCGGCCATCCCCGTGCTGATAATGACGGCCTACTCCTCGGTGGACGTGGCGGTCGAGGCCATGAAGCTCGGGGCCTACGACTACCTGACCAAGCCGCTCAATTTCGACGAGCTCAAGCTGACCCTGGAGCGCGCCCTGGAGCACAGGCGCCTGTCCGAGGAAAACCGCCATCTCCGAGAGACCGTGTCCTCCGGGCAATCGCTTGAGGGCATCATCGGGACCAGCCCAGCCATGCGGGAGGTCATCGAGATGGTCAAGGTGGTCGCGCCCACCGAAGCCACGGTGCTGATCACCGGCGAGTCCGGCACCGGCAAGGAACTCATCGCCCGGGCCATCCACGTATACTCCGCCCGGAAGACCAAACAGCTGGTGACCATCAACTGCGCCGCCCTGTCCGAAACACTGCTGGAATCCGAGCTGTTCGGGCACGAGAAAGGTGCCTTCACCGGCGCGGACAAGCGCCGAGACGGCCGGTTCATGCAGGCCGACAAGGGCACGATCTTCCTCGACGAGATAGGGGAGATATCCATGCCCATGCAGGCCAAGCTGCTCAGGGCGGTGCAGGAGCGGGAGATACAGCGAGTAGGCAGCGACACGGTGCAGTCCGTGGACGTGCGCATTCTGGCCGCCACCAACCGGGACCTTAAAGTTGAAGTGGAGGCGGGCCGCTTCCGGGAGGACCTCTATTATCGGCTGCACGTCATGGCCCTGCGGCTGCCTGCGCTCAGGGAGCGCCAGGACGACGTCCCCCTGCTGGCCAATTTCTTTCTCGAACGGTTCGCGAAAAAAAACCGCAAGGCCGTCAAGGGATTCACACCGCTGGCCATGGACATGCTCATCCACCACACCTGGCCAGGCAATGTCCGCGAACTGGAAAACACCATCGAACGGGCGATCATCCTGTCCATGGGCGAGTACGTCACGGAAAAGGAGCTCCCGACCGCTCTGCTCAAGGACTACGAGCAGGACGCCCCGGCCCAAAACGGCCATGGGCAACTCGGCGGACAGCCCCTGGAGGATGTCCAGAAACTGGCCATTCTGGCGACCTTGGAGCAGACAGGCGGAAACAAGAGCGAAGCGGCCAAGATTCTCGACATCACACGCACCACGCTGAACAACAAATTGAAGAAATACGGAGTGTAATTCAGCCCCGAACGCCCTTTCCCCATAGCTGTCGGGACAACTAGAGTTCGTCGAGTTTACTGAGCGCTATCTCGAAGTCGTAATTCTCCACCGCCTTGATGAGGCTATTCATCATGGCGGCGTGCCTTCGGATTCCGGGCATGGAGCGCAGCTTCTTGGCCACGGTCACGGCCTCGGCGTTGAACTCCCGAAGCAGAGAGCGCAATTCGCCCAGGCAGTTCAAAGTTTCCTCGGTCAGCTCCCCTTTCTCCGCCACGGGACCGGCAACGGAATCGGGTAATTCACCCAGACGCTTCAACGTCTCTATGACCGGTGCCAACTCCTCCTCCACGGCCCGCAACAGCCTGTCGATCTGAGCATCCGGTTTGCGGCGGCTGCATGCCGACTCCAGAGCCAAGGCCCTTTCGCTGACCCGAGTGGCCCCGATGGTGGCCGCCACTCCCTTGAGCGTGTGTGCGCACCGTTCGGCGGCCGTATCGTCGTCTGACCGGCATGCGGATTCGAAGTCATCCACGAACCGTTCATAATTGCGCAGGAATTTACCCAGCAGTGAACGGTAGAGGGACTCCTTGCCCTGGGCGAATCGCAACCCCGCCACCACATCGATACCCTGTAGACCGGACAGATCCATAGTTATCTCGGGCAATGCGGAAACGATCCGCTCCTCGGACGGCTTCACCCATTTGCCCAAAGTCATGAAGAGTTCCTGGACTCTGATGGGCTTGCCGATGTGATCATTCATACCGGCCTCCATGGACTTCTCCCTGTCTCCGGCCATGACGTTGGCGGTCATGGCGATGATCGGAAGTTTCTTGAACCGGTCAATCTTCCGAATTTCCCGGGTCGCGGTATAGCCATCCATGACCGGCATCTGGCAATCCATGAGCACGCAGTCGAAAATCTCCCGCTCCAGCATCTCAAGGGCCTCCTCGCCGTTATTGGCGACCCTGCAGGCAATGCCTTTGCTGACAAGCAGATCCACCGCCACGTCCTGATTGATCTCGTTGTCCTCCACCAGCAGCACTCTGGCCTGGTTCAACGTGGCAGTTATCCGGCCCAGTCCATTTTGTCGGCCCCCGGCCCTGGTCGCTCTTTGAGCGATGCCGTGCTCGGCGACCATGATGGTATCGAGCAGGGTCGAAGGCAATATGGGCTTGCTCAGAGCCCCGACCACGGCGGGTTCATCCCTGGTTTCATTCTCAAAGTTGAGGGTCCCGTATGCGGACACGAAGATGATCTTGGGTATCTGACTGATGGCCGGACGGGTCTTCATGGCCCGGACCATGTCGCCTCCGGCGACGCCGGGCATATCCCAATCCAGGATAGCGAAGTCATAGAACCGGTTCCCCTCCTGCTCCTCCAACAGGGTCAGCCCGGCCTCGGCCGAATCCACTTGGTCAAACGAAAACCCGAATCCGGCCAGCATTTTCGCAAAAATCGTCCGCGCGGTGCTGTTATCGTCCACCACCAATACATGGAGAGGACGTATATCCAGATATTCATCCCACTTGGGCGGGCGCACCTGTTTTTTCAAGCGGACCGTGAAATGGAACGTACTCCCCACGCCGGACTCGCTCTCCACCCAAAT
>Ga0075011_10001269_pt1 | contig 13563 bp, 13 predicted proteins | sample TARM_MetaG_T_14_FD_72354 | JGI IMG/M metagenome (GOLD analysis project Ga0075011, IMG submission 72354) | Freshwater microbial communities from Pennsylvania, USA, analyzing microbe dynamics in response to fracking - TARM_MetaG_T_14 | ecosystem: Environmental > Aquatic > Freshwater > River...
TTATACTTATCCATGCGTAGATCCTTTGTATTGGTCTTGGATAAGTCATCCAAGTACTAGTATAAAGGATTTTTTTATGCCATGGAACAGGTTAATATTTTAATGCAACACTAGTGAACATTAGTTGTCTCTTCTATTCTTACATATATCTTAATGAATAAATAGAAAAGTAAATGTTTCGTAGAAAGTGTCCTTGACTAACGGACCATTTCAGGTGTCTTCATTCCTTGGTTACTCCACACGAGCCACCGCTCAACCCATATCGCTCTATCGTCCCCCCAGACGAACAACCGCATAAAATCTTTCCAATTAATCACCGAGCCTGGCAACCACACCACACAAAAAAACAGCTTAGTACCGACCTCCTCATCGGTACTAAGCTGTTAAATTATTATATACTGCTCATAAACGCTGAGTCAGCTTTTCCTAAGCACGGCTGGCTCTAATAGCATCGAGTTTATGACTGATTTCTTTCGTTGCCGGATATACTTCCCGGTAGGCCGCGTAAGTCGTTTCGTAAACCGCGACGTTTTCACGATTGGGCTGGACGGCTTCATTGTACTGAACAAAGTCTTTCGTACAAGCAGCCATATCTTCATACCAGCCTAAACCAACTGCGGCTAGCATTGCCGCTCCCAGTCCTGGTCCTTGATCAGCGGCCAGCGTCACTATCTCGCTGTCAAAAATATCAGCTTGAATTTGCAGCCACGTTTGATTCTTGGCGCCGCCTCCGACGGAAACGATACGTTTAAACGTTTTGTCAGCCACTTCTTCCATCAAATACTGTGAATCCTTCAGCGAAAAAGTAATTCCTTCCAGCACAGCGCGGGCAAAATGATTAACCGTATGAGATGTATCAATTCCGATAAAGCTGCCGCGGATTTTACTGTCGCTGTATGGCGTCCGTTCGCCGACAATATAAGGCGAGAAGAGCAAGCCGTTTGCACCAGGCTGGATGTCAGCGGCACCGGCTAATGCTTCATCAAAATCCAAGTCAGGCAAAAACGTGTTTTTGAACCAGTCGAGACTGTGTCCGGCGGCCAAAGTCACGCCCATTGAATAGTAAGAATTGCGGTTGGCAGCATGATTAAACAAATGCAGCAAGCCTTTGTAATCGGCAGCTGAGGATTTCTCATATGATAAGAAGACACCGGAAGTCCCAATACTTGCCATGGCCGTCTGCTCATCTAATATACCTGAACCAACAGCAGCACACGCATTGTCTGCACCGCCGGCAAAGACTTTCACTTGCCCAAAACCGAATTCTGCTTGAATCTCTGCGGTTAAATCACCGACGTAACCGTCTGCAGGGATAAGTTCCGGCAATAATTCCGGCTTAATCTCATAGCGAGCTAAGACTTCTTCCGACCAGACTTTGCGGTCGATATCCATCAGCAAAGTACCAGCAGCGTCAGAATAATCCATATGCAGCTTACCAGTTAAGACAAATCGTAAGTAGTCTTTTGGCAGCAGTATATGCCTTGCTTGAGCCCAGATTTCTGGCTCGTGTTTTTGCACCCAGAGAATTTTGGGCAAGGTAAAGCCTTCACGCGCGATATTCTTAGTAATGTGTAAGATTTCTTTGCCATAGTTATCGTTGATATCAGCGCATTCTACAGAATTCCTCACATCATTCCATAGAATCGCATTTCTTAAGACGTTATAGTCTTCGTCCAGCAGCACTAGACTATGCATCTGGCCAGAGAAAGAAATGCCTTCCAGCTGTTCAGTGAAATCACTCACTTCACTGGTCAACTCAGCCAGAACTTCTTGACAAGCCTCGACCCAAACTTTCGGGTCCTGCTCGCTGAAGCCAGGCTGGGGATGGATGAGCGGGTAATGTTTCGAGCTTGTATAGACTACTTCACCGTAATTATTAATCAGAAGACCTTTTAATGAACTTGTTCCTAAATCTAAACCTAATACATATCCCATCTTATAACCTCCAAGAATATTCTAACTTTGACCATAATACGCATTCGGTCCATGTTTTCTCTCGTAATGCTTGTCTAAAACATATTGCGGCAGTAAATTGTCTTGTTTGCTTAATAATTCAGTATAAAGTGCCATTTCACAGATTTCTTCCAAGATAATATTATTATTGACAGCGTCCATTGGACTGGTTCCCCAAGTAAAGGGACCGTGTCCGTTCACGAGTACCCCAGGGACTTCTAATGGCTTCAGCTTGTCTTCGGTAAATTTGCGGACAATAACATTGCCGGTATGAAGTTCGTAAGCACTGTTGACTTCTTCTTCTGTCAGTATATCAGTCATCGGAACTTCCCCGTAGAAAGAATCGGCATGTGTTGTACCGTAAACTGGCAGGCTCCTGCCGCTTTGTGACCAAGCTACGGCAAACTTGCTGTGTGAATGAACGACAGCCGTTATTTCAGTGAATTCTTTGTATAACAATAAGTGAGTCTTGTAATCGGAAGAAGGGCGCAGCGGGTTTTCCTGCAGCAAGTTGCCTTCTAAGTCCATGATAACCATTGACTTAGACACTAATTCGGCGTAAGCTACCCCGCTCGGTTTAATTACAACAATCCCAAGTTCCCGATTAATTTCACTCACATTTCCCCAAGTTAATTTAACTAGTCCTGAGCTGCTCAGCATCATATTCGCATCATAAACTCTTTCTTGCATGGCTGTGATAACCGGATCATTTAAATTTTTCATTTAGTTTGCTCCTTTGTCGCTTCAAGATGATTATGATTATTAGTTAACGTTATAAAAGATTTCGATAATTTTTGAATAGTCTTCGGTAATCGCATCAATCACATCCACCACAACTTCATGGTATAGTTGCGGATTCTTAGTATTAATCGTGTTGATTGCGGCATCAAGGCCGGTCTTGGCGCTGTAAGAATAGTAATTGATTTTGCGTACGCCCAACTCAATGACTTTCTTATATTCCGCTTCAGTTAAACCTGACCCGCCGTGCATTACGATTGGCAGCTGCGTTTCTTTGGCGATTTCTTCCAAGCGGTCGTAGTCTAATTTCGGCTCGCTGGCATAAAAACCATGAACCGTACCAAATGAAGCTGCCAAACCGGTAATGCCAGTCGCTTTAACAAATTCACCGGCTTCTTGTGGGTCAGTGTAGAATTCTTCACTAAAGTCAGAAGCGCCTTCTTTGCTTCCTTCATCGCCGCCCATCATCCCGATTTCTGCTTCAACGCCGGCATTGTACTGCTTAGCTAATTCTACGCCTTCCTTAGTAATTTTAACGTTCTCCTCAAAGGGCAGGGAAGAGCCATCAATCATGACTGAAGTGAAACCAAGTTTCAACGCTTTCTCGATATGATTGATATCTTCACCGTGGTCCAAATGGACACAGATCGGTGTGGACGCCTGCTTAGCTAATGCGACCATTGCCGGGCCGATTAATTCTAGCGGCATCGCATCTTCATGAACTTGCGCATGTTGGATGATAATAGGCTTATTGTATTTCTCAGATACTTTAATCGCAGCAGCTAAGTTCTCAAAGGTTGGAACGTTGAAAGCAGCAATCCCATAATTTTCCTGCTCAGCAATGTCCAATATTTCTTGTAAATTTACTAACATACTTATCTCTCTTTTCCCTGTTTATTGATAAAAGCAACGATTTCTTCTTCCGGTTGAATGCCTGAGGCGGAATCTTTCTCGCTTAGGCTCATCGCGGCCGTTGCGTTGGCGAAGTCCAGCATATGATTGATATCAAATTGCTTGTAAATGCCGTACAACACCCCGGCACAGAAAGCATCACCAGCACCGACTGAACTCTTAATATATCCTGGCGGTAAATCAAAAGATTTACGATGGTAGAAATTCCCGTCACGATCCATCGCCCAACCCCCAGCTGGCGAATGAATCACAATTAAGTCCTGCACGCCTAATTCGAAGATACGCTGCATAATGTTCTGGATGCGGTCATTGTTAATTTGATCCGTATCAGGGTCAAGCGGCGATAGGTCAGTGATTAATTCTGCTTCGATTTCATTGATAATGACATAGTTGCAATATTTCAAAGCAGGGTGAACGGTTGCCTTAAAGTGTGGTGATTCATTACTCACCAAGTCGATCGAAGTCTTGATGCCTTGCTCCTGCAGCCGGCATAAAACTTTCGCGAGTTCCGTACCATATTGCTCGTTTGGCTTATCAAACTGTCTCATCAGTAAGATATAACCGAAATGAGCGATATCATAATCTAGTTGATCAAAGTTTAGGTGAGAAGCATCTAAGATCGTATTCGCCCCTTCATGGCTAAAGAATGTTCTTTCACCGGTTGCTTCCAAAGTCATCGCATCAGTAAAGCCTGTCTTCTGCTCACTAAATTCAACAAGCTGACTAATGTCGATGCCATTGGTAACCAGTGTATCTTTAAGAAAATCACCATCTTCATCTTGACCAATCCCGCCAAAAGCCCCAACTCTTAGATCTTTGCTAATATTCTTTAAACTAATACCGGTGTTCGACACCAAGCCGCCGACCGTTTTGTCGATATATTTAATCTGTTCCAGCATACCTAATTTAGGATAATTATCGATGAATTTGTAATGGTCAACGAATGTGGAACCTGCCACTAAAATTCCATTCTGCATTAAATCACACTCCTAGTATTCGTTCACTAAGACAAATTCTTTCGGTTCATCCTCGGTAATTTCAGTGAAACGCGGTTGATTGTCGTAGAAACGGTTGTCTTGGTTGTCATCGCTTGTTTCAGAAACTTCACCGACCATCACATCTCCGTGGCCGTCTAAAGCCCAGAACGAGTGGTAAATATAAGGATCCAGTGTAATACTTTCGCCTGGATCTAAGGTTACTTCGTGTCCCGGCTGACATTCAATCACTCGTCCGTCTGAAACTACGGTAAAGTCATCGTCAGAGAAGTCTTCTTCGGCGTCTGATTTATACAGTTTAAGTATCAGTTTACCGCCGCTGCGGTTAATGATGTCCTCTTTCTTCTTCCAGTGGAAGTGATAGGGCGTCACTTGGTTCTCTTTCACTAACATAATCTTCTCAGCGTATTTCTTTGATTCCGGTTCATCGTAATGACCGTTCCGAATTGTAAAGAGCAATAAGCCGGTTTCATTGAAATTGCCGCTGCCGAAATCGGTTAAGTCCCAGCCGAGTGAATACTTGGTAATATTCTCATAGTCTGCTTTCTTCTCATCCCATTCTTCGGGCGTTAAATAAGCAAAGAAGGGCAGCTTAAAGTTATTTGCTTGGAAAAAATCCATTGCTTCGCGTATATTTTTGTTTACTTCTGATCTAAGCACACAATCACCTATTTTCCTTTTCTATTTCTGATGTAATCCACATAAACTGCCACTAAAATAACAACACCTTTAACAACTAACTGCCAGAATGAGTTAACGTTCATTAAGTTTAAGCCGTTATTCAAGACGGCAATAATCAGTCCGCCGATGATTGTTCCGCCGATGGTACCGCGTCCGCCTGACATACTTGTCCCGCCGACGACTACCGCCGCAATCGCATCCATCTCAGCGCCTTCACCTGCTGTCGGCTGACCTGAGAACATCCGGGAAGCCAATACAACCCCAGAAATGGCTGCCATTAAACCTGAGAACACATGCACGAAGAAGACAACTTTCGCATTGCTGATTCCTGAGAATTTAGCAGCTTGCGGGTTCCCGCCGACCGCATAAATATGGCGGCCCATTTTGGAACGGTTCATAATGTACATTGCAACGATAATCAATACGATTAAGTAAATGACTGGTGTTGGAATTGAACCGATATAGCCTGCTCCGATAAAGTTGAATTCATCGGAAACAATCCGAATCGGTGCACCCCCGGTATAGATATATGCCAATCCGCGGCCGATATTCATCGTTGCCAGTGTTACGATAAAGGCAGGAATAGTTGTTTTTGAAATAACTAAGCCGTTAAAAGCTCCAAACACTAAACCAACAACTAATCCTCCGATAACGCCGACATAAACGGGGAAACCGTTATAAGCGACCAGTCCGCCGGTAATTACCCCAGATAGAGCAATGATTGATCCGACCGATAAGTCAATTCCGCCTAAGATGATGACCATTGTCATAGCCAATGCAACGTAAAGGTTGGTTGACGCTTGTCTTAAGATGTTTAAGACGTTATTTGATGTTAAAAATACATTCGATGTACTTGGCAGAAATGCAAAAAAAGCAATTAAAGCAATTAAAGCAATTAATATACCTATTTTATTTTTAAACACTCCGCTTACTTTTTGTCCAATACTGTTTTCGTTATTCATTTTCTTTCATCCTTCCCAGCTACAGATTTTTGGTTGCCAGGTTCATAATTGAATCCTGCGTCATTTCGCCGCGCGCTAATTCCCCTGTAATTTCGCCGTCACTCATGACATACACCCGGTCACTGATATTAATGATTTCAGGTAATTCCGACGACACCATAATGATAGATACACCATTATTGGTTAATTTATTCATGATGTCGTAAATCTCAGATTTCGCTCCTACGTCAATCCCTCTTGTCGGTTCATCAAGTATCAGCAATTTCGGACTCGTTGCGAGCCACTTCCCTAGAATTGCTTTCTGCTGGTTCCCGCCGGATAAATTCACAATCGGGTAATCCATGCTTGGCGTCTTAACATTTAAAGATTTAATGTATTCGCCGACAATGCTTCGTTCTATTTTAGAATCGACTTTTAGAGGAGAGATAAACTCTTCAAGTACGGTAATTGTCATATTAAATTTCACATCTTGATCAAGGAATAAGCCGCTCTCTTTTCTATTCTCCGGCACGAGCGCAATGCCGTGATTCATTGCTTCTTCAGGATTAGCAACAAGAATATCTTCACCATTCATCAGTATTTTGCCTTGGTTGAATTCTCTTAAGCCAAAAATTGTCTCCATTAACTCTGAACGGCCGGCTCCGATTAGGCCGGCAAAGCCAATAATTTCTCCTTCGTTAATATGGAAGGAAATGTCTTTCAATAAAGTATCATCTGATAAGTTCTGAACCTCAAACAAGCGCTGATTCGAGCCGTGATATTCTCTCGTATAGTGGTTGTCTAATTCACGGCCAACCATCAGTGAAACTAATTTCTCTCGGCTGGTATCTTTAACTTCAACGGTATCAATGTACTGACCGTCACGCAGCACCGTCACGCGATCACAGATTTCTTCGATTTCACTCATTTTGTGAGAAACATAAATAATACCGACACCATTTGCTTTTAATTGATTAATAATTGTAAACAAGTTCTCGACTTCTGTATCTGAGATGGAAGAGGTCGGCTCGTCCATGACTAGAATTTTGGCATCGACCGAGATAGCTTTAACGATTTCTACCATTTGCTGGTTGGCAATTGACAGTTCGCCTAATGTATCAGTCGCTTTAATATTTAAATCAAAAGTCTTTAATAATTCGTTGGTTTCGCGGTTCATCTTGCCGAAATCCACAGATAAGCCTCTCATCGGTTCGCGGCCTAAGAAAATATTTTCGGCTACGCTCATATGCGGAACTAAGACGAGTTCTTGGTGAATGACACTGATGCCGTTGTTCTTTGAATCTTCAACGCTGTTCAGCTGCACACGTTCGCCGTTGATATAAATCTCACCGCTGTCTTCGGAATAAATGCCGCCTAATACTTTGATTAAGGTTGATTTTCCGGCTCCGTTCTCTCCTAAGAGCGAATGAACTTCGCCTTCTTTTAATTGGAAATTGACATTGTCTAATGCTTTAACACCGGGGAATTCTTTGGAAATCCCGCGCATATCTAATAAAAAATCTGAATTTTCGTTCATTTATTACTCACCTCTCACTATTAAAAGAAAAGACTATGCTAACAAAAAGCTTATTAGCATAGTCCATTTAAAGTGTAATTAATGTTATTGCCAGCCCTCAGCGTCGAAATCAGCGATATTATCGGCTGAAATTAAGAATGTTTCAACTGGAACGTTTTCCTCGAAGTCTTCACCGTTTAAGATTTGGTAAGCAACTTCTACGGATGTTTTAGCAATGTTAATTGGAGATTGTGCTCCGGTACCTTCGATTAATGTTGAACCTGATGCTAATTCTTGTTTCAAGTCTGGAGAACCGTCAACACCGTAAATCATCGGTCCATCTTCAGGTGTAAAGCCTTGAGCTAATGCTGCTGCTAAAGCACCTAAAGCTGTCGGGTCGTTCCCGCCGAAGATTGCATCCACATCTGGATTTGCAATTAGTAAGTCTTCAGTAACACTCATTGCTGTTTGTAAGTCACCTTGTGCATCTTGCTGTGCAATCACTTCAATGTTAGAGCCTTCAATTGCATCTAAGAATCCTTCAACACGGGCACGGATTGAGTTCATTTGCGGAGAATCTAGAACAATAACTGTTCCGCCGTCAGGAAGTTTAGTCAGTAAGTCTTCTCCAACAACAAAACCAGCGTTGTAGTTGTCTGATCCTACATATGAAGTAACAAATTCCATATCAGCAACTTCAGTGTCATAGTTAATGATAGGGATTCCTGCGTCATCAAGCATTTCTAAAGCCGGGCGGATACCTTCCCAGTCAACTGGGTTTAAGTAGATAGCATCGATTCCTTTGGTAATCATATCTTCGATTTGGTTGATTTGAAGCGAAACGTTCATTGCTGGGTCCGTTGTAATTAATGTATCTCCATTCGCTTCAACTTCCTCACGGATTGTTTCCTCAATCGTAATAAAGAACGGATTGTTCTGAGTCATTGAAGTATAACCAAATGTAAATCCTTCATCATCTTGTGCTGCTACATTAGCAGCGCCTGCTGGAATAAATAGTGTCAATGCTAAGACTGACAATACTAATTTAACTAAACTTTTTTTCATGTACAAATCTCCTTTTTTAATGTTTTTGATGCAACTGATTCTATCCTCCTTTGAGTTACATCCCCATTTTTTTAATGATAATTAATGGTGCTGCTCAGACAAAACTGAATTTATCTGAACTTGGATTGGCAGAGCGGCAATATATTTCTCATAGTATGCGTTGTAATCTTGGACATCTCTATTATCAGGTTCTATCGCCGTTTCCTTACGTTCGGCAAAAACTAATTCATTTAAGAACTCTGTTAGAGTATATTGCTCGGCCTGATTCATGTAAGCAGCCAAAATCGCAATCCCCCATGAACCGCCTTCACTGGCATTATCAGCCAGGCTGATCGTCTGATTCAAGGCGCTGGTCAGAACCCGCTGCGCCACTTTAGGGGTTTTGAATAAACCGCCGTGGGCAATGGTCCGGTCGATATTAATGGTTTCGTGCTGGTTTAGAATGTCGATGCCATACTTTAATGGTGCGAAAGCTGCATAGAGATTAGCCCGCATTATATTAGGAAGAGATAGACTGCTGTTCGTATTCCGGAACAGGGCAGGGTAAGCTTGATTTAGGTTAAACACATTTTCCCCAGAATGCAGTGCGTGAATAAACAATTCATTGTCTGCATCGGTTTCATATGTCTGATTAAATAACCGTTCATACAACTCATCGGTTTCAATGTCGAAGTTAAACAGGTCAATAAACTCTTGGAACAAATTCATCCAGGCGTTGATTTCTGAAGAGCAGGTATTCGTATGAATCATTGCAACATCTTCACCTTCAGGTGTCGTCACAATATCAACTTCTTCATATTGACCTTTTAATTTATTCTCAAGAACGACCATCATAAAGGCAGAAGTGCCGATAGAAATATTGGAAGTTCTTTGTTCAATTGAATTCGTAGCGACCATTCCCGTTCCAGCATCACCTTCTGGCGGTGCAAAGCGCGTTGCTTCATTGCAGAGAGAAGTTAAATTTAACTTGGCCAGATCTTGCTCGGTCAATGTGCCGGCTTCTTGCCCGGCTGTTTTAACTTTCGGCAGTATGTCTTCAAGCTGCCACGGGAAATTGTGATCCGCAATCAGCTGGTTAAATTTCTCCAGCATCACTTGGTCATATTGGCGGGTGCTGCTGTCAATTGGGAATAAGCCCGACGCATCACCAATGCCTAATACTTTCTCGCCTGTGAGCTGCCAGTGAACATAACCCGCTAAGGTTGTAACATAAGCAATCTCTGGAACATGTTCTTCTTGATTAAGAATCGCTTGGTAAAGATGAGCAATTCCCCATCTTTGCGGAATATTAAATTGAAAGAGTTCTGACAAAACTTTGGCACTTGCTTCGGTTGTACTGTTCCGCCATGTTCTGAAAGGAACGAGCAGATTGTCATCTTTATCAAAGGCTAAGTACCCATGCATCATGGCGCTGATACCGGCTGCCGTGATTGAAATGTCTCTGTCTTGATTGGACAAATCATTCTTTAAGTCCTGAATCGATGTTTCCAGCGAATCCCAAATGTCTTCTAAACTGTACGTCCAGTAGCCGTCTTGGTATTTATTCTCCCAGTTACTCGTGCCGCTGGCGACAACGTTATAACTGTCATCAATGACCACCGATTTAACTCGGGTAGAGCCTAATTCAACACCTAAATAGTAATTATCTATGTTATCTTTTTCATCATCTAAGATACACATCACCCCTTGCTTACTCAGTAAACGTAAAACCACTTGTTTTCGATGGAACTGTTCTTAAAACATTATTGTGATATTTTCCACTACTTTCCAAAACTTACCATAAAGTTAACAAGTCTTCACATTCACTGACGAATTTGATATATTAATTATAACAGAAAACGTTTTCATGTCAAACGTTTGGTAAGATTTTCAACTATTGCAATAATTTAAATAACAATACATAATAATAAAAAGGGGTGATGGCATATTATTAAAGAAAAGAGACAGCAATTAATTGAAGAATACGTACAGGCAAATGGAAGCGCTACATTCTCAGAGCTTTCAAAATTATGTAAAGTTTCCGCCAATACTATCCGCCGAGATGCCACCGAACTGGAAGAAAATGGCCGGATTGTAAAGGTGCACGGGGGAATAAAGCGGGCCGAATTTAATGTCTTTACTTCTCATGATGAAAGAGCATCCCAGCAAATTCAAGAAAAAGAACGAATCGGCAGGCTGGGTGCCCGGTTAATTGAGGAGAATGATATTATTTTCATCGATTCTGGAACGACGACTGCAGCACTAGCTAATTACCTTCCGTTGGATTTAAAGGTCACAGTTCTGACGAATAATTTAGATGTCATCAATAAGTTTGCAAATATGAGTTCCATTAATTTAATTGTGCTGGGCAATCAATATTACCGCGACACACGGTCTTTTATATACAGCCACTACGATCAATTAACCATTAACAACTATAATGTAGACAAAGCATTTCTTGGGACATCAGGTATAACAGCTAATAATGGTATCACGAACTCTGATTTCTACGAAATTTATATCAAGAAATATATTGTCGAAAGGTCTTCCGAAGTATACGTACTATCAGATCAAACAAAATTCGGCCACGCGAGTCTGAATACATTTGCGGAATTCAAACAAGTGACAGGTTTGATAACCGATGCTGAACCGCCGACAGATATTGTGGACACATGCCTGAACCTGGGAGTCGATATTATAAAGTAAACAAGCGCTGCATCATATAAAATGATGCGGTGCTTTTATTTTGTGCTGAAAATTGGAGTTTGGTATTTTGAAAACATCTCATACTCCCAAAAGTCAGCTCCTGCGAGGGTATTGGGCATAGGCATCCTTTCGTGATGTGGAACGAATGACTGAAACGTGCGATTCATTCCTTGGTCCTTCTTGACGAGCCGTTGGTGGTGGTTAAACTGGTACCTATAAAACGGACACTTGTCTACGAAACATTCAAAATTTATGGACAAGCTTGATGAGGGATAAAAACTAATCTGGACAGGCTGGACGATGGCTAAAAATGATCTGGACTATGCCTATGAAGCTTCAAAAAAATTAGACACTCTCTAGAAGAACATCCATAATAGAGAATGACAACTGCGCCGCCACAGTGGTGGCGGCAGCGTATGAGGAGGTTCCACATTGAAACATTATTTTACGGAGGAACAAATCTCAGAACTCCGCAGCTCGCCGTATGTAAAGAGTGTCGGAAGGGAAAAAATCAGATACAGCGAGGTATTTATCCAAGAATTCATTGAGCTGCGTAACCGAGGAAAGAAAATGAAAGAAATCTTCCAATTCTTAGGGTTCGATACAGCCCTGCTGGGTTACCAGCGAATGAACGGGCTCGCCTATCGGTTGAAAGATTATGAGACGTTTGAAGCGTATCTTGCAGCTCAAGCGCCTAAAAATCCGGTCGAAGGGATGACCGATAAACAGCTCATCGACTATTACCGGCATTTATGTGAATTACAGGCACAAGAACTGCGCTTTCTAAAAATAAGTCGCTGGATTGCCCAACGGAGGGAAGATCAATGAGCCTGACACAACGCCAATATGCCTTAATTGAAGCCACCCTTGCCGACACCACCAATCGCTTATCCAAACGCTAACTCTGTCAGCTGGCGGGCGTCTCGCGCTCAGGCTATTATGAATGGCTGAAGACCGGGAAAGACCGCCAAAGACATCGGGAAAGACAAGATCAACAAGATTTTGAATTAATACTCGCCGCCTACCAACATCGTGGGTATGGTAAAGGCAACCGCGGGATTTATATGTGCCTGCTCCACCGCAATCAACGGATGGCCCGCAGTAAAATCCGCCGCTTGATGACCAAATATAACTTGAAATGTCCCATTCGCAAAGCCAATCCCTATCGGAAAATCGCCAAAGCCAGCGTAGAAAACACCGCTCAGCCCGACTTAGTGAGACGGCAGTTCAAATCCAAAGGCCCACGGCACATTCTACTGACGGACATTACCTATTGCTTTTATGGCCAAGGTCACATCGCCTATCTGTGTACCATCAAAGATGTGTTTACCCATGAAATTTTAGCGTATCAGGTAAGTGATTCATTAGCCCTAGACTTTGTCCTATTAACCATAGAATCGTTGATCAAACAGCACGGCATTGAACTGACGGCAGAAACCATCATTCATTCTGACCAGGGGTCCACTACCGCAGCTATTCGTTCCGAGAGTTACTAGTGAATTATGAATTACGTCAATCGATGTCTCGCAAGGGCAACTGTTGGGACAACGCCCCTCAGGAATCCTTTTTCGGCCATCTGAAAGACCAAGTTAACACAAAGACCATGGCCCATTATGACGAGGTCTTGGCGGCGATTCACGACTACATGGATTATTACAATCATGACCGATATCAGTGGGGCTTAGCTAAATTATCCCCCCATCAGTACTATCAGTATGTCATCACTGGGGTTTACCCCTTAGCGCATTATTTAAAAACACCTGTTTTACCTATTTGTGTCAATGTTATTTATTAATGAATAAATAGAAAAGTAAATGTTTCGTAGAAAGTGTCCTTGACTAACGGACCATTTCAAGGTTCTTTTTTCATCGTATCTAAATAGCTAATAGATTTTATTACCTATCGATGATACGGACATGCGTATCATAAATAGTTATTAATAGTCTTGTTACTAAAAGTCAAGATGATGGTCTCCCTTTCAATAAAGTGTTAAGATTGGTTGCTGATGATTAGAGTGATCAAAATAAGTAAATGAAAAAATAGTTAATCACCTTATGTTTGATGCATTAGTATCAGT
>Ga0075011_10001271_pt1 | contig 13559 bp, 11 predicted proteins | sample TARM_MetaG_T_14_FD_72354 | JGI IMG/M metagenome (GOLD analysis project Ga0075011, IMG submission 72354) | Freshwater microbial communities from Pennsylvania, USA, analyzing microbe dynamics in response to fracking - TARM_MetaG_T_14 | ecosystem: Environmental > Aquatic > Freshwater > River...
AATCAATGAGAAAACTGGCGCAATCCGGACAGGTAGAGTAAAAATAGGGTTAGAGAAAAGCTAGGGATATGAGTCGTCCGGTTAAACCGGAGCCGGTGTCCGGAATCACCGGAATACGCAGGTAATCAAAAGAAGCGATGAATCGTACTTCCCAAGGCTCATTGGCGTTAGCTCGTTCAAGCTGTACCTCTATGGGCTGTATCCCGCTTCGGTTGTGATAGAAGCTTGCGACCTTAAGGTTAAGTGCCACTCGTTTTGTTTCAGTAGGAATGTCGTATTGGTTAATCAATAGTTCGACAAGCTGGTGGAATTGGTCGAGCTTGAAGTTACGTTTGATATCACTATTCATAACCAGCCTCTCTCAGCAAAAGACACACAATCACTGCCCACCACAATGTGGTCGAGTACTCGCACATCAACTAGGGCTAAAGCATCTTTTAAACGTTCTGTAATGCGTCTATCAGCTTGTGATGGGTTGGAATCACCGGATGGATGGTTATGAGCAAAAATCACCGCTGAGGCGTTTTTCTCTAGTACCAGCTTCACAACCTCTCGTGGGTACACTGAAGCACTGTCCACCGTGCCAAAGAACAACTCATTGAATTCAATCAACTGATGCTGGTTATTCAGCAGCATCCCCCCAAAGACTTCTCTCTCATATTCTCCTAGCTTGCAGCACAGAAAGGCTTTCGTGTCATTTGGGCGTGTAAAGGCATCTCCACTCACTAATCGGCTCTCCAAGATCTCGACAGCTTTCTCTAGTATCTGGTGCTCTGTAACGGGAGCGCTGAAGGTATATAGCGTTTCCATATCTTCTCCTTGTATCAATAAATGCAATGTTCAAGGGGATGATATGTATGTGAAAAATTCTTCAATCGAATCCAAATCCACTATGAGACCGACTGAGACTTGTTGAGATAAAAAATACAGACCTGCGTCTTTGTTTGAGTGATACCAACAAAGGCAACAATCATGAACCCAAACCATTTAAACACTGAACACCCGAATCGCTTGATGAGATTAAAAGAGGTTATGCATATCAGCGGTCTTTCCAGAGCGTCTATCTACAGCTTCATGGAGGACGGCACTTTCCCTCAATCCGTGTCACTAGGCGCGAGAGCCATTGGCTGGCGATATCAAGATCTTCAAGACTGGATACAGGAAAAGATTCAAGAGCGAGATGAAAAGTTAATCAAGCAGGCAGAGTTGAAAGCAAAACAGGAGAAACGTTATGGAAGATAATATTATTGAGAGTGAATGTTTCCGTGAGTACCAAATCGATACGGTGGATGGCGGTCTTTCGTTGCCACTGATAGAAAAACTCTATTTTGCCTATCGAAGCGTATTAAGTCGCTTTGCTCACTGCTATATATTTCGGTTTCGGTTAGGCATACCGGAAAAGCATAACCATCAAGCTAAGACGTTATTCAACCAGTGGTTTTATCGATTCTGTCATTACAGACAGCGTGACAAGATTAGTGTGATATGGAAAAAGGAAATATCTGACACTGGCGCAATCAGCTACCGCTTCACGATGTTTTTAGATGCGACTCCCTATCAGCCGATGGCAAATGAATACCAAATCAGAAAAAAACTGACGAAAGACATTACGCGAACGTGGGCAACGACCACACGGATGAGCCAAAACGAGGTCAGTGACCTTTGCTCCTTCCTGACTCAACCTTTACTTGAACTCAATAGAGACCATGAGGATTATGACCACCTACATCGCTGCTTGTTCTACGTACTAAGCAGACAAGCGAGCATCAACATGAATCATGACGTTGACGCAGAGAACATGCTGGGTTTATTTGTTAGTAAATCTAAAAAGAAGGGAAGGAAGCCCAGAAAACCAAGAGAAAGGAAGTCGAGACAAAGACAGTCATTGTCTTCTGCCCACCAGCACAAACATGATTGATGTTGTGAGCAAAGGTGTAGACCAATAACGGGACGCCCTACAAATCAACAAGCTGATATCCGCTTAGGGAAATTTTTACACTCCTGCTCTATCTCATGAGAGATAACCATAGAGGAGAAATTTCATGAGATTGGTTCGTTTGAAAGAGGTCATCGAAAGAGTGCAGTTGAGTAAATCTACCATTTACAAAATGATGGCTAACGGGGAGTTCCCACACAACGTATTGCTTGGTGAGCGAGCCTCAGCTTGGGTTGAGCATGAACTGGATTTATGGATAGAGAACCGAGCATAACAACGACATAAGAAGCCGAAAATTAATCATTTTCAGTTGTGTGACTTGTCTCTATTCTCAATTGGATGGATATACATGATAGAATCGTAACAATATCGATAGCTGGTACTAAGCCACTCTCCATCAATTGAGAGAGCAGCACTACTGAAGCTGTTCATCAACTACTAACGTCTAGAGTTACACATGAATAAACAACAACTTGCCGCCAAGATTTGGGAGTCGGCAAACCAAATGCGCTCTAAAATTGAAGCTAACGACTATAAAGATTACATTTTAGGCTTCATCTTCTATAAGTTCTTATCAGACAAACAAGTTCAATTCTTAATCCAGAACGAGTTTGATGATCAATCTATTAAAAACTTGAACGAATTCGATGAAGGCACACTGAAGTTTATTCAAGATGAGCTAGGCTACTTCATTGCCTATGACAACCTATTCTCAACATGGGTTAATGATGGCAAAGACTTTGATATCTCATATGTGCGTGACGCGCTATCTGCCTTTAGCCGCTTGATTAACCCTGCTCACAAAGATCTATTCGAAGGTATTTTTACTACTTTAGAAACCGGGCTAAGTAAGCTTGGGGAAAGCGCAGCCTCACAGACTAAAGCTGCGATGAACCTTATTCACCTTATCGACGATATTCCGATGAAAGGCAAGCAAGACTACGATGTCCTTGGTTTCATCTACGAATATCTGATTAGCCATTTTGCAGCCAATGCAGGCAAAAAAGCAGGGGAGTTTTACACCCCTCATGAAGTGTCGGTTCTGATGTCTGAAATCATGGCTGACCACCTTAAAGATCGAAAAACGATTCAAATTTACGACCCTACAAGCGGTTCAGGTTCATTGCTGATTAACATCGGTCAGTCAGTAGAAAAACGCCTAGATGGTCAAAATAACATTCGCTATTTTGCTCAAGAGCTAAAACAAAACACATACAACCTAACACGTATGAATCTATTTATGCGTGGGATTTTGCCAAATAACATTGTTACGCGAAACGCTGATACACTTGAAGATGATTGGCCAATTGATGACAACAAAGTACATGAACCAATGCGAGTTGATGCTGTTGTGTCCAACCCACCATACTCCCAAAAGTGGGAGCCAGAATTTAAAGATAAAGATCCACGATATGCACCTTTTGGATTAGCTCCAAAAACTAAGGCAGATTATGCCTTCTTGTTACACGACCTTTACCACCTGAAGCCTAACGGTATTATGACGATCGTCCTGCCACATGGTGTACTTTTTAGAAGTGGTGAAGAAGCGACTATCCGTAGAAATCTAATTGAAAAGAACCATATCGATGCCATCATCGGCTTACCTGCCAATATCTTCTTTGGTACAGGCATTCCAACTATTATCTTGGTACTTAAGAAGACGCGTGACAATGATGATGTCCTAGTCATTGATGCCTCAAAGCACTTTGTCAAAGACGGTAAGAACAACAAGCTACGCGCTCGTGACATCAAGCGTATTACTGATACAGTTATTAGCCGTGAGACTGAAGATAAGTTTTCAGCTCTAGTTAGCAGGGAAACCATTCGAGCCAATGGTTACAACCTCAACATTCCTCGTTATGTTGATTCCTCAGAGCCAGCAGAGAGCTGGGATATTTACGCATCAATGTTTGGTGGTATTCCTAATAGCGAGTTAGACAATCTACACCATTACTGGGAAGCAATGCCTGCTCTGAAGGCGGACTTGTTCTCTGCAACATCTAGTGATTACTCTGAACTAAGCGTCGAAAATGTAAAGACAGCAGTTAATGAGCACTCAGAGGTCAAAGAGTTCAACACCCAGTACCAAACTGCATTTGGTGATTTTGAAACATACCTTAAACAAAACTTAATTGACAATGTACTGGAAGTTAAGCGTTCTCGACAGCAAGATGTTATCAGTGAAGAGATCTTCCGTCGCTTAGAAGGTATAGCACTGATTGACAAGTACGACGCATATCAGTTGCTTGATGATCAATGGCAACAGCTAGGCGCAGACCTAGAAATGATCCAAACCGAAGGCATCGATACATGTAAAGTCGTCGAGCCAAACATGGTTACGAAAAAGAAAAAAGGTAAAGACGTTCAAGTTCAAGAAGGCTGGCTTGGTCGCATATTCCCATTTCCTTTGATTGAACAGACTTACTTTTCTGAAGAACTAGCAAAAATTCAAGCTATTACCGAACGCTTACAAAGTATTGAATCTGAGATTCAAGGCATATTTAATGATCTTAGTGATGAAGACAAAGAGTCAGAATATGTCAATGAAGATAAAACTGCGTTCATAAATGCCGAGCTAAACAAACAAGTGAAGCAGATCAAAGCAGCAAAAAAACAAGGTGAGTCTTTTGACGCTGATAGCGTTGAAGTCAAGTTACTGGCTGTCGCCAAGTTACAAAGCGAAGAAAAATCTTTGAAAAAGGACATCAAAGATTCCAATGAAGCCTTATTAGAAGCAACTCGCAACAAGATCCAAAACTTAACTCAAGAAGAAATCGATCATCTTTTGCTACTTAAGTGGGTTAAGCCAATTGTAAAATCATTAGATCAGCTACCAAATCAGGTTCTTGAACAACTAATCAGTAAGCTTCAAGCATTAGCAGAAAAATATGCCCAAACCTATGGCGATATTGCTCGTGAAACAAAAGAAGTTGAACAAAGCTTGGCAACGATGATGGGCGAGTTGGAAGGCAATCAGTTTGATATGAAAGGATTGAAAGAGCTGCAAAACTTTCTTCAAGGTGCTGAGTATGAGTGAGGAAAAAAAATTACTACCAAACCTACGTTTTAAAGGATTCAAAAGCGATTGGAGCGAAAAGTCTCTAGGGCAAGTTCTATCATTGGTGAATGGTTTTGCTTTTAAGAGTAAGTTTTTTTGTAAAGATAAGACAGGATACGAAGTTCTGACGCCCGGAAGTATTAATGTTGGTGGTGGATTTCAATATGGCAAAGGTCAGAACTATAAACTAGACGGTGAAATACCTAAAAAGTTTATATTCAATCCCGGCGATATTTTTGTGGCTATGACGGATTTAACACTAACGGCTCAAATGTTAGGTAGTCCGGCTATTGTCCCAGATGATGATATGACTTATTTACATAACCAACGATTAGGTAAGTTAATCGAATATGAAGGCGACTACGGGTTTCTATTTTACCTTTTAGGGACTAGTACATATAGACAGCACATAGTCGCAACGTCTTCGGGTACAACCGTTAAACACACATCCCCAGAGAAGATAAAAAGTAGTAAAAACTATTTCCCAGAAAACGTTGAGCAGAAAGCTATTGGCGACTATTTCCGAAATATCGACCATAAACTAAAGCTTCATCAAGCTAAACTAACCAAGCTTCAGCAGTTGAAAAAAGCGATGTTGGGTAAGATGTTCCCTAAACAAGGGGCAACAGCACCAGAAATACGCTTTTCAGGATTTAGTAACGTATGGAAAACTGAGTCTTTAGAAGCAAATGCTAGGTTTTCTAAAGGTAAAGGTTACTCCAAAAGCGACTTGACTGACTCTGGGCAACCTATCGTGTTATACGGGCGATTATATACAAATTACCAAACGACAATCACTTCAGTTGATACCTTTGTTAGTGATAAGTCAGCAAGCGTAATAAGCACAGGTAAAGAGGTTATTGTTCCTGCATCTGGAGAAACAGCAGAAGACATAGCTCGAGCATCAGCAGTCTTACAAGCTAACGTAATACTTGGTGGCGATCTAAATATCATTTACCCCAATAGCAAGATTCTTCCAAGTTTTTTGGCGCTCATAATTACATATAGTAGTTGCCAAAAGGAGCTGGCAAAGAAAGCTCAAGGTAAATCGGTTGTACACATCAGAAACAGTGATTTGAAAGGTTTACTTATCCCAATCCCTTCGATGGAAGAGCAAACAAAAATCAGCGACTATTTCCAGAGTCTTGACCAGTTAATCACACTACAAGAAAAACAGATTAAGAAGCTTGAGAACATCAAGCAGTCCTTCCTTGAGAAAATGTTTGTATAACAGACGTATAACTCACAAATACCTATCTGATCACAGCCTTTGTGCTGTGATCGATATATGATTTTATTTTCTTATAATCCTCTCATTGCCTACTGTCACATGAGCTCTTCAAGACAGTCAACTAAGGACAGAATGTGATTTACACCAGTGAAGCCCAATTTGAACAAGATGTAATCTCCGAGCTTTGTAAAAAAGGCTGGGAGGACAAAATTCTAAAAAACCTTACAGAAGCAGATTTACTACAAAACTGGGCAGATATTCTTTATCAGAACAATAACAGCATTGATCGCCTCAATAATGCACCACTAACCAAAAGTGAGATGCAGCAGATCTCGGAACAAATCATTGCTCTGAAAACACCATTAAAGCTAAACGGCTTTATCAACGGTAAAACCGTATCTATCAAGCGTGATAACCCAGAAGACAAGTTACATTACGGCAAAGAGATCAGCCTACACATTTATGATCGCCAAGAAATTGCAGCAGGAAAAAGTCGTTATCAGATTGTTCAGCAACCAAGATTCAGTCGCAAAAGTGCAGTGCAGCACGACCGCCGTGGTGACTTATTATTGCTGATTAACGGAATGCCTGTTATCCACCTAGAGTTGAAACGCTCAAATGTATCCGTAATTGAAGCCTGTAACCAAATAGAAAAATATACGCATGAAGGGCATTTCAGCGGCGGTATCATGGCACTAGTACAAGTTTTTGTCGCGATGAATCCAGATAACACGCTTTATTTTGCCAATCCCGGAAAAGATGGACGCTTTAATCATGACTACTACTTCCACTGGGCGGATTTCTTCAATGAGCCGATCAATCATTGGTCTAAAGTCATTACTGACTTGCTCTCAATCCCAATGGCTCATCAGTTAATTGGCTTTTACACAGTTGCGGATAATGCTGATGGTATTTTAAAAGTCATGCGCAGTTATCAGTACTATGCTGCAAATGCCATCTCTACCAAAGTTGGAAGTCTTGATTGGTCAATGAAGAACAAAGGTGGCTACATTTGGCATACCACAGGTTCTGGTAAAACGATGACCAGTTTCAAGTCAGCACAACTCATCGCCAACTCCGGCGATGCTGATAAAGTGGTTTTCTTGATAGATCGTATCGAACTCGGTACGCAATCATTAGAAGAGTATCGTAATTTTGCAGATGCATCGGACGATGTTCAAGGAACAGAAAATACCCATGTATTGACCTCCAAGCTAAAAAGCTCTAAACCAAGTGATACTCTTATTGTTACTTCTATCCAAAAAATGAGTAACATCCATGATGAAGGGCAATTGAAAACAGCAGATATCGAACGCATCAATCAGAAACGTATTGTATTTATTGTCGATGAAGCTCACCGTTCAACTTTTGGCGATATGCTTGCAATCATCAAAGCCACATTTCCTAACGCCGTGTTTTTTGGTTTTACTGGTACTCCCATCGAAGAAGAGAATCAAAAAAAAGATAGCACCACCAGCACAGTTTTTGGTGATGAACTACATCGATATAGTATTGCTGATGGTATTAGCGATGGTAACGTTTTAGGTTTCGACCCATGTAAGGTAATGACCTATCGTGATGATGATCTGCGGGAAGTGATAGCACTTGAAAAGGCTAAAGCGACTAGCATTGCTGAAGTGTTTGCCGATCCAGATAAATCAAAGACTTATGACAAATACATGGACAGTGCTCGCATACCAATGGCGACGTCTGAAGTTAATGGTAAGACGGTACGAGGCATCGAAGAACTATTACCAACGAATCAATACGATCGTATTGAGCACAGGCAAAAAGTCATTGATGATATTCTGAAGCATTGGAAACGCTTTAGCCGTAACGATAAGTTTCATGGAATACTTGCAACACACAGCATTCCTGAAGCCGTCGAGTATTACCGTCTATTTAAACAGCAAGCACAAGACCTTAAGGTTACGGCTCTATTTGACCCGAGTTTAGATAACAAAGGCGGAGCTATAGTCAAAGAAGATGCTCTAGTCGAGATTATTGAAGACTATAACCTAGCCTACAGCACGACCTACACACTGCCTACTCACGCAAAGTTTAAAAAAGATATCGCTGCACGCCTAGCTCACAAAAAACCTTATCAGCATGTAGCAGAGCAGCCTGATAAACAGTTGCATTTGCTAATTGTGGTCGACCAAATGCTTACAGGTTATGACTCCAAGTGGGTAAACACCCTATACTTAGATAAGATGTTGGAATACGCCAACATTATCCAAGCATTTTCCCGTACTAATCGCTTATTTGGTATGGATAAGCGTTTCGGTAATATCCGTTATTATCGTAAACCACATACCATGGAGCAAAACATTAATAAGGCACTCAAAGTCTATTCCGGCGATCGCCCTTTTGGTGTGTTTGTTGAAAAACTAGAAGACAATTTAAATCAACTTAATGAATGTTATGCAGAAATAGAAGTGCTGTTTAACAATGCCCAAGTAAAGGACTTTGGTCAGCTACCTTCCGATGAGGCAACACGTGCTAAGTTCGCCAGCCTATTTAATGAGCTCAACAAAACGCTAGAAGCTGCTAAAGTTCAAGGTTTCCAATGGAACGAGAGCAGTTATCCATTTGAAGATTCAGGTAACACAGTCGATATTGATTTAACCGAAACACAATACCAAGCCCTGCTACAGCGTTATAAAGAACTTTCATCAGGAGGTGGTGGCGGTGACAACACACCTGTCGTGCCCTATGCGATATTAGGCTACCTCACCGAGCAAAATACAGGGAAGATTGACCGTGACTATATGAATGTGCAGTTCACCAAATTCCTGAAACAGCTTGAACAGCCCAACGTGACTCCTGAAGAAATGCAGCAGGCACGGGATGAGCTTCATAAGTCTTTCGCTAGCCTTAGCCAAGCTGAGCAAAAACAAGCTCGCAAGCTATTGATTGATATCCAAGCAGGAAATTTAATTATTGAAGCTGGTAAAACTTTGCAAGACTACATCACAAGCGCTCAAGCTGAAGAAGAAGATCAAGCTCTACAAGTCCTTGTTGATGCCTTGGGGTTAGATGGAAACCAACTGAAAGCATTGATGTTAGGTAACGTTACAGCTACTAACCTAAACGACTACGGACGATTTGATAAGCTAAAGGAAAGTGTAGATAAAGCAAAAGCAAAAGCGTATTTGGAGCAAAAGCTAGGTCAATCATTGATACCACCAAAAGTGAATATCGAACTGAATAACCTTCTACGAGAATTTATCTTACAAGGCAGTACCGTCTAGATTAATCGAACTAGACGTTAACACTAGACTGAAGAACGAAAGGTGGCACATGATAGGTGCCACTTTTTATGCCGTTCATTTAAACCAAACCTATAGCGTTGTTCAATAGTAGAAGTCCCCCCTGTCTTTATCAGCACGTAGGAAAGGCTATCAACCCCCCTCCTCAATATGCAGCTAAACAACTGATTTGTGGTTGAAGGCAAATGAAAAAGGTTGCAATATAGACAGCTTACTACAAGCATTAACATTTATTGAGAGGACTTATGGGTATCGGTTCCAACTACTATGTGGAAGTAGCACAACAAGAACATGAAGAAGCGTTACGCCAAGAAATGGCGCAAGATGCTGCTGTAGATATTGTTAACGGTAATAGCCGAGCCTCATCCATAGAAGCCGCTGAAAAAAGAATCGCAGCACAGCAAGAGGCGTTCTCAACAGGCGCTTATACTGAAGATGAAGATGGAGTCGTGTATTTTAACGATTCATCGATAGAAAGCCCTGCCATTCCAAGAGGCAAAGAAGCACAGGTTAAAGCTATCGCAGAAGAGTTGCTTCAACACTTTGAATAAACTGTAAAGTAAGCCGTCACATTCGCTTTCGTTAGTAGAGCGAGTGTAGACAGCGCCACCTCACCATATTTATACCTTTACCCACCGCACAACCTAACCTGTTACCTTGAGCCACCAATAGCAACATACCGCACAGATTCATGTGAATGTGAGTACATTCACTTCCCAGCTTGTTCTAAACGGGTAGAATCGCGTGCAAAAACCAAGGAATAAGTATGCAAAAGGTTGACATTCATAATCTTGATAATTTTATCGCTACGATTGCTGAGCAAAACGCAGCTCTCGATATCAATAACATTGACTTTTCTGGTCTATATCCAAAGATTGGAATTAAACTGATAGGTGATGAAAGCAGATTAAATGGAACTCTGAATTCTACGATTTGCAAAGGTCTATCGGATTTCCATAATGACTTTCTTAAAGCCTATTGCATCATCAAGTATAACTCTGACAACCTTAAACAATTAAAACAAGGCGAACGACAAAAGCTAGAATTTGTCTATACGGTAAACCCGGGGTGTACCGACATTCTAGTGGCAGCAAAGGATTTTTGTGACTCATTAAAACAAGCAGTAGATTCGGTGACTAAGGATATGACTGGAACACAAAAAACAGCTCTATTTCTAGTAGCCATTCTTTCCGTTGGTGGTTACTTCGCATTTGATTCGTACAACGAACGACTCAAAGCAGAAATGGCGTTGCAAAAAGAGACGGTGATTGCTCAAACAGCAGCAAAGAAAGATGTTTCTTTGGCTGAGATTGAATATGACCGAATGGATAAGCTAGTTGGAGCTCTAGAGAAATCTATTGAGTCTAACAACGCTGCTAATGATCGGGCTCTTAAGTTCAAAGCTCAAGCAGATAAAGCCTACCAAGGTATGGTCAAACAATCCCTAGTGGCTGGGGCGACTGAAATCCAGTACAGAGGCGCTATTAAAGTAACGCTTGATCAAGATGAAGCGAAAGAGATGATTTCCAAAAATAGGCAGCAGCTTGTTACTGAAACTGGTGTTAAAGCTGTAGAGGTAGCTTCTGTTCGTTGGACTGATGACGGCAACTTATCTGTCACAGCTCGCACAGAAAATGGAGATTCCGTTTTCTTAATGTCTGTTGATACAACTTACGTAGAACAGTCGGAGGTCGACATTTTAATCAATGAGGGGTTCGGCAAGAAAGACGTTATCTACGTGAATGGCAGTTTCAAGGTTCGCGGGGGCGTTGTAGAGAAAGCTATCGCGTCCAGTATTTCTAAAGATAAGCCTCTTGAATTCGAAGATGCCAAATAATATCTAAGACGGCTTATTACCTTCCTCTGGCACTAGTAGACTCCCACTTTGGTTTGGTCTTTTGAACTTTTTAAGCTCATCAAGATGACTTCGTATAATGACATTGCCTAGCTTGTATGCAAATACCAGTTAGTAAACAGAAAGTAGCCCAATGGCTACTTTCTGTTGTGCCTATTCCGAAATAGCCCATTCACCGAAGGGAATATGACGAGCTTTTCTCTTACTTCCCAACAGTACTTTCGTCACTTGCCAACCGTGACGAATAAAATCAAGATCAGATAGGAAGTAGCCATTTCCTGACCAATGAGTTTGCCTATGTTCTATACTCTGATTTTTATCATGTAGAAATTGAGTGTCTGAATGGCTCAAGCAAGCCTTTCTTAGTTCAGGGAACAGATTACGAGTATGCTTTGACCAAGCTAGGATAATAGTTCTCACGATTTTGGTCTGGTGATAACCAGCATAAGAGTCACTGTTTTCAGAATCGTATTCTGTAAGGGTGGCAACAATCACCGCTTTCGCCCAATCAGGTACAACTAGGTTGTTCTGAAATTCTTGTTCTTTTTGACGGTGAAGCTCGAAGGCTTTTTGCTGCTCTATTCGTTTAAGCTCCTCTTGCTTTTGTTCTTCAGCCTCAGCGTTTGCTGTGGCTTCTTTTGCTTTAAGCCGTGCAATCAATATTTGGTGTTCGTCAAGGTGGTACTGCTTTAACTGTTCAACGATTTTCTGGTAGTGATTAGCTGGTGGTCGCTTTTCCAGTTGAGCTTTGTATTGCTGTCTTTCGTCATATTCAACTATAGATAGGCAATGCTCAGCAAAACCTAAGTCATTACCACCACAACCTAGATCAAGACGGCACTCATAGATATCCTGATTAGTGAAATGAACACGTACATAAGTCTTATCATAACCACCTACTGGGTTGGTCAATGCAACAGACAAGGCTAAGGCTTCAAACTCAGCGAATGGGTATTGGTGCTCTTTTTGAAACAAACGTGACTCAGAAGCCGTCACTTCTACAAATACAGGGATGATGTTATTTACTAAGGATTCCATTTTATTCTCCTTTGAATAATTAGATTGGATGTTCCCTAGAGTGATATAGGTGTGAAATTGTTTTGGATGGACAACTCCGCAAACAGAATGGCAAACTCTTTAATTAACCCAAGAAGACCACCAGCAAAATAATCACGAACAATAATAAAAATAATTAACATTCAATAAGGGGAGCTGAACTGACTGTTAAATTTCGGATTGGGGAACTGAACACAGAATCGTAAGCTTCATAATTGATCATTATCCAATAACGTACGATAGCGTTTTTTGCTTTCCTACCAACCACTTACCCAATCCGTTACCCAAAGTCATTTTTTAAATCAATACTTAAACATAAAAATCATAAGGTTAAATGACAAATTCAGAGTACGCCAGCCCACCAACTCTAAGTTTAAAGACGTCCTAGGGCGTCTTTTTTCTTGCCTTCAACAACCTAAAATCAATAACTTAGCGTATTTTAACATCCAAAGACGTCTCACTACTTCTTTGATCTTTGGGTACACAACAGGGTACACTGGTTTTAATGAGTTAATCTGGTGTACCCAACATGGCAAAAATAACTACTCGTCTAACAGACAAAGATATCAAATCAGCGAAGCCCAAGGATAAAGAATACAACTTGTTTGATGGTGATGGCCTTCGATTACGTATCAAGCCTAACGGTTCAAAACAGTGGATCTTTAACTACTACAAACCGATTACAGGAAAACGAGCAAACCTTAGCCTAGGTAAATACCCAGACTTATCTCTTGCCAATGCTCGTAAAAATGCAATGGCAGCCAGAGAGCTACTAGCTCAGGGGATTGATCCTCAAGAAGAACGAAAACGCCAAGAACTCGTTCACAAAGAAATCTACGAACATACCTTTGCTAAAGTCTCTGAAGATTGGTTCAACCTCAAAAAGCACGAAGTCACTCCAGACTATGCTGTCGATATCTGGCGCTCACTAGAACTTCATGTATTTCCGCAAATAGCGAATACGCCAGTAAAAGATATCGATGCCCCACTCGTTATTGATCTACTTAGACCTATCGAAGCAAAAGGCAGCCTAGAGACGGTTAAACGCTTATCTCAACGCTTAAACGAAATAATGAACTACGCGGCAAACTGTGGTCTTGTAAAAGCTAATCCATTAACAGGTATTCGAGCCGCTTTCAAAAAGCCCAAAA
>Ga0075011_10001272_pt1 | contig 13553 bp, 15 predicted proteins | sample TARM_MetaG_T_14_FD_72354 | JGI IMG/M metagenome (GOLD analysis project Ga0075011, IMG submission 72354) | Freshwater microbial communities from Pennsylvania, USA, analyzing microbe dynamics in response to fracking - TARM_MetaG_T_14 | ecosystem: Environmental > Aquatic > Freshwater > River...
AGCCATAGTTGCATGTTGATCACTCCTTTATAATCTCATAGACTATTATAGTTTAACGGGTTATAAATTACAAGCATTCAAGTAATTATTTCTAGATTATAAAATCTATATTTTTGTAATACAGGTCTTTACTTTTATAAGCTTCTACTATACAATAATAGTGTCAATTAAAAAGGAGGCGATTATTATGGCACATAGAATTACAGAAGAATGTATTGCATGTGGATCTTGCTTACCAGAATGTCCTGTTGAGGTTATTTCTGAGGGTGATATCTACGTTATAGATGAGGAAAATTGTATCGATTGTGGCGCTTGCGCTGAAGTTTGTCCTGTAGACGCAATCATTCAAGTATAATACTAAGAAGTCTTCGGACTTCTTTTTTATATAGACCACTGGGGTGCATAACGTTATAAACCGTCATGCATTCAGAATCGACGCTTATAAATAATTTTTATAAATAAAGAAATCTATACAGTGTATAATTCTTTTAAATAAGCGATTAATCATGGATTTAATGTTTACAAACAAGCCAATATGCTATACAATATAATTAAATTAAGGTAAGGAGGAATAACAATGCCAAGAAGAATTACTGATGAGTGTATTGCAACAGGAACTTGTGTTGCTGAGTGTCCAGTAGATTGTATTTCTGAAGGGGAAGAAATCTACGTAATTGATGAAGATGTATGTATTGACTGCGGAGCATGTGAAGTTGTTTGTCCAGTAGATGCTATTATAGAAGTATAGAAAACGAGTGCGAAAGCACTCTTTTTTTATGGCTTTATTTCAAAAGAAAAAGAAGCCTAAGCTTCTTTATACAAACGTGAACGGATCTAAATCCTGTTGACTCACATAAAGTTTTACATCAAATCCATCGTTTAATAAATCTTGTTTTAATGCTTCGCTAAAATGTTTTTCTGCGTAATGACCAATATCAATGGCAGAAAGTCCCATTTGAATCATGTCTTGAGCTTGATGATAACTGATATCACCAGTAAGATATAAATCAGCATTTTTAAATTTAGCTGAAAACATATGGCTTGCACCACTTCCACCACTTATCGCAATGCGTTTAATCCGTTTATTGCTTTTTTTATTTACTAAACGGACATGGGTAAGGCTGAGTTTAGATTTTATATAGTCAACCGCCTCATCTAAGTGCATTGGTTCAATCTCTCCAATACGACCAATTCCGTGTGACTCTGTTTCAAACTCTAGTATTTCTTGATTTTTTAGCGCTAACTTATCGGCAAGCATGGTATTCATACCTCTGTCGCCTAAATCATAGTTAGTATGCGCAACATAAACCGTAATATCGTGTTTAATTAATGTTTCAATCAACTGGCCTTTATACGCATCAGTCAAAATATTTTTTAAAGGTTTAAAAATTAAGGGATGATGCGCAATAATGACATTACAGTGTTCATCAAGAGCTTCTTGTACTACTTCTTTTGTAACATCAAGCGTTAATAAAATTCCTGTAACTTCTTTATTCAGCGTTCCTATTTGTAATCCTACATTATCCCATTCATAGGCAAGCTTTATAGGGTAATGGGTTTCAAAGTATTGTTTAATCTTTATGCCATTCATCAAATACCTCCTTGAGTATATCACGTTTTTCCTCAAGCGGTTTTCTTGCATTGCCAGGCACATCTTCTAACAGTTTTACTAAAAAGGCATGTTCACTTTCTAACATTTTTTTATAGGCTTCATCACGTCTTGCAAATAAAATATCGCTAATCCAAAGTGATTGATTAGATAGGGTTTGTTCACCTGGTTCTAATACTAGAATGTTATAAGGGATTTCTTGATCAACAACGATAGCTTCATCCACAATTTTTAAGTTATTTTCATTGACTAGTTTTCGCACAAGTTGTGGGTGATTGTTGGGTTGTAAGATAAAGCGTTTAACCGTTTGATAGGGTTTATTGTTAAGAATATCATAAATGAGTTTCCCTCCAACCCCTGCAATAACCACAACATCGACATCGCTTCGTAAGGCTTCTATCCCATCGGCTAAAATAGGCGTGATATGCTGCTTTAGTCCATTTTTTTCAATGTTATCCTCAGCAAGCATTAACGGGCCTCTCTTATTATCAATGGCATAGGCTTTTTGGATAATATTTTGTTTAACTGCTTCAATCGGTAAATAGGCGTGATCTGTCCCGACATCCATTAAGGTACTAAATCCCTTTAAATAACTTAAACAAGCTTCTAAACGTTTATTCATATTATCTTCCACCCATAAAATCTTTTAGTTTTTTACTGCGTGAAGGATGTCTTAATTTACGGAGGGCTTTGGCCTCAATCTGACGAATACGCTCACGCGTTACCCCAAATTCTCTTCCGACTTCTTCTAAGGTTCTTGTGCGGCCATCTAATAGTCCAAAACGCATACGCAACACTTTTTCTTCACGATCGGTTAAGGTCTCTAATACTTCATCAAGCTCACGTTTAAGCATTTCTTTCGCCGTAAACTCCATTGGTGTTAAGGTATCATTATCTGGAATAAAATCTCCAAGTGATGAATCTTCTTCCTCACCAACTGGACTCTCAAGTGAGATCGGCTCTTGAGCAACTTTTTGAATGATTTGAACCTTTTCAACGCTAATATTCATACGTTCAGCCACTTCTTCAGGTTGTGGTTCACGTTTAAGTTCTTGAATGAGTTGGCGCTGTGTTCTTACAAGTTTATTAATGGTTTCTACCATATGTACTGGAATACGAATCGTTCTTGCTTGGTCTGCAATCGCACGCGTTATGGCTTGACGAATCCACCATGTTGCATACGTTGAAAATTTAAAGCCTTTGGTATGATCAAACTTTCCAACAGCTTTAATAAGACCCATGTTTCCTTCTTGAATAAGATCTAAAAACTGCATTCCACGTCCGACATAGCGTTTAGCAATCGATACAACTAAACGAAGGTTGGCTTCAACAAGTTTATTTTTGGCAAGTTCTCCTTTATACATCAACTGTTCTACTTGATGTTTATAGGTTTGAGTGATTTCTTCGTTGTTTTCTTGCATAAGATCAAATTGTTCTTTTGCTTGAGCAGCATAAAATATATCTTTCGCAAGTTCAAGTTCATAATCAGGGTCTAAAAGCTCTACACGTCCAATTTCTTTTAAGTACATGCGGACAGGATCGTCTACTTTAATTGGCATCGCGTTTTCAAAACTTTTATCATGCAATAATTCTTCTTCAATGTCCTTAGCAAAATCAAGTTCTAACATAACCGCTTCTTCGATTTCTTCATCGTCGTCATCATCATCGACCGACAATGTTGGCACCTTGTAAGAGACCATTTCTGTTTCACTAACTACATCAACGTTCATTTTTTCAAGTTCTGTGATGATTTCATCAAAATCATCTGAGTTCTCATCGACCAATTTTTTAACTTCCTTGACCGATAAATACCCTTTTAGCTTACTGCCTTCTACTAATTCTTGAATTATCTTATCTTTTTCCATGTTTTTTTGCCTCCTTGTTGAATTGGTCAATCTTCATTTTATAGCTGATTTTTTCTGTGATTGATTCAGCTTCTTGCAGTTTCTTTTTCAATGTTTTAATCTTTAATCGAATTTTATACTCATGCATAACTTCTAAGAAGTCATCAAATTCATCTTCTTGATAGGGATAGTTTTTATAATCAATATAGGTTTCAAAGTAGTCACGTTGAGTTGCAGACAACCGTTTAATAAATAAGGCTGGGACTATACAGATTTGTTGGTAGATATCATATAGTTCTAATATCTCAAACTGGATGTCGCGGGCATCTTTATCAAAATATGTCGCAATATCATTAAACTCTTTTAAAAACCTTCTTGTATAATATTTATCCTTCAAAAAGTAATGAATAAGACCACGTTCTGCACGGATAAACTTATCAGTTACATCAATTTTCTTAACGCGTTCATAACGTGGTTTTTGAGTATATTTATATTGTTGCTTGAAATCTTGTTCAAGGTTATCAAGTTTCATCGATAAATCTTCGCTAAGTTTGGTTAAAAAGAAATTTTGTTCAGTACTTGATAAGCGTTTGATCAAAGCAAATATTCGACGCTTAAATTTTTCCATCTCCGTGAGTTTATTAAAATTCACTTGCATTTTATAATAGTTATATAAAAACTCTTCTTGGGTTAATGCATTATCAACTTTTGATAAAAAGGCTTTTGATCCTTCTTTTTTGATAAATTCATCAGGGTCCATTTTATCATTAAACGTGACAACATTCACGTTTAATGCGGCTTGTTTTAAATCTTCGATAAATTTGATGGTTGCATCTTGTCCCGCTTGATCCCCATCAAAACAAAGAATCACTTCATCGGTGTAGCGTTTTAAGGTGCGGATATGATAATCAGTAAGCGCAGTCCCCATTACCGCAACACTTTCACTAACTCCAGCGCGTGTGGCCGCAATCACATCCATAAATCCTTCTAAGATGACAACACGGTTTTTATCTTTAATCGCTTTTTTAGCGCGGTGTAAATTGTAAAGGACTTTATGTTTTTCAAAAACCGGTGTTTGTGGGCTGTTTATATATTTTGCTGTTTGTTCGCCCTCTTTATAGATGCGGCCGCTAAATCCAACCACTTCACCTGATTCTGTGTGTAAGGGAAACATAATACGGTCTCTAAAAAAATCATAAATCGTCTGATCATCACGGATAAGCGCAAGATCTAAAAGATCAGAATCTAAATAATCCTTTTTCTTTAAGGCTTGATATAACGCGTCTTTTTTATGGGAACTTAGTCCGAGATCAAATGTGTCAATACTCGTTTGGTCAAACCCGCGACGCGTTAAATAGTCTAGGGCTTCTTGACCTTCTTTTGTATGGTTGAGGATGACACGGTAAAAATTGAGCGCTTCTTGGTTAATTTGATAGTATTTATCTTTAATATTGCGTTCTTTGGTTTGTTTATACTCAATCCCAGCCCGTTGGGCTAAATCTTTGAGAGCTTCTTGTGTGGTATAGCCTTTGGTGTCTTTTAAGAAAGTGATTGCATTCCCACTGGCTTTACACCCAAAACAGTGATAGACTTGTTTTTCTTCACTGACACGAAATGACGGCGTTTTTTCATCATGAAAAGGACAAAGTCCAAGATAACTTGAGCCTTGTTTTTCAAGAGGTGTGACTTCTTGAATGATATCAACGATATTATTTTTCTTTAGTACCTCATCAAGAAAGTTGTTTTTAAGATCCGCCATGTTATCACCTTTAAAATTGTGTTTTTTCTCTTAAATAGTCAATCAGTTCATCTTTGTGTAAAGAAATTTGTTCCATTGAGTCACGGTCTCTTACAGTGTAGACATCCTTTGTTTTCGCATCATCATCAACCGCAATGGTAAATGGTGTTCCAATGGCATCTTGTCTACGGTAGCGTTTCCCGATTTTACCTGTCTCATCATAAGTCACAGAAAAATGTTTGCTTAAAAAGGCAAATAGTGTTTCTGCCGTTTCAGCGTGATATTTTTTAATCAGCGGTAAAACAGCGACTTTGTAAGGCGCAAGTGCTGGGTGAATTTTTAAATTAATACGGGTTTCCCCGTCTTCTAATGTTTCATCTTCATAAGCTTCGCTTAAGACCGCTAAAAATAAACGTTCAACACCTAAAGAAGGTTCAACGACATATGGTAAATATTTTTCATTGGTTTCAGGGTCTAGGTATTCAAGGTTTTGACCACTATGGTTTTGATGTTGCGTAAGATCAAAATCTGTCCGTGAAGCAATCCCCCAAAGTTCATCGAATCCCCAAGGGAATTTGTATTCAATATCTGTGGTCGCATTTGAATAATGAGACAGTTTTTCCTCCGCATGATCCTTAAAGTTTAAATGGTCTTTATGTAATCTAAGATCCAGTAAAAACTGCATCGATGCATTTTTATAATAGTCAAACCAAGTCATTTCAGTCCCTGGTTTAGTAAAAAATTCTAATTCACATTGTTCAAACTCACGGGTTCTAAAAATAAAGTTTCCTGGGGTGATTTCATTCCTAAAACTTTTCCCGATTTGGGCAATACCAAATGGGACTTTCTTTCGTGCGCTACGTTGTACATTTTTAAAGTTTAAGAAAATTCCTTGAGCGGTTTCTGGGCGAAGATAAATGTCTTGTGCTTTATCATCTACAACCCCTTGGCTTGTTTTAAACATCAAATTAAACTGTCTGATATTGGTGAAATCACGCTTGCCACAGTTTGGACAAGTGATGCCTTTATCTTCAATCAGTGCCTCAAGTGCTTTAGGACTTAAGCCATCTGCATCAATTGTGTTATCAAAGTGTTCAAGTAAATGATCAGCGCGATGACGCGTATTACATGATTTACAGTCAATAAGTGGGTCATTAAAGCCATCAATATGACCACTTGCTTCCCACGTTTTAGGATTCATTAAAATTGAACTATCTAACCCAATGTTATATGGGTTTTCTTGGACAAAACGTTGCCACCACAGTTTTTTTAGGTTATTTTTAAGTTCAACCCCAAGTGGTCCATAATCCCAAGTGTTCGCAAGCCCACCATAGATTTCACTGCCTTGAAAGACAAATCCATAGTTTTTGGCGTAATTGGTTAAATGCTCCATTGTTATTTTTTTCATGCTTAGCCTCCGTCATAGTAATGTTTGTAATATTGTTTTTGCACGGCTTTTAAAGCCTAAGTGTGTGCTGTAAAGTGCGTCAGTTATTGCATATAATAACTGGACTTCATGCGTTGTGAGCAAGGGCTCATTATACGTTAAAACATCACAGTAATAAAAGTGTCTTAACTGTTTAGTGACTGATGCATCATACAAGGAATGTTTAGAGTCCGCATGGGTGCTACAATAGACACTACTTGTATGAAGATCAAAAACTAAGTTATCTAAAGTGTTGCATACTGCACAAGCTTTAAAATTCATGCCAACGCCTAAAAAATGCAACAGTTTTAATTCAAAAATGCATAAAAGTTCATGACTATACTCACTCGTTTCTAGACGATTGAGTACTTTTAATAAAAATTGAAACATCTTTTTATGATCGTCTTGGTCATGAATATTATAAAGTAAATAATCATGCACAGTATACATGATATGAACCCGCTCAATATGCTTTTTTATGGTTGGGTAGTGATTGATCAGTTCCGCTTCTTTTAAAGTAGGAAGCTTCCCATCAGTTAGGGTTACTTTGACATGCATCCCACTTTGTGCGATGTGCCTATAGGCACTTTGCATTTTTTTAACCCCGCGTGCGACCATACTTAAAAGACCTTCATTGGTATAAAGATAAAGCAATTTTGATGTTTCTTTATAATCAATGGTTCTTAAGATATAGCCCTCAACTGTTTTCATCTTATTCGTCCTTATACCCAAAATTTCTTAAATAGAGTTCTTTATTGCGCCAGTCTTTAATGACTTTAACATGGAGATCTAAAAAGATTTTTGTCCCTAGTAGATGTAAAATATCTTTTCTTGCACGGGACCCAATTTGCTTAATCATTCGGCCACCTTTTCCGATAATAATGCCTTTTTGAGAATCACGCTCTACCACAATGCTTGCGTGAATGTCTAAAAGGTGGGGTGTTTCTTCATCAACGTCCATACTGTCAATGAGCACCATCACACTGTGTGGGACTTCTTCTTGGGTGAGTTCTAACACTTTTTCACGAATACGCTCTGCGATTAAAAACTTTTCAGGATGATCGGTTTGCATATCATCTGGATAATACTTAGGGCCTTCTTCAAGGCGGTCTTTAATATCTTCAAGTAAAAGCTTTGTATGCGTCCCCTGTAGTGCACTAATCGCAAATACACCATCAAATTGATGCGCCGCTTTAAAGGTCTGAATCATTTCATCTAAACGGTTAACATCTTTGGTGATATCAATTTTGTTAACCACTAAAAAAACAGGTGTATTAATGGTTCTTAGACGTTCGATAATCATCGTATCTATCGCATCCATCTTTTCAACACCACTAATCATATAAAGAATTAAATCAACACTATTTAATGTTCTTAGGGCACTATCTGTCATGTAAGTCCCTAGTTTATGTTTAGAATCATGAATACCCGGGGTGTCAATAAATACAATTTGTGAATCATCATCATTATAGATTCCACGAATCGTATTACGGGTGGTTTGAGGTTTGTGGGAAGTAATGGTAATTTTTTCTCCCATAACATGATTTAAAAACGTACTTTTTCCAACATTGGGTTGCCCGATAATACTTACAAATCCACTTTTAAACATTTTATAAATCATCCTCAGTGAAGGCAAGCGGCAATAACTCGCGGTTTTTAACCGTTTTTACTTCGTTATTGTATACCATACTGACATTGATATCTGCGGGCATTAACTCACGCATAACCTGACGACACGCGCCACATGGTGAGACAAGGTGGTCTTGTTCGGTTGTTAAAACCATTTCAACGATATCTTCTTTTTTATAGCCTTGTGAATAGGCTGCAAATAAAGCACTACGCTCAGCGCAGTTTGTAAGACCATATGATGCATTTTCTATATTGGCCCCACTGATAATGCTGCCATCCTTTAAACGAATGGCAGCGCCCACTCTAAAATTTGAATATTTTACATACGCATGTTTTAATACTTCACGCGCTTCTTTTAATAACTCTTGATCCATACTATCACCTATCTCGTTATATTTAATTGCTTTAAAATCGTTTCTTGTAACGCAAACATTTGTTTTTCTTCATCTATAGTTTCGTGGTCATAGCCAAGTGTATGTAAAAAGCCATGAACGGTTAAAAACGCCAGTTCTCTTTCAAATGAATGGCCATAATCCTTGGCTTGAATCTCGGCTTTTGAAACCGCAATAAAGACATCACCAAGTTCATCATCAAGATCACTTGGGAAGGTTAAAACATCTGTTACGTAATCTTTCATACGGTATTGATGATTCATGCTTTTGATTGTAGGATTATCCACTAAAATAATGTTGATGACTTTTGCTTGGTCTACACCCAAATGCTCATAACATGCCTTTAACACACGTTCTAATAAGGGCTCATACTGTTCTTCATCGTATTGATTAATGATATTCATCGTCATATCGCTCCAATATTTTCTGAATCAGAGGATGTCTAATTACATCAATGCGTTCAAACCTTAACACACCAATGCCTTCAACATTCTCAAGTAAACGCGTCGCATGAATCATTCCACTTGATGCGTTTTGAGGAAGGTCGATTTGTGTTAAGTCCCCTGTTACTACCATTTTTGAATTAAAGCCAAGGCGGGTTAAAAATAATTTCATTTGGCCTTGTGTTGTATTTTGTGCTTCATCTAAAATAACATACGCATCTTCAAGTGTTCGCCCGCGCATATAAGCAAGCGGTGCAATCTCAATCACACCTTTTTCAAGAAGATCTTCAACCGTCTTATGCCCAAGCACTTCATAAAGTGCATCGTATAGCGGTCTTAAATAGGGATCAATTTTTTCTTTCAAATCCCCTGGTAAGAACCCAAGGTTTTCCCCTGCCTCAACAGCGGGACGGGTTAAAATGATTTTTTTAATATTCCCTTTTTTTAGCTGCGACACTGCATGGACTACAGCCACATACGTTTTCCCCGTTCCTGCAGGTCCAATCGCAAAGACTAAATCGTTTTTTTCAATCATTTCAAGATAATGTCTTTGATTAATCGTTTTCGCATAAATAGGTTTTCCATTTACCGTTTTAGTAATTTCAATACGGCTTAAATAATGATCTAAAATCGCTTCTTTACTTTTTTCTTCAATCAGTTTAGCCACATAAATAACATCACGTTCATTAATATGAATACTTGCATCCACCAAACGAATTAAAATATCGATGGTATCTTCAATACGTTTAGTAAGTTCAGGATCTTCAGTTTTTACATAGATCGCATCACCTTTTGTAAAGATGATTGTATTAAACAAGTTATTAAGAACGTTTAAATGGCGATCTTGAACGCCGATCACCGTGCTAAAAGTATGAATGTTTTTAAAATTAATTTTAAGTTTTTTAAAGTCCAAATAACCTAGCTCCTTTTTTATAATGTCTTTCATAACATTATATCATAAAACACACGTATATGTCTTGTTTAGGGAAAATAAATCAAGCTTTTTTTTCTTATTCACCAAGTGTTAAAGGCACATCTTCAAACCAAATTAATTCTACCAAATGAGGATAATCAATAAATGGATTTCGATTCCCTTGGATTTCTTCTATACGCGTATTACGTTGTTGTTCAAAAGCATCAACGTCATCTAAATAATGAAAGTCTAATAACGCACTAAACATCCCGTGTTCAGCGCCTTCTAACGTATAAGCATCACCCATTGGTGCTTCATCAATTAAACGTAAATGATCATATTTAGTCGCCATATAAAAGTAAATACGTGCAACATCGCCTTTATCCTCAAACGGATAAAACCCGCTAAATCCTTCATAATCAAACCACTGATTACTCCGTGAACTATTAATACTCGGATTAATGGCTCTTAGATTATGAAGATCAGTCCCAATATTACGACTCGACCCGTTGACCCTTTCAATCCCTAAACGTGAATTAGGCCAAACATGCTCACGGTGCCAACTAATCGCATCCCATTCATCATCGACTCTTGCATCGGTATAAATTAGATCGACACTATCAGGATCATCAATCGCTTCATCAATATAATCAAGATGGATTCTTGCATCATCATACGTTTGAATCTCAACATCTTCGTTGATTAAATCTCTCAACGCTAAAAGCAGCGCCTCTCCATACAATCCTTCGAGCCCATCATAATACCCTTCATAATCATAATCGAGTAAGGTATGGACTTTAAAGACTGTTTTAGTGAGGGTTTGTGAGGCATAACGCCCTGTTTCATCGATGGCATAATAAGTCACATCATACTGCCCTAAATCGCTAGTATCAACAGTTCCGTAAACCTCACAAGGCACTGTTTCATTGGTCAATGTATCCGTTGCAATGCAGCCATCATAACTTACCCTATCTTCATAAGAATAATAGGTCATAATACTCGATACATCTAACAGTAAACGTTCAGAGTTATTAGGAAAAACCGCTTCTGTTTTTAACACATCTAGCGGACTATCTTTGATAGTGAGTGGTCTAACTTTTACACTAATCGCATCAACATTGACACGCCCATCAGCAGACGTTGTCCATTTAAATCTCAAAGTATCCTCATCCGTAAACGGTGTAATCGCTAAGATCTGTTCTTTTGTAATAACGGCCTCATCAAGTGTATCTTTTGCAGTAAACGTCGTTACATCTAAAAAGGGCTCATCATTTTTAGAAACCGATAAGGTAAGGAGACTCTCATCATCTGCTAAATAACGACCGTAACTAAACGACATCCTATAAAAATTTTCAATAGGATCGATTAACACAATCGCCCCATCATTTAACCGAACACTTTGATTGTTCAGTTTTAAATCATTGGATAATGTTCCAATCAGTGCATCAATTAAATTAAACGTGACTCCTTCACTTGTCACCATGCCTTCTGCATAAACACTCTTACTCACATCTTCAAAGCCTGTATCAAAAAGGGTTTGTTCTTGGTCATAGCTTTCATAAACTGCAACGATAAACACAGTATCACTCACTTCATGGGTATACTGAATAGCTTCTGATAAAAGGGTATCATTATAATAATCTAACCAATATAAAAAGGTAGCATCTTCAAGCATTTCTGCTTTAAGTTCGAGTGTATCGCCTGATTCATATTGACTGTTATATTCTGAATAATCTACTGCATGGTTGGCATAGACAAACACCTCGTGCATCCCAACTTCATGATAAACTGCCTGAATACTGCGATTGCTGTTGATTTTAAAACTTGCGGTTTCTTCAAAGCTTAAAGGCACTCTAAATGCTTCATCAAACCAGTACGCAAATGTTAAATTATCATTACTAGACATGCTCTGCAGTGTCACGATTGAGCTTTTTCTGTGGTTTGTCACCGTATTAAAAGGGAAAGTGATATCATCATGACTTGCACTTACTTCTAAAGTAGTATCTAAAATAGGGTTCGCTTTTAATTCAAAGGTATGGCTTTCTTTTGATAACGTGATGGATGTTGTTAATGCATCACTTATTAACAGGTCCTCTTCATAAATGCCTAAGAACTGATACCCTTCTTCAGTGATATCAAGCGTTAAAGCGATGTCATCATTTAAATAATAGGTTTCTTTTGGGTCTGTAATGGTCACTTCAAAAATACCGTATTCATCAATAAAACTAAACGTTGATTCAACCTGCGGTTGTTCATCTTCATTAGTTTCTTCATTGTTAGTAGGACTATCAATCACCTCATTTGTAACCTCTTCTAAAAAGCTACATCCGGCTAAAAGTCCTAAACTTAATACCACTAAAAATACTAAAATCTTCTTCATTAAACCACACCTTTCACTTATCTATATTGTATCAAATAACTCTCTATTTCGTGCAAAGAAAAAAATAAACGATGAATGATCACCGTTTATTTCATAATAATTATTTTTTGTTTTTGTTTTGTCTTTGCTTAATCTTTTTAGACACACTTGGTTTTACGTAATATTCTCTTTTACGAGCTTCCGCAAGGGTACCTGAACGTGAAATGTCGCGTTTAAATCGCTTTAATGCGTCTTCCAATGATTCATTGTTTCGAACAACTGTTTTTGCCATGAGGTTTCCCTCCTTCCACTCTTGAATTTTACCGGTAATATAATAACAAATAAACGCCCACTTGTAAAGCAATTTATACATTTTTTAATCGCTTCATATCAATCTTATCCTTTAATTGTTTAAAGCTAGCAAACATCATGAAAAGTATCACTGAAACCAACTTTATTAAAAGTGCACGACTTTTTATAAAAGATATGATAAACTATATTTAAGCAAGGGGGCATGTCAATGAAAGAGCTAACAACTTCCATCTTTAATGACTATACCATAGAACTTATTATCGCTGCAAGTATTATTTTTCTAATTTTATTATTTATTGCTTCAAGACTCATAAAACGTCTTCGTTTAAGAAGACAAATTAAAAAGTACCGCCGTAATCGCAAGAAAAAATATAGTGGCGAACGCTTACTTAAAAAAATAGAGAAAAAACGCAAAAAGAACACAAATACTTATAAACACTTAAAGCGTAAAGGAAAAACACTCGTTGATGGCTACTTCCACTATAAAGAAAAAGAACTGATTGATACCGCAAAATATGTAAACAGTGAAGGTATTAAAAAAATCAAAGCTGATTTTGACCTTGTGATACGCGAGGGACAAACAGTCACAGAAGTCATCAAACATAAACACTTCATCAAAAAAGTTAAACAACTTAGCAATACTTATGAATGTCTTGATCAAGTGATTTTCTTTTTAGATCATTTACCCAAACAAATGCTTGAGGAAAAATTATTCAATGTCAATTTAACAGAGTCTATCACCATTACTTATGATATTAAATAAGCCACAAAAATGTGGCTTATTTTTTTTCTTCATCTTGACTTTGCTTAAAGCCTTCATAGCCTTTAAGCAGTCCAATACTAATCAACCCAATAAAAACACTTAAAAAGCCCACATTAAACCGGTTG
>Ga0075011_10001273_pt1 | contig 13551 bp, 17 predicted proteins | sample TARM_MetaG_T_14_FD_72354 | JGI IMG/M metagenome (GOLD analysis project Ga0075011, IMG submission 72354) | Freshwater microbial communities from Pennsylvania, USA, analyzing microbe dynamics in response to fracking - TARM_MetaG_T_14 | ecosystem: Environmental > Aquatic > Freshwater > River...
CCACTTTTAACACTGAACTCCATGCGTACTCCTACATCTTGAAGACAAATAGAACTAAATGTTAGATAATGCATCTACACTTGTTGAATCCATATTAGGATTATTTCTTTGTAAAGTGTACTAACAGATAGTTAAAAATTAAAAAAACAAAAGATTCAACGAGAAATTATAGTGATTCAACCAAAAAAACAAGTTTTGTATAGGTAATTTCAGCGTGATTATTGTTAGATATTTGATCCGCGAGACACTAAAAAGCCAATTTGCGATATTTTTCGTACTATTTTTAGTGTTTTTAAGCCAAAAGTTTATTCGCGTGTTGGCTGATGCTTCAGACGGTGAAATTCCAGCTCGAATGATTTTATCCATTGTCGGCTTAAACATGCCGGCAATGGGATTGTTAATGCTGCCGTTGAGTTTATATATCGGTATTCTGCTTACTTTCGGTCGTTTATATGCTGAGAGTGAAATCACGGTAATGAATGCGACCGGTATCGGTAATAAGTTCTTAATCCGTGCGGCTCTGTATCTTGCGGTCATTACTGCGAGTATTGCTGCATTTAACTCTATGTGGCTCTCTCCCTGGAGTCAGGATAAAGTTGAATCTATGATGGAGCAACTGGCATCAGAGAATAGCGTTGATTTGTTGCAGAAAGGACAGTTCCAACGTTCTCCTGATGGTTCCTCGGTCGTATTTATTGACAATATAGAAAACCGTAAGCTGTCGAATGTGTTTGTAGCACAACTGTCACCACGCCAATCGATACTTCCCAGTGTGATGTTCTCTAACTACGGTGATGTGAAAGAGCTGAGTGATGGGCGTCAGGTGATCACTATGTACGAGGGAACTCGTTATGAAGGTGTACCGACACGTGTAGACTACATGTTTACCAAGTTTGATCAGTATGAAGGCCTGATTGGGCAGCGGGAAGTCAAGCCGAAAGGGCGAGATTGGGAAGCAATTCCTACTCTGGAGTTGATACAAAATTCAAGTAAACAGGCACAGGCTGAATTGCAGTGGCGTATTTCGCTTGTTGTGTGTATTCCTCTGTTAACTATGCTGGTTGTTCCGTTATCTGCGGTAAACCCTCGTCAGGGGCGCTTTGCTAAAATGGGCCCGGCCATTTTGATCTATTTGGCTTACTTCCTTGCCATTAGTGCGACCAAGTCCGCGATTGAAGATGGTGGGATTCCTTCTGCCGTCGGAATGTGGCCAATCAATGCGGCTCTGCTGATTTCTGCAATTATGGCCAATATGATGGACAGTGTCGCTGTGCGCAAAGTAAAAGATAAATTCAAACACAAGAAAAAGGTAGCTTAAGCCGTGTTTAAGATTCTAGATTGGTATATCGGACGAACTATTATATCCACGAGTACCCTAGTGCTGGTTACCTTTGTTGGTCTGTCCGGTATCATTAAATACGTGGAGCAACTGCGTAAAGTCGGTGAAGGAACCTATGATTTAATGCAGGCGCTGATGTTTGTTTTACTCAGTGTTCCGCGTGATATCGAAATGTTTTTCCCTATGGCGGCATTGCTGGGGGCTTTGATCGGTTTAGGTGCATTGGCAGCAAGTTCAGAGTTGGTGGTGATGCAGGCAGCAGGGTTCTCTAAACTGGATATTGGTTTATCTGTTTTAAAAACAGCAGTTCCTCTGATGATTATCATCACTCTTCTCGGCGAGTGGGGCGCACCGCAAGCTCAGAAAATGGCACGTGATATGCGTTCCTTTGCGACTTCTGGCGGTAAAATTTTATCGGTTCGTAGTGGTGTATGGGCAAGGGATGCCAATGACTTTATCTTTATCGGTAAGATTAATGATAATCGCCTGTATGGTATGAACATGTGGCGTTTTGATGAAGATAAGCATTTGCGCCAGGTCTTCTTTGCTAAGCAGGTGGATTATATCGGTAATAATGATTGGTTAATGAAGGATGTTCAGATCACGGATATGAATGACGATATCGTGATTACCAAAAAAACATTACCGGAGTATCGCTGGAATACCGCATTGGCGCCCGATAAATTAGCCGTTGTAACGGTGAAACCTGAAGAGTTAGCGCTGAGTGGTTTATACGATTATGTTCACTACCTGAAAGCTTCAGAACAGGACGCTTCACGTTATGAATTGGCATTCTGGCGCAAAATTTCTCAGCCGTTTTCGATTGCGGTAATGATGCTGATGGCTTTGTCGTTTATTTTTGGCCCGCTGCGTAGTGTGACTATGGGGGCAAGAATTCTGTCAGGTGTGATTGCCGGGTTTACTTTTTATATATCCAGTGAGTTTTTTGGTCCTTTAAGTCTGGTATATAACATCCCGCCCGTATTCGGAGCGATTGCGCCAAGCTTGGTGTTCTTAACCATTGCGTTACTGCTGTTAAGGCGAAAATTGTAAAATAAAAAAGGAAGGTTTTATCACCTTCCTTTTTTATTATCGGTGGATCCGGTTTAACGAACTTTAGGCAGAAACACGACTTCGGTTTTTGCCCACATATCCTGAAAACTACGTTTGTCTGGATCTATCGGTACGGTAAGGTTACCAAGACCAAAGCCTGAAGTCCCCAAGCGTATAAGAGCCTGCGTTGTCGTGATTCGGCTGCCATCACTATTACGTACAATGATTTTCCAGGCTCTCATGCCTAGTGTCTGTCCAGCACGAGTCCAGAAATAGACAAAGAAGTAAATCCAGACAAAGGCTAGATAAATCGTGTAAACAGGGCCCCATATCGGATGACTGGTCAGCAGGTCACTGGCATCCTGATACTGTCCATAGTCGATGAAGCCAGCTGCTTCACAGGCGAACAGGATTGCGACGATAACACCGCCCGCCATCATCAAAATTGCCATCACAATTAAAGAGTCATAAATTAAAGCGCCTAAGCGACGAAAAAAGCCAGCAGGTGGCAAAGAAGTTGTGTTCATAACGAGCTTGGTTCCTCTGTAGATGGCGGCAAGCATATAGGGTCGACTGTAGTCTGAAAAGAGAGCAAGCGCACAGGTTAGGCTTTTATGGCTAAATAATCAGCAAATGGTTTCAATTTCAATATATTGTTATTGCACCGTGGATGTTCTTACGTATAATGCCACCATCATAAGGCGATAGCCTAGATGCCGGTGTGGTGAAATTGGTATACACGACGGATTCAAAATCCGTTGCCTTCGGGCGTGGCGGTTCAAGTCCGCCCACCGGTACCATATTTAAGATGAAGACGTCCTAGGACGTCTTTTTTCTTTTTATAACCCCTTGAAAAATCAATGCCTTAATTCCGAGTTCGTCGAAGAGGTATTGTTGCAGCCAGTAATTTATGTAACCCTGTTAGTAACCCCAGCGGTATATTTCCCAAACACGGAACTGAATTATGGCGCGTCTCACCACCAGCTTAACAGCGACACAAATCAAGCAAGCGAAGCCAAAAGAGAAAGAGTACTCGTTAGTCGATGGAAATGGATTATCTTTGCGTATCCGTCCAAATGGCGCAAAAGCTTGGATGTTTAACTACTACGTCCCTATCACCAAGAAACGTAATAAGATCAGCTTCGGGAATTATCCTGATGTGTCTTTAGCCTTTGCCCGGGAACAAAGAGATGAGGCTAGAAAATTACTTGCCCAGGGTATCGACCCCAAAGCTCATAAATTAGCACTAGAGCAATCTAAGCTTGATGAGCTCACCAACACCTTTGCAGCGTTCGCTGATGAATATCTGGCCATCAAGAAAGAAACTACCGTTATCACGACATATAACAAACGCTCTCGAATGGTGGAGAAATATTTAAGACCTGCAGTTGGCCATGTGCCGGTGACAGATATTAAACCAATGTTGATGAAAGGTGTTCTCGACCCGATAGCTAAACAAGGCAAGATAGAAACTGTTAAACGTATTTGTATCATTGCCAATGAGATCATGCGTATTGCGGTGGTTAATGGCGCCATCGAATTTAATCCCCTGGTTGAGCTCACTAAGCTCTATCCATCTCAGAAAGTGAAACATAACCCAGCACTGACGCCTGAAGAACTTCCTGAGCTTGTTACCTCCATCGATAACGCCAACCTATCGACGACAACCAAAAACCTGATTCTGTGGCAACTTCATACCATGGTGAGACCGAGTGAAGCAGCAACCGCTAAATGGTCACAGATAGATTTTGAAGAAATGGTTTGGGTTGTTCCTGTACCTAAGATGCACACTACTCATACTGTGCCCATTACCCCTCAGGCTCTGGCCATTATTGAAAACATGAAGCCAATCTCTGGCCATAGAGAATATATTTTCCCTGCAGACCGTAACCCTAAGGCACATGCTAACACCCAGACCGCAAACGCAGCCCTTAAACGCATAGGTTTTAAAGACAGGACTACAGCTCATGGTTTACGTGGTCTAGCGAGTACGACACTAAATGCACAGGGCTTTGATGGTGATGTTATCGAAAGTGCATTATCGCACCAGGAACCAAACAAGATCAGACGAGCGTACAATCATTCCGACTATTTGGAGCGAAGGAAACCAGTTATGTGCTGGTGGAGTGATCGCATTGAGCAAGCCAGCAAAGGCGAAACATTAAAGGTTGGTATCCGAGGCTTGAGAATTGCGTAAGTTTAACAGGATAACTCAGTAGAAAGATGCATTGGCTTCCAGCCCGTTGTGAATTAGTTTTACACCAATGGTGGATACGGTAAAGGTAGTTCGTTGTGTGATTTCTGGTTGACTGCAGTTATAAGGATTTCAATTTTTCAGATCACCTTCCAACAGGATTCTTTAAAAGTGAGCACTGGTAAAAAGAGGTTAACTTACGGGATGAGTTCAGGGTTGCTCCTTCGTACCTTATCGTTCAAAAGAGGTTGACATCGAAAAGAGTTGCGCGATAATTCCCAATAGTGGCCGAGTTGTAATTACTTGGCCTTTTTTATATCTGAAATTTGTGTAACCGCCTTTAACAGGCGGTTTTTTTGTATCTAAATTTAGTCACATCTAACACAAGCTCAGAGCGCTGAACTTACTTCTAACCTCCTATTTCGGGAGGTTTTTTTGTATCTGGAGATAGCAAAATGAAAAAAGAATCAACTAGTGCACGCCGCTTTATTCGTCTACGTGAAGTTTCAAACATGACTGGGTTGTCGAAAAGCTCGATTTACGACTACATGAATGCAGGATTATTCCCGAGAAGTTGCTCTCTAGGGTGTCGCTCCGTAGCGTGGGTTGAATCGGAAGTTGAGCAATGGATTGAAAACCAAATCGCACAACGTGATCAGGAGATGGCGTAATGGAACATAACGAGAACGGTAGCAAGTGTCTTTATGCAGGCAAAGGTAAGTTGTCTGGCGAAATTCTGAACCTAATGTGAGGCTAATATGGGGCGTGATACTGATGCAACTGGTGGTTCAGCCAACAGTTCAAGTAATGATGCGAGTGACCGTAGCGATCGCGGTCATGCAGCTGGTGGTGATGGTAGCGGTTGGGGAAGTGATAGCGGTCGCCGGGATAGAAATAGCAGTCGCATGCGCGATCAGCGTGAAGCTCGTGAAAGGGAAGAGTCTAGGCGTAAAGCTGAAGCTGCGCGAAAGGCTAGGGAAGCGGCTGAAAGAAAAGCCCGTGAAGAAGCTGAACGTAAAGCTAAGGCTAAAGCGGAAAAAGAAGCCAGGGAGGAAGAAGCAAAGGCTGCAGAAGAAGGAAGAGCAGGGTTTTCACCCATGGGAGGCCTCAGTAGCTATGGATTAACTTATGCAGGTGGTGGTCGTGGTGTTTTGGCTAATATGCGTGCTGCAAGTGATGTCCGCGAGCGAACAATTGCTGGATTTAATAACGAGCAGCAGCAACGTGCAATTGATGGTTATCGTGACGTTACAGATGGTGAGTTAAGAGCAGGAATCACTGAGCGTAATATCTATGAAGGTGCGGGGCTTGGTGATGATGTTAGCCAAGAAAATATTGCTCGATTGGCTGGAGAGGCGGTAGATGAAAAGTCAGGGGACATGTTTACTGACGCCGTAACAAGCCCGTTTGGTGTTGTTGGTAAGGCAGCAAATGAAGTTGTTGATTGGTCTGCTAATGCCTTTCATGACTTGTTTAGTGGCGAAACGGATTGGGAAAACGCTATTAAATCGCAGTTGAAAAAAGATATGTCCGGAGATGGGACGTTTGGCAATGTGGCAAGTGGGGTACAAGGCACTGCAATGATCGGCTCTTTATCTGGAAATGGGCTGGCTCAGTCAGTCTCTCCCATAGTGTCAAGTATACCGGTTACAGCTCTGTTCGGGGTGGCAGATGATGCGATTGCTACAAATAACTGGATTGAGAACAACAGGCAGTATTTAGACGCAAACAATCTTCTTAATACACCTAAAACTACCCTACCTGGTGATGGGAACAACAGTCGCCAATCAAAAGGCATCCTCGCCAATATGCGCGATACAGTTACATCTTCAGCGGCACAACAAGCGATATCACAAACTGAACTACCAGAATTTGAATGGGCTTCTGGTGACGACTTCAACTTTAACTACGGAGTGGGGTTTAAACGAAATGCTAAATAAAACACAGCAAAACGACCAAGTAATGACTCAAGGTGAATCATCCGGAAGAAGTCACGAGAACGGCAGCAAACTAGTGATGATTATTGTTGCTCCTATCCGGCAGTGGGACGGCAGCGCACGACCGGCTAAAACTTTTCAAGATGCATTGACAGCAATGGACTATACCCAAAACGGTGATGAGCTGTTAGAGGTGTTTGAAGACGGTTCAATCTATCGCTCAACCAGAGGCGCAGACAGTGGCGCAGAGTGGGGATTAGACATCGCTGAGAGCTACCTGTATTCAGGGTTGCCAATGGACAAGCAGAACATCATGGATATGTGCTTTCACGAAGATACAGAGGCGGCTAAAGCCTTTGTTGATTCGCTGGTGGATTACGTCATGGAGTGTCATGAAGAGAGGGAAGGGGAGCTATGAAAAAAGAAAACGCCCAACAAGGGGCGCAATCAATATCCGATAGCAAGTATAACACTATTCATCCAGTAGCCAATACTTGTGAACCAATTGCAATGAGTAGTCGAGAAATTGCAGAGCTAACCAGTAAGCGTCATGACAACGTAAAGGTTGACGTAACCAAGATGCTTGGTGAATTAAATCTGGATGTCCTGAATTTTCAGGATATCTATTTTGATGCTCAGAACAGGGAGCAAACGGAATATAAGCTGGATAAAGAGTTAACACTAACTTTGGTCTCTGGTTACAACATCAAGCTACGCCACGCCATTATCAAAAGGCTCGATGAGTTAGAAAGAGCATCACAGCCGCATTTGCCTCGCACCAGAACGGAGGCGATTGAAATGATGTTAGAGCAAAGCCGAATGCTCGATCACCAGCAAGCCTATATTGAAGAGACAAAAGATGATGTTGAGTTTGCTCATGCTGTTAGTTCGTCTAAGTCAGGTGTGAATCTTGAGGTGTTTGCTAAGTCGGTAGGTATTGGGCGTAATAAGTTATTCGCCTGGCTACGTAAAGAAAAGATATTAATGTCCGACCCTATCACGAAATACAGTAAGAGCCACAATATGCCATATCAGCATTTTATTGATTCTGAGTATTTCACTATTAAGCGTAGCGTGTTTAACACTGCTCACGGCAGAGAGCGAAGCTTTACCCCATTGATCACGGGCAAAGGTGAAGTATGGCTCACTAGGAAGCTGATCAAAGCCGGCCTCACAGATAGCACTGCCAATACCTACCCAGCTTTACCCCACCAGCAATAACAGTAATTACCCCCTTTAGTTAACCATCTCAATACGAATGTTCCTCAAAATAGGGACACCTCAACAGGCTTAATATGATGATAAATACAATGTATGCGACTCGTTCGCAGGGGTTCGGCTTGCCCAAATTCACCCTATTCAGATTGACAGCAATTATCGAATACGTTTATTCTCTCTTCGCTGCAGCAAAATCTGTAGCCGGGATTGGTACCCCGTTTTTTCGTAAGGCGCATAGACGCCAGCTTGTTATTGCTGGTTTTTTTATGCGTAAAATCTGTGCACATCAAAGCAATTCCCCTGGGGAGTTGCATTCAAATTATGGTGGGCTGGATGAGGCAGCTGAAAGGCTGGCCGTGTCCTTGCGAGCGGTAGTACCAACCTTGTTCAGTTCACCACCAGTTATGAGATTGGTACCTCTTGGTGGTGATAGTACATTATCGCAAGAGGCTGTCATCATGACTACTACCCCTAATCAAGCTGTAACTACAGCTATGATCTACACATTCATTATCGCTGGTGGCGTTCGTGCGCTGTCAGACTTCAAACGTATTCGCACTATCTCAGCTGTAGCAACCAGTGAAGCTCGTGCCAGAAAACAACTAGCTGGCTTACCGTTAGTGTTTGTGCGTCAGACTCCTATCAAGGAGGGTGCGCTATGAATCAAGTAATACATTTAGGCGAAAACTTCCTACAAACCAAATCCCTTATATCGGTCATGCAACTTGCAGCCGACAGTGATCATGGAGGGACGTTATATCACACACTGCCAGATGCGTTAGGCGTGGTAATGGAGAACCTGCGAGTGATGGACAGTGAGCCACTGCTTGCTGATGAAGTAATTCAAGCCAAAGCCATTGTATCCATAACGCAGCTAGCGGCTGAGAGTGGCGAGTCATTGAATGATACGCTCTCTGACGTGTTAGGCGTTGTTCTCTCTATTTTGGTTGCGATAGAGGATAGGGTTGCGAGTATGGAAGGAGAGCTAGAGCTGTTATGAAGACATTCAGCAAGAACAATTCTGAACACTCGGTATCTATAACGATTGAAGAGATAGCGCGTCAAACCTGTATGTCTATCCCGGAATTAAACGCTGCGATAAAGCAGTTAGAGGAGCGAGGGCTTGTCTCGGTAGTTAGACCCCCGTTCTCGATACCCCGCTACATCATCAATCTTGAGGAGATTGAGCGGCTGGCAAAGCAAAGCCAATCAAGAGAGGGGTAGCCATGTCTATTCCAAATGAATATTGGGACTTTGTTGATAACATTGGCGGCATGAAAGGGACAGAGAAGCATGTGCTAACGTTTTTATGTCGCAAAGCCAACTCAAAAGGAAACTATTCTTCATGGTATAGCGTGTCTGAAATGGCGCGGATATTGTGTATTTCGGTTGCGTCAGTTAAGAACGCTACCAAAGCATTGTCTGATATGGGGCTAATTACGAAACGGTTAAGAAGGGATTCATCCAGTATTTATACGCTCAATCTTGAGCGTATTTCTCAACTTGGTAGGGCTAATATTTATCCCTACCAAAATGAAGACGAAGCGGATAATCCGACTGACAAACCAAAACAAGAGATTGGTAGGGCTAATAATTATCCCCCGTACAGCCAAATATTAGCTGGGGGTGAGCTAAATAATAGCTACAAAGACGTAAATGAATACGTAATAGAAAACGTAATAAGATCTACAGGGGTGCATGAACAAGTCACGCACTGTGAAAATTTCTCTCAAGATATGAACTCATTTTGGAGTGTAATTCATACTCATGTGAAAGAAGTCTACCAGGTAGATAATTTACCATTACAACCAAGTTCAGAAGATGTTGAAGCAATCGAGTGGGCAATAGGAGAGATGTTACTTGATAAAGTGAATGACAAAGATTGTCGATTACTTTGTTTCTTTGTAGATGAAGACCTCGGTGAGCCTTACAGCGTGCTGAACCCAATCGTTAGGCTGAGACTTGCCTATTGTGGTCATGAATGGCCTGAGGTGCGTTTTGGTGAGCGATTCAGGCAGTATCTAGAAGAATACCATCTGGCTTAGAGTAACGAATAAATATCCATGCTGTCTGAAAGTGCATGAATAGCAGGCAAGAACTGGCTAACCATCACTTATAGATGTGTCTGGTTTACCTCAATTTGAGGAAATCCTCAGCGCAAATTCACTATTGAACTGCGAATAATGGGTTATGTGGCGGTTATGTCGCAAAGGGGATTCGTTCGCGGGTGCTGGGAAAGTGGTTATGCCTTATTTGGTAAGGGGTGTAGAGCTGCGAATCTAGGCTATCTAAGCGATAAACATGTCGCAATAGCGTTGAGTGAGATTCTTATGTTTAGCCACTTCCTCCAATGGAGGAAATGGGGCGAACCAGATATACAAATCATTGTCATGAAACATCAGGATATCTACTTAACCTACATTTACTATCACTAACCAATTTATTTTGTTTCAAAGCATTTTTTAGCTAGTACCTAGCTGGTAACCACCAGCCAAAAAGGATAGAACAAGAACTTTCTAGCTGGTGGATATTAGTGATTCAATACCAAAAGTAGTATTGCAAATTCCTGCAGTGAAGTTAGGAAGAGCCTTATACTAAAACTTGCGTAATCTATAGGCTTCTTAGAACAATAGGGTGAAAGATGGATAGGCGATCAAATAGTGAGGGATTTAACTCAATAGACTTTTTTAGCAATGGCTTATGTACTCACTGCCACATGGCTAAAAATGAATTGACACGATTATTAGTATTCCATCAATTAACTGAAGAATCTTGGGAGCAAAAAGATAAAGAACTTCAAAATAGAATTGACGAAATTCTCAAAGATTATCCGGAAGAAGACCACGGGGAAATAGTCTCTGATTGGGGATTGGACCTTCACATGAATCAGGTTCTGTATCCATCAATTCACAGAGAGTCATTGATAATCACACTCCACAATTTTTTAGAAGACACTTTGAACCGACTTTGCGAAATTTTGGTTGAATCAAATCAGATAAAGCTTCAATTGAAAGATATGAGCGGCTTAGGAGTTGAGCGTGCTTTAAAGTTTTTATCTAAAGTCAGCGGAATGGATTTGTCTGATATGTCACCAGAGCTGCCGTTCTTAAAGGGAGTGAATCATGTAAGAAACCTGATTGTCCATGCTGGTGGTATCCTTCCAAAAGATGAAAAAAACAAAGCATATAAGTTTATCTCTAGCCTTGATTCCATCCGTGGTACTCCTGGATACGGAATCAGTGTTAATTCTGAATTCATCGGTATTTATATTGAGCACATGAAAGAATTTTTTGACAAGTTGGAACGTAAGACTCAGCGGTACATAAAAGAATTCAACGAGGCTAATCCAAATAGATAGATGAGCAAACCATTATAGGTTTATGTTACCTGTGTGCTGAATAACTAAAACATTCATGGGAGCATGATTTGTTTACTGAAGTTTAATTAAATTACGCTATATCAATATGTTGTCTCTAGATGAGAACGAAGCCTGTGGTATTTTGCAAATAGCGAATTTCTGTGAGTTCAGCACCCTCTACGAGCCAATTTTTTTATGGGCTCATTATGCTGTGTTCTTTTCGAGTCAATGAAGTTAACAAATTTTGTTGACAAGTTTTCACAGCATGTTAATGTATATCGTAGGACATGTGTAAAATGGAGCACTGTCCATAACACTTGTGGAGGTGTGTATGTTAACTCCTTTTGGTAAATCGGTAAGGAAATTGAGGATTGACCTAGGGATCACTTTGAAGAGTTTGGCTGAGTCAATAGGTAAGACGTCATCCTATATATCTGCAATTGAGACCGGTAAACGGCCAATCACGGATGATATTTTAGAGGAAGTAATTAACTTCTTTCGACCTACCCCTGAGGTAGAAAAAGAGCTCAGAACAGCTGCTGAGCAAACAAAAGGTTCTGTGGAAATCAACTTGAGTGGCAAGAATCAAACTGCTCGCCAAGCCGCACTGCTTTTTGCAAGAAACTTTGATGAACTTAGTGAAGAAGATTATGAAAAGATAAAGCAAATAATTGATAAGTAAGGGAAAATATTTTGAGCGGTTATTCTATAAAAGTACCACCATCTAGTAGGAAATCTATCCGAGAGGCGGCAGAGATTACTCGATTAGTCCTAGAAAGGGTCCACGGCAATGGATCTCTTCAACTGCCTATCATTGAAATGCTGGAATTTGATTTACCTAGAATAGATCCTGAATTTTCTTTTGAAGTATGGTCTGAGGCCAAAATGCAAGGAAATCATGGTCTAACGATAACAACAGAAAAAACGATAATCCTCAGAGAAGATGTTTATGAAAGAGCTCTGAATGGTCATGGACGAGATAGAATGACCGCGGCACATGAATTAGGTCACTATATTCTACACTCGAATATTGATATTACCTTTGCTAGATCAGAAATAGATTTGAAGCCATATGAAAATAGTGAATGGCAAGCAAACTGTTTCGGTGGAGAGATATTGGTTCCCTATTCTAAAAGAGGACTTCTACAAGGAAAATCAGTGCAGGAGATAGCGGACTTGTGCGGTGTTTCTTATGAAGCAGCTGCTTATCAAAAGAAAGAGCTTGATAAGTGAGTGACTCTGAAAGAGCGGCAACTCTTCCAGAGTCGAAAGAAAAAAGTAAGACGATTCGAGAGCGTCTACACCTTAAACTTTTGAGCATTATTCAACGGTGAATTTAGCACCGAACCTCAATAAGTTCAAGGCAAATAATCTCTCTCGGTAAGGAGGTGAATTATGGATGCCATTAAAACAATTGGGTAGTAATCCTGCTCCAAAAGGTTTTCGTTGGGTCTTTTGTCGTTATCGTAAAGTTCGCGGCAACTCCCAGAAATACTTGGATGCACATGATTATGGTTACCAGTCTTGGGCTTTTCTAGTTCGAGCTTAATAGCCATTTGAATCCGCTATATTAAATAATCGAAGCCCTAAACATAGGGCTTTTTTTGTTTAAAATTCAGACTCAATTCACATGTAATATTGAGCATATTTTAATATCGCCTCTAAATCTGGCTAAGCATTTACTTCCATTATCACCAAATATGTGGAGTCCTTTGTAGTACAAAGCTTTGTTATCTGAATTGATCGAGTATAGTTTGTATTACTAATTTTATGTGTTTGAAATAAGGATGTTTTATGGAAAAGGAGCTAATAACTTTTCGGGATGAAATAGATAGAGACAAAGGATTGCAGTCTAAGAGAGCTGCGATAATCACAACTTCATCTATTCTCGTAGTCATGTATTGGACGGGCGCGCAGCTTAAAGAGTTCACAGGGCTTATTGCTACAATTGAGATAACCAATGCGGAGTCTTTTAAGTACTTACTTGTGCTTGCGACAATCTACCAGTTAATCAGGTACTACGGATACGCACATAAATACCATAAGAAACTTAGAGCCTTTTGGATTCGCAAGTTTTTGGAAGACCCTGAAGTGTTTAAATTTGATTATGATAACGAAGAGGTTGAGGGGCTTATTGGTAGAGCTGTAAATATATATGTTCCAGATTGTCCTGGTATAGTGAGTCCTGAGTATGAGAATTCTCGTTCATTGAAGATGCCAATTTGGGGAAGGAAGATTGTTTACGAGGAGAAAGCTTCAAGTCAAATTGGTGAAGATGAATATGAGAATTATACATATGACGAAGTAGTTCCTCTGAACATATGGAATGAAATGCGTATTCCGGTGATTCCGGACACCGGCTCCGGTTTAACCGGACGACTCATATCCCTAGCTTTTCTCTAACCCTATTTTTACTCTACCTGTCCGGATTGCGCCAGTTTTCTCATTGATT
>Ga0075011_10001274_pt1 | contig 13544 bp, 18 predicted proteins | sample TARM_MetaG_T_14_FD_72354 | JGI IMG/M metagenome (GOLD analysis project Ga0075011, IMG submission 72354) | Freshwater microbial communities from Pennsylvania, USA, analyzing microbe dynamics in response to fracking - TARM_MetaG_T_14 | ecosystem: Environmental > Aquatic > Freshwater > River...
GCAAGGCCATCCACCGCTTCACCATCACCCCGTCCGGCACCGAAGGCTACGCCAAGGCCGAGGTCACGGTAGGCGGCGTGGACACAGCCCGCATCTCCTCCAAAACCATGGAGGCCCGCGACGTGCCGGGCCTGTATGTGATCGGAGAAACTCTGGATGTGACGGGGCATTTAGGCGGGTTCAACCTGCATTGGGCATTTGCGTCGGGGCAGGCTTGTGGGGATGCGGTGTAGGGTTGCTGCACAAAGACTTATTGGAACCCTGCCGCTGCCATTTGTACGGTTCACCAAACAAGGGCCTTGATTGACGCGTTGTCGATCAAGGCCCTTTTACATCTCAAGTAAACGCTTTAGGGGAAAAGTGGTTTCGTCTGCTTAGAGTATACACTAGAGGAACCGTCATGACTCCGCTTCTCAGGAATCACGAAGGAATTAAATGCTCAGAAGATCTAGGACCGCCCGAGATGAGAAATGGCATCCTTCCAGTGTGAAGCGACTGCTGGAGCGATTGGGAAGAGGCCAAAAGGGTGAAGCTGTTTATCCTCCTAATCTCATATGAGGCTGGTAAGGAAGTAATGTCAGAACTACTGGATTTTATAGATAGATAACTTCTGATATTGTCTGAGATCGTAGGCAAGGTTACGGCTTGCAACATGTAGTTCCGAGTGATATTTTGCTAGCCACTTTATGAACAATCTATATAGAGATGGGGTGGCGATGAAAATTATAAGTATTTTCAATAATAAAGGTGGGGTTGGCAAAACAACCTACATGTACCATATCGCTCACATTTTAGCTCAAAAGGGCAAAACAGTATTGATGGTTGACTTGGACAGCCAATGCAATCTTTCAGCCTATGCCCTCACAGATGCTGAATTAGAGAGAAGCTGGAAGCCTGAGCGCGGCAACAGCATATGGCTCGCTGTTGAACAGGTTGCAAAAGGTGTCGGAGATATTCGCCTTCGGGCACCTAAACCTTTCAACTCTAATTATCCTAACCTGTACATTACTCCCGGCGATGTCTTGCTAAGTACCTTTGAAGATAATTTAGGGGAATCTTGGACGAGGGCAATCGGTGGAGATGAGCGAGCTATCAGGGTTCAGTCTGCCGTATATCGATATCTTTTATGGGCAGCAGAAAAGATTTCTGCTGACATTGTAATGGTTGACCTTGGTCCTAATCTTGGAGCCTTGAATCGCTGTGTGCTGGGAGCAAGTGATTATTTCATCGTGCCGATGTCGCCAGACCTCTTCTCTATTCGGGGCACAGAGAATCTTGGAAAGAAGCTGGTCAACTGGAGGAAAGAGTGGAGGCAATGTATTAACGCTTGGGACGGGGAAGAACTTGCCATTCCACAAGGTTCACCTGTTTTTCTTGGGTACGTAACACAGCAGCATAATGTCCGTAGTACCCCCTCTGGCATGACAAATGGGTGGAATATTTATGGGAGCCAAGTTGAATCTGCGGTAAAGTCAAACATAGTATCAAAACTTCAGAAGATTGGCCAAGTTCACAACTGGAACACGAATACTTGGAAACTTGGCAGCATCCCCAACTTACACAGCCTGATTCCTTATTCTCTGAATGCAAAAAAACCTGTCTTTGATTGTAGGTCTAGTGACGGGCTTAATGGCTCACACATCACCAAAGCAAGAGATTCCATAGGCCTGTTTACGCCTATTGTGAGCAAGCTTATGCAGGTGGTTTAGCGAGGAGAGGCTACTTCGGCTGACCTCAAAGAGTCTTTGTCTGGGGATGTGTTTGGGGGGAACTCCAACGGAGGTTCAAATCCTCTCCTCTCCGCCACTTTTTTTGAAGGTCTTGTTTTCCAGTAGGTTACTGAGAAACAAGGCCTTTTTCTTTGGACTTGCTACAGCAACTTGCTACAGCGCAAGGAGCAAAAGGCATGTCAAAATACCCCGGTTTGAAGCGGCGCGGAAGTCGTGGAATCTACCAACTTCGGTTGGCTATTCCGCGTGATCTTCATGCCGTTTTAGGACGCAAAGAACTCACTGTTTCTCTCCGCACTTCTGACTTCCAGAAAGCCATTGATCGCTACTTTATCGAAGTAGGGCGGCTTCGTTCTGTCTTCGCTGAATGTCGTAAGACTCCTGCTGGGGATTTCTCCCTGAAACCCGTTGTCGAGGGTTTTAGCGAACAGCCTACCAACTCACTTCCAACAGTTTCAAGGCCAGTCTCTGGCCCTCTGCTTTCCAAAGCCATTGAAGCATGGTTCTCAAGCCCTGAGACCCGGAAGTGGAGGGCGAACACCGCGAGAGACACACGGGTTGCACTCCAGCATTTCCTCAAGGCTTGTGGGGATCGTCCGTTGGGTTCCTACGAGAAGCAGGATGCACGGGAATTCAAGGTGCTGGTGCAAGACCTGCCGCCTCGTTGGAACCTGCTAAAAATCTTCGAGGGAATGCCCCTTGTAGACGTTGCAAAGAGTGCGCGGGCACAGAGTATGCCCAGACAGGCAAACAGCACTCTCCGTCGAAATTTGGGCTTTGTCGGTGCCTTCTTCAAGTGGGCTGAGAAGAACTACGACGAAGCCCCTCACGGTCTGGTCCCTATTTTTACCATACCCAAGGAAGGCAATGCTAGAACCGAGCGTAGCCCGTTCACGTTGGAGGAGTTGGCGGCTATCTTCCGCGCTCCGACATACACGGGATTCGTCTCTGAGCGACAGCGGCATATATCCGGCCCCCTCATTGTCAGGGACTGTGCAAACTACTGGGTGCCGCTGATCGCCCTGTTCACCGGAATGAGGCTTTATGAGATCGTCCAATTGTACAACGAAGACATCGTGGCGGCGGATTTGGTTGAGGGCGGGGCGGTTTACTGCTTCGACATCAACAAAGACGGTGAAGACAAAACTCTCAAGACTCCGACCTCAAAGCGGCAAATTCCGATCCACAAGACTCTGCTGGACCTCGGCCTTCTCTCCTATGTGGACAAGATGAAGAGGGTAGGGAGCAAACGACTATTCCCGGATGTGCCATTGGCAAAGAGTGACGGCACGTACTCCAGCACGTTCTCGAAGCGGTTCCGGCACTTCCTCGACAATCTAGGGATCAAGCACAAGAAGATTTCGTTCCATAGTTTTCGGCACAGCTTCGAGGACGCTTGTCGGGATTCCGGCATTGCACAGGAAGTCACGGACGCCCTCCAAGGCCATGCCCAGAAGGGGATGGCTGGGCGCTACGGCAACGGCTTTTCTCTGGAGGTGTTGTCGGAGGCTATGTGGAGTATCAGGTATCGCGGTTTGGATTTGAGTCATTTAAAGCCGTCAAATGTGAAACGCCGTAACCGGTCCCACTCATAGGTCATTGGAGAAAGCCCCGACATGCCGGGTAACATGCCGGGGCTTATTGGACGGGTTAGCGGATCGAGGCTGCTCGTTGAACAGCGGCCTGAGCCTCTAGCCGATTGGCCAATTCAGGATCAACACTGCGAATCCGCTTCTGTTCAGACACATCAGTGAAGAGCCACGGGTTGGAGGAAGTCTCAGTGCTGATCTTCATGCCCTGCGCCTCCATTGCTTTCCGGGCAGCAACGGGGTCTTTCTTGAAGAGTTCTCCTATTTCCGTCAGGCTCATTTTCTTAGCCTCTGCCGTGGCCTTTTGCTCTTTGGCTTGACCTTCGGCTTTCCTGTGACCGGCCTCAATCTGCCTGTCGAGGTTCCCGACTTGACCAGCCAGATTGTCCACAGAGCCGCTCAACGCCTTATAAAAGACGCGGTCCTCGGCATGCTCCAGCTTAATGCCAGAGACTTCGGCGGCGAGTTTGGTGATCATTGCCTTGAGTTCAACGATTTGCTTTTCCATTTACGACTCCTTAAATATGAGTTTGACCGCCTCTTCGTACATGGCGGATCGGTTTTCGGGGTGTTTGCGCAAGAGTGCATTCATGAGAGCCTCGACTTTGCCGAGGTCCATTTCATCGGGGACAAGTATCAACCTGAGGATTCCACCCAGCAGAAGGACTCTGCCGGTGTTGATTTGGGTTATGAGGGTTGCCTCATCGTCTGGGAGGTGGGCTTTCAGCGAGTTGCGGTGGATATCGACGGGGTCGAAATCATCGATGCTCTGAAAGAAATCACTATCTTTGTGAATTACCTGCCAGACGAATTGAGGGGGACGGAGGTTCTCGTTAATCTCCGTGAATTGCCTTTGCAGCCGCTTCAACGTCTGTGTCGTCTCCGACAACGCGTCCCTCCTTGAGTGCCTGAATATCAGCCTCTAGTTTTTCGATTGCGGCTGTGCTTTTGAGCTTCTCCATCATCGAGAACATCTCGCGCAGGACGTAGCAATACTTGCTTCCATCGTTCACGGGGATTTCACTGTTTCGCATGAGGCGATAGATTTTCCCGACCTCTGCCGCTACGTTGTCCAAAGTGGACAGGTCGGGCCTGTAGCGCGTTTTCTTCGTAGTCATATATTGCTCCTGTCGCTGGATCGTGGCTTTACCGGGGTAGGGGGTCGAAATTTTTTGGCGACAAGCGATGCCGCTCCTTTATGGCCCTCATTCCACAGGGGAGGGGTCAGGGGGATTGTCTGATGGTTCTAGGCTCCTCAGTCGAGCTAACCATGCGGGATGACAATCAAGCTCCAGCCCGATCAGCATGTTTTATTGGATAGCGATCGCTAGTCGTTGGGAATCTTCAACAGTTCGCGAAGTGCTCGTTCAGGGGATGGCACATCGAGACCAGAGAGCTTGGCGATGATCAAATCTTGAAGGTCCATCGGTTTGTCGATGGCGAAGCACCGAAGCCCGCTTTCCCAACGCGGCAGCACCACGGATAGAGCGGCTAACATGAGACGGCTGAACGGTGCGCCGGTCTGCTCGGATATTTTCGTTACTCTGTCGAGGATTTCTGTGGGCAAGGATATGTGTTTGCTTTTGGTGTCGGTCATTTTTGCTACTCCTAATCGAGTGTTTGTGCTTGTATGCTCATAGCCGTTCCGATTCGCGCTCCATTGCGTGGATCATCCTTGGCTGCGCCTTCAAGCATCGTTTTCATGTTCAAGACTGCGAAGTTTACGACAGCCGATTTGCTGAGTCCGTATGTCGATGCAAAAGCGTCGATGAAGACCAGCGAATTGGGCTTGAAACGATGAGTCCTGCTCACTGCGTTGTGTTGCTCATTCATTGAGGCACTCCTTTGTGTTTGTTCCGGTTCGGAATACGGGCAGAGAAATAAAGAAGAGGGCAGTCCTCGATGGAGACAGCCCTCTTCCACCCCGAAATCCCGAATCACCGGTAAGAAATTTATCAGTCCACGTGGGTGCGTCTCAAAAGGTACACCTTGTGAGTCCTCTGTCGCTTGCTCAAAAACCTGCATGCCACCGTGTAACCAAACCTTATAAATCAATTTGTTGACACAGCTTCTCTAAAGGGTTAGACGTTTCTTTACACTCAAAGCACAAGCCAGAAAGGGGATCACGCCGTGGCAGACATCGCATACATCCGAGTTAGCTCCGTTGACCAAAACACCGACCGTCAGCTTGACGGCATCTCCTTCGACGAGACCTTCACCGAAAAGGCCAGCGCGGCCACGACGAAACGCCCTGAACTGGAGCATTGCCTTCGATATGTCCGCAAGGGAGACACCCTGCACGTCCACAGCATCGATAGGCTGGCCCGTAACCTTGGCGACCTCCTGAGCCTCCTCAAAGACCTGACAAGCCGTAATGTGGCGGTGAAGTTCCACAAAGAGAACTTGACGTTCACAGGGGAAGACAATCCCTTTCAGACGCTACAGCTTCAAATCATCGGGGCTGTTGCTCAGTTTGAGCGTGAAATCATCAAGGAGAGACAGCGCGAGGGCATCGCCAAGGCTCAGGCCAAGGGAAAGCACTGTGGGCGTAAAGCCAAGCTCACGCAGGAGCAGGTGGACGAAATCAAGGCTCGTGTTGGCAGGGGAGAAGAAAAGAAATCTCTGGCCCAAGAGTTCGAAATCAGCCGTCAGACTTTGTATCGGGTAATCAAGGAATAGTGAGTGTTCGAAGGCTGTTTTGTTGTTGTGCCACTGCGTGGCACTGTTCGCCTTCGGCTCACGGGTGTTTCTGTTGGTCTGCTGGGTGTTGAGAGTCAAACGGACCCAGAAGAGAGACTATCCAACACACGCGAAGCGGTGACGTTGTCGAAGGTGAGCGAAGCGAACCGGAGCAACGTCACTCAATCTATCTGGTTGTTTGTGGTGCGTCACTTCGTGCCGCACGGCTCACCTTCGGTGAGCGAATCTCTTTGTATCTGTTTTAGGGAAGTGTGTTTGCCGAAGTTTCTCTTCTAATAACATACACGTTTCAGGGGGTGGGTTCAGAGGCTGTTTCTTCCAATTTTTTTCATTTTTTTCCATTGTAGCAAATTTGTTGGAGAATCATGTCACGCAGCTACCCACTTCCCGTTCTGGGGCACGGGATAACCATGCCCGTCAGACTGTTGGACGAACCTCCCATACTCTGCCATGAGTTCCTCTTTCGTTTTTTGCTTTCGCCATAGGTCTCGGATGTGGTTTCTGATTGCCGTATTCAGGTAGGTGTTGAAACTGGCTTTCCCTTCGGCTTTGAACTTCCCAGCGCATTTCATGAAGATGAGAACAATCTCGGCCAGCACATCCTCAAAAGTGGTGTTTCGGTCAAGTTGCTGGAATGCCTTGAGGTGAAAACCGGCTTGAGCGCGGACAATATCCATGACTCCCTTTTCTTCCATGTTGATAGACGGGATATCGAGGATCACGGGCTTAAGGTCGAAATCGAAGCCAACCCATGGCGACTCCTTCTTGTAATGTTTTGCCTTTTTCTCTCCGTGCTCCTTCCTAATACGTAGTTCTCTCCGGGCTAGCCAAAGAGCCGTCTCGAACGGGTAGGAATCCCGGATTTTCGTGACCGCCTTCTCAGCACTCATATTCATGGGGTACAGCAACTTACCCGCCCTCAATCGTCCCTTCACTCCTTCCATTTGATTATTCCTCCATGCGAAAGCCCGGTGCGCTCCTTGTAGGGAGAACACCGGGCATTTTCCCGGCGTTGTCCTTTTACTTCTGGATGACGGTGATGGTCTTGCCGTCAGGGTTCAGTATTATCAGTTCACGGTCTTCAAGGGAGTAGAAGACAGCCAACTCAGGATCGACAATCACAAGTTCGGAAATGTCGATGTGAGCGAGATATTGAGTGGGTTTAATTGCCACCATGAGGTGTTTTCTCCTTGGGGTTACATGGAAGAAGTGGTCATAGCTTCGAGAGTTTTCTCCAAGCACCATATGTGAAAAGCAGGGGACAAGAATTGAGCATATGCAATACCGATATCAGGATGCGCAAAGAGATCGCTTCCCCTGAATTTAATGCAACCCTGAGTTGCATTTTTCTCTTCGACGACACGGAGGTATTGGGCGTTGTATTCGTCGTTCAGCCATATGAGCGGAGTATTGGACGGATCACCGCCACTATTCGCCCAAGTTTTAGTGAGGTTGACCATGTCTTTAAACTCGTCGCTGCAATTCTTGTCATCCTCATTGGAATCAAAGCACATTCTGCCAGTACTGAACCGAAAAAAGACTTCATCCATGACACGCAAATTGCCTTCACTAAGGAATTGAGCATTCCCGTAGATGAGATCGTGCATTTTGAGCACTTCTCCTAAGTGTTCCTTAAAGCATATGTGCAGTTGGGCAGGCGGCAGATTGAGCAGCGGCCAAAGCTGACTTGCAGCTTCGTTAACTGCTTTTTTCGTAAGTTTATCCTTTTCCGATTTGATGATCTGACTTTCCTCAAGGGAAATGCTTTCAGAAAGGTCATTGGATTCGCTAGGACACAGACCATATTCATTGGAAATGGGCCAAGTGGAGCTACACTCCGAGCACAGGGAGGTGCTCTTTTCGTTGATACAGGGCTCGATTCCGATGACCTTCTGTTTGGTCATGTCAAAGCCACTAATTCCCTTACAATTCTTGCCTTTAATTTTCATTTTGTTTCCTTTTATCCAATAGGATGGGCGTTAAATGTTTGGTCTTCGGGGTGCCGAAAGGATGAAGGGACCAGTAATTCCAGCCTCCTCGCTGGTCGGTCGCTTGCTGTTGTCAATAGGCCGCAAGATAAGACCCCACTCCTGTGGGCTTGTTGTGAATAGTCAGCCGTATTGGTTGGTTAAATCAGTTAGACGTTGTCTTCTTCATCTACTGCCAATGCTTTTTCTCGGCAGTCGGGGCAGATCCAATCGCTCTCGTAATGGACAAAATCTTCACGGTCGTTCTCGACGCCGCAGTGCTCACAAGAGCTTGCCTGTTCCATAGTCACTTCGATCAATGAGATTCTCCTTGTTTGAGTTAAAACGAGCCATGAGCATAGCATGTTTTTGATCTTCGTCAACAGAAAAAGTCAATTATTTCAAGTGGACAGTCGTGACGGTCGTGACAGTCGTGACAGTCGTGAGAGAGAAAAGGGGCGCAATAACTGAGACTGTCACCATGCGTTGGTAAACAATCGTGCCATCTTAAGTGTGGGGACGCTGATCAGGGGGAGGCTGGACCGATTATGCCCAATCGTTCATCGCCTACATGGTTAATAACGCACCAGCAGGTCGCTTTTGGTACTTTTTTTGAACTTTTTTGGGGTCAAGTGGCGAAAGCTGGAGTTATGATGGGCTGTTGGGCGGTTTCTCTGAGGGGGCTGGTCGGCCATGGTGGACAAAAAAAAGCCTTGGGATTCCTTGAGTGGACGAGTTGCAACTGTTAAGTAGGAACTCTAAGTACGCCTTAAACCTTGAGAAGGTACGCGCCTAGCTGATATAAAGGATCAGCCACAATCTAAGGAGGGTGGCAGGGAGGAGACCGTGATTTCTATCGCTAAGAATGTGAACAGCATTAGGCTGGGGGTGGATTTGGTCGGTGTACTATTTATTTGGCTTCCTAATACAAGGTATCTCCAACTAAATTTGAGCGGTATGCCCACAGGGGATTTTTACGAATCACTGCCAAAGGGTATTGTCTTTTTGTTCAAATCTGTCCGTATAATTTGAAAGAGTTGGGTACTGACAAAGACAGTATCGACGTGTATGTATATCCCCTCGACTGCCTGCGGTCCAAATCATAGGTTGCTGATATGCTTGATGACAACAGCTTCAAAGACATTATCCCTAAGAGTCGATCGGCTCAGTATTCATCACCAGAGGTGATAAGTGGTATTCCTGTCCCAGCCACCCAAAGGATAAAACTGTTTTCACCTGATGAATGGGAAGAATTTACTCTGGAATGGACTTATTCCCTTCAGGAGAAATATCATAAAGTTCAGCGGATCGGCGGTGCTGGTGATATGGGATGTGATGTCGTTGGATTCAAGACGCAAAGAAAGATGCGTGGACCATGGGTAAATTACCAGTGCAAACACTATGGGGGACCATTAGCTCCAAGCCAGGTTTGGGTCGAGTTCGGCAAGATTCTTTATTACTCATTTATCGGCGAATATCCGCCTCCAGACGCATACTACTTCGTTGCGCCACATGGCGTGGGGACCAAGCTTTCACATATGCTTAACGATTCTACGAAACTTCGATCTGGCCTCATTGAGAATTGGGACAAATACTGCTTGAAAGGAATCACAGATACGAAAACCATTCCTTTAGAAGGTCCCCTCAAAGAGTATTTGGATGATTTTGATTTTAGTATTTTTGACGAGATATCGACTGCAGATTTAATAGAAGGCCACTCTAAAACGCCATTCCATGCAACCCGATTTGGCGGGGGGCTTGCGCAACGGCCTCCGACACCCGCTCCTCCTTTAGATGTCGCCGAAAATGAAAGTCGATATATTCAGCAGCTGTTTGGGGCATACTCCGACGCAAAGAAAATTCCGATCTCATCGGTGGTCGAGTTAGATAAATGGCCTCATATTCAACAGCACTTCCAAAGGTCACGAGAACAATTTTACCATGCTGAGTCTTTGCGTAACTTTGCGAGGGACAACGTGCCACCCGGAACATTTGAATCCTTGCAAGATGAGATTTATCATGGAGTAATCGACATTTGCGAATCAAATCATAAGCACGGATTGGAGCGTGTCAGACAGACCATCAGTAAAGCCGGGGATATTGCGCTTACCTCCAATGCTCTGTGTGGACGAACAGAGGTCAGAGACAGACAAGGCGTTTGCCATCAGTTAGCTAATGAAGATCGATTGATATGGGTGGACAGGGATGACAGTTAGTAGTGAACGCGTAATAGTGTTCAATAGCCCTTTTGAGGCAGGACTGCGTTCTATGATCATCTTAACGGCTGTTTATCCCGCCTCAATTGACCTGCATCGTGTCCTTCAGTTTGACTACATGTTAGTCCACTCGGCAGACCTTGGAGGGCCGGAAAGCCTGCACCCACCTGTTCCGCTTCGTTCAGGAGAATTGTTGGTAAGACGTGGCCTTCTTGACAGGGGGTTACAGTTGATGATGAGCAGAGGACTCGTCGATAGGATTCTTGGAGAAGGTGGTATTCACTATATTGCTACAGATGCTTCGCAACCATTTTTGAGCTGCTTAACTGCCCCATACGCTTTGAAGCTTATTGAACGCGCTCAGTGGGTAGCGGAGAGTTTTTTAGGGATAGATGAACAGGCTCTTTCATCAATAATGAAACGATCTTTTGCCCATTGGTCATCTGAGTTCCATTCTGTTGAGCAGGGGCGTAGGGTAGAATTATGAGTTACCAACCTATAATAATAAGGCATCTGACATTTTTATCCCCTATTCAACCTTCGGCTACAGTTTTGTTTAATGAAGGCACGAATGTTATTCAGGGTGCTTCTGATACAGGAAAGTCCTTCATCGTGTCATCCATAGATTTTATGCTTGGGGCAAATCCTCCCTTAAAAGAGATTCCACAAAGAATTGGTTATGATACAATACTTCTAGGCCTCCAATCTGCTGATGGGAATGAGTACACCCTCAAGCGAAGTGTTCAGGGAGGTAGCTTTACATGTTATGAAGGTTTACTTCTTGAGCCAGATGAAGGGAAAAAACTGTATTCGCTTGCCTCAAAACATAATGCGAAAAAGAAAGAGAATATCTCAAGGTTTCTTCTTGGCATGACCGGTTTAGATGAGCGGATGTTAAGGACGAACAAAAAAGGCAACACTAGGATGCTCAGTTTTAGAGAACTTTCAAAGCTAGTTGTGGTTCAAGAAGCTGCAATTATTAAGGAAGGGTCTCCTGTTGAAACTGGCCAATACATGTCCAAAACTTTTGAATACTCGCTTTTTAAGATGATGCTAACTGGTATTGACGACAGTTCCATTTCACCAACTGGGCCGAGTAAAGAGGAGGAGTACAAGACCAAGGGAAGGCTTGAGGTGATGGAGCAGCTTCTCGAAGAATATGAAGTCGACTTTGAAAACTCCATAGATACCCCTGAAGACCTTGACGAGCAATTAGAGAGAATTGAGCAGACAATAGACAAGCGTAGGGAGTCAGTCAGTTTATCAGAGAGGCAGTTTGCAGAACTAAGTAAAAGAAGGCGCAATCTGTGGGATATCTCTCAAGAAAATAAAGACCGTTTTGATGAAATCGGCAAACTGGTAGAGAGGTTCCAGCTATTAAGAGACCATTATGAAAGTGACTTGCAAAGACTTGGGGCTATTAAAGAATCAGGCACCCTTTTTGTTTATCAAGAGCAAATCCCATGCCCCCTCTGTGGCACTCCGCCCGATAGCCAACCTCAATGCTCTGCATGTGAACACGATGTAGAAACTGTTGTTAGGGCTGCAAGTATCGAGGCGACTAAAATTCAGACACTTGTTGTTGAGCTTGATGAGACTGTTGAAGATTTACATAAAGAAGCCTTGATGTTGGAAGAGAGGATGGGAGTTGTAAATGCAGCAATGAAGCAACTTCAAAACGATATTGATACCACCATTGCGCCCAAGCTGACCGAGGGGCGGGAGGCCTATTCTGATTTGCTAGATAAGAGATCAGACCTTGTGGCGGCCTTGAAGCTGTTGGATAAAATACAAAAATTGCGCAAAGCCATACTTGAGCACGAGGAGGAGCGGCCCGAGGAAGTTGAATCGGTAGGTGAAAATATTCCGAAACTAATCCTTGATGAATTCTCCAAGCTACTAGAAGACTATTTAAAAAAATGGCATTTTCCTGAGACTGGGCGAGTATATTTCAGTGAAGAAACCAAGGATTTCGTAATTGCGAGTAAGCCAAGAAGCAGCACAGGGAAGGGGTTGAGGGCTATAACACATTCTGCGTTTACCTGCGGTCTGATTGATTATTGTGCAGCAAAGGGTATCCCTCACCCCGGATTTGTGGTGATAGATTCACCCCTTGTAGCATACAAGGAGCCAGATGGTGAGCAGGACGATTTGTCAGGGTCGGACTTGAAAGATCGTTTTTATCGCGACTTGGCGTCTCGTGAAGCCAATCAGCAGTATATTGTTGTTGAGAATGAAGAACCTCCTAGTGACGTCGTAGCTACTATCAATCTGATCAAATTCACTAAGAACCCCCACGAGGGGCGATATGGATTCTTTCCAGTGGTTAGCCAGTCCGTATAGAGAGGTGGGGCCAAAAAGGCCCCCCACTTCTCCCCCTCAAATCGAGGGGCTTTTTCTTTTCCACAACCCCTTGATTTTTGCTACAGCAACTTGCTACAGCAGAGCCAGCAGTTGCTGCGGTGACTTGCTGAAAAACAGACCTTCGGAGAGCTTCTTTTGACTCCAGTTGCACTCGGATAACTATCTGAATCAACGGAAGAAAGCGAGTCCGGCTTAAGGAGCACGCCTGGAAAGCGTGTAACGGGGGAACTCGTTCGGAGGTTCGAATCCTCTCCTCTCCGCCACCACTCCGCCCTCCCCCCAAAAAAACAACCCGCGATTTGCGCAAGGAAAACGCCGCACCATGATTTAATCATGGCACGGCGTTTCTCGTTTTTCTTGCGCAAATCGCAAACCGGCACGGCGAGGGGTGTTCGCAGGGACCTCGCCGAAGGCGACATGGGGGTCCAGGGGGCTTTGCTCCCTGGCGGGTGCAGGGCAGCGCCCTGCCCGTCGGAGACGCCCCTGCGGCGAGCAGCCGCCGGAGGCCTCATCACAGGCCTACTCCTGAGCCTTCTCCCAAAAATCCGGCCACTGCTCCAGCAGCTTTTTCATGGCCTTGCCCCGGTGGGACTTGCCGTTCTTCACTTTGGGGTCGAGCTCGGCCACGTGGCAGCCGAAGTCGGGGTCGATGACGATGACGTCGTAGCCGAAGCCGCCCTTGCCCTTGTAGCCGTGGCCGACCGTGATCTCGTAGGCTCCGTCCGCAGTGATCTCCGCGCCGTTGGGGGCGCTGGCGGCCATGACGCAGCGGTAGCGGCCGGTGCGTTTGTCCTCGGGCACGTCCCGCATCTCGGCGAGCATTTTTTCGTTGTTGTCGTGGTCGTCGTGCTGCTCGCCCGCATAGCGCGCGGAGTAGACGCCGGGGCGACCGTCCAGGGCGTCGATCTCGATGCCCGAGTCGTCGGCCACGGCCACCAGGCCGGTCAGTTCGGCCACGGTACGCGCCTTGATGAAGGC
>Ga0075011_10001276_pt1 | contig 13540 bp, 12 predicted proteins | sample TARM_MetaG_T_14_FD_72354 | JGI IMG/M metagenome (GOLD analysis project Ga0075011, IMG submission 72354) | Freshwater microbial communities from Pennsylvania, USA, analyzing microbe dynamics in response to fracking - TARM_MetaG_T_14 | ecosystem: Environmental > Aquatic > Freshwater > River...
CCGCCGAGGCAACTTGGCGCCGCATCGGCACCCTACTCGACGCCTTCCCCCCACACGAATGCGCCAACTATCTCAGAAACTCCGGATACGCTTCAACCTAAGTGGAAACGAGTCTAGGGCTGCCGAAGAAGATGGATCGGATGGGATTACGGTGATTGCTGCCGACGCTCCTGTCGTGCCGATCTGCAGGTTAGCTTTGACAGAAGCCAACGCGCTTTCTTGACCGTCATCGGCGCGGCGCCTTCGGCCGTTATCTTGTCAAGCCACTCCTTGGCTACCGCTTCGAAGGTGCGCGCCGCTGCCAGCGATCTTGTAATCTTTTCGCGCTTTGCCTGCTCAACGGGATCAATGCCCTTGGCAAGCAGTCGCCGGGCATCAAGCAACCGCTCCCGGGCCTCTCCGAGCAGCAGTTCGGGCCACCGCCCGAAAGTGATGGTTTTTTCTGTCTGCCGTGGATGCGGGAATTCATCCGCCAAACGCGGCCACTGCCGGGTTCCACCAGCAGATAGAGGCCGTCGCGATCGCTGAGCTTTAAGGTTTGTCCTTGGGCTTCGCACGCGACACCCATGCTTCTGTAAGCTCGGATTCTGCCGCTTTCCGCTCGACATGACGGTATGTCCCCAGCTTGGTCTTGGGGCCTACCATCAAATCGTCCATCATGTGGGTGAAATTCGATGAAACGGCCCTGAACTGACGGAGCTACTACGTCAGTTAAAAGCGCTGAAAAACAGTCTCTTATGGGACACTCTCAGACGCTCTGAGAGGCTGTAATGGAGGCCCGAGCCGGAATCGAACCGGCGTAAACGGATTTGCAGTCCGGTGCGTCACCACTCCGCCATCGGGCCTCTCGTCGCATGGCGCATCGGGGCGCCACGGGTGGGAGACGGGCGGTTAGCCCAGAGTGGCGCGCACCGCAACGGGATTTTTTCCACTGCCTGTCACGATGCGCCGATCACTCCGTTTCCCGCTCCGGTTCCGGTCCTTATGCCTCGTCTTCAGCGGCGGGCTTGGCGCGGCCCTTGAAGCCTTGCGCGATCACGTACCATTCGGACGAATCCTTGCGGCTGGCGGGCGGCTTGGCATGTTTGACGGTGGTGAAATTGCGTTTGAGGATCGTGAGCAGGTCGTGGTCGGTGCCCCCGGCAAAGACCTTGGCGACGAAGGCCCCGCCCGGTGCGAGGGTGTTGATCGCGAAATCGACGGCGGTTTCCACCAGACCCATCGTGCGCAAGTGGTCGGTCTGCTTGTGGCCCACGGTGTTGGCGGCCATGTCGGACAGGACGAGGTCGGGCGGGCCGTCGAGCGCGCCTTCGAGCGCGGCGGGGGCCTCGTCGGCCATGAAGTCCATCTGGAAGATCGTCACGCCCTCGATCGGCTCGGTGGGCAGGAGGTCGATGCCGACCACGCGCGCGGCGGGCGCCTTCTTGCGCACCACCTGGCTCCACCCGCCCGGCGCGATGCCAAGGTCGACCACGCGCTGCGATCCGCGCAGCAGGGTGAATTTTTCGTCCAGTTCGATCAGCTTGAAGGCCGCTCGGCTGCGCCAGCCTTCGGCGCGGGCCTGCTTGACGTAAGGGTCGTTGATCTGGCGCGAAAGCCAGCGCGCCGAAGAAGCGGTGCGCTTCTTGGCGGTCTTCAGGCGTTCGCGCGGGTCCTTGCCGGAACGGCTCATCGGGGTGCTCCGCTGCTGAGTTGGCGCAAGGCCTCGCGGCTGCGGACGGGATCACCGCCCGTCGCCATGAGGCTGCGCAGGATGCCTTCGCGAATGCCGCGATCGGCAATGCCCAGCCGGTCGGCTGGCCAGATATCGAAGATGGTTTCCAGAATCGCGCAACCGGCGACGACCAGATCGGACCGTTCGCGCCCGATGCACGGCACGCCCACGCGCTCGGCGGGGGACAGGCTGCTCAGCCGCTGGCTGATCGCGCGCATGTCCGCGGTCGGCACGATCAGGCCATCGACCGCGCGGCGATCATACTGGGGCAGGCCGAGGTAGAGGCTGGCAAGGGTCGTGACCGTGCCGCTCGTGCCCAACAGGCGGATCGCGCCGCGCTCGATGGCGCGCGCGCGGGTCTGGCCGATGCGCTGGGTGAACGAGGCAAAGCCGCTGGCCACGCGTTCGCGCATGTCCGCATAGGCCGCCGCGCGCGCCTCGGGGCTGTCGGCGATGGGGCCCGTGCTTTCGGTGAGCGAGACGACCCCCCAGGGCACGCTTTGCCAGTCTAGGATGCGGGGCACCGGCTCGGACGGGTCGACGAGCACCATCTCGGTCGAGCCGCCGCCGATGTCGAAGATCATCGCCGGGCCTTCGCCATGTTCGAGCAGGATATGGCAGCCCAGAACGGCCAGCCGCGCCTCTTCCTGCGCGGTGATGATGTTGAGGCGGATGCCCGTCTCGCGATAGACGCGATCGATGAATTCTGCGCCGTTGGACGCGCGCCGACAGGCCTCCGTCGCAACCGAGCGGGCCAGATGGACATTGCGCTTGCGCAGCTTTTCGGCGCAGACATGCAGCGCGGTGAGTGCGCGATCCATCGCCGCATCCGACAGGCGGCCCGACTGCGCCAGCCCTTCGCCCAGCCGGACCACCCGGCTGAACGCATCGATCACCACGAAATGCTCGCCCGCCGGGCGCGCGATCAGCAAACGGCAATTGTTGGTGCCCAGATCGATTGCGGCATAAGCCTGACGGTGGAACGGCACAGGGCGATTCCAGACGCGCGGCATAGCGCCAGCCCCCGTTGCGACCGCCCCGGCTGCTCCCCCTGTCGCCGTGACAGCGGCGGGAAGGGGCGCCTCGCCTCCGCCGGGCGCGGTTGCAGGCAGTTCTGCCGTCGGGGTGGCGTGACCGACCTTGGTCGGACCCGTCTCAGCGGCACGGGGCGCATGGGAAGATGGCGCATGGGGTTGGGCAGCCTTGCCGCGCGCGCGGCGGGGCTTGCCCGGCTTGCGCCCCTTGCCCTTGCGATGGGGCGTGCCGCGTCCCTTGCGAGCGGGGCTCTTGGCATCGGCCCCGGTTTGCCCGTGAGCCGCCTGCCCATGGGCTGCCGGTCCATGAATTGTCTGTCCATGCCCGCCCGGCTGAGGCCTTTCCGGCGAGGCGCCAGAGGACGCAGTGTGGCCGGCTGTGGAGGTGGAAGACTTCGCACCGGTCGCGGCAGAGTCAGGCGCGGCCGCCCTGGGCCTGCGCTGCCTGTTCCTTCCGCCGGATCGCGGCCCCCGCCCCCTGGCCGGCGGAGTGAATTCCGCCATGATTCAAATTCGCTTGTGTTTTCCCGCCGGCATTGGGCCAAACGGGTACTTGGGCGTCATCGTAGCGTCATGGTGCTCCCACGGCAAGGTTTGCCCCGGAGGCAGACCCGGCTCCCGGTGGAGAGCAATGCGCCAGAACCTGTAAATGAAGGCAATCAACAGGTTTTCCACCGCCTTTGTGCCCCCGCTTCGTAACGCGCCAAAAAGGGGTTGACGCCCCAGCCCACCCCGCATAGAGGGGCGCCTCCCGGTGCCCCGTCGTCTAATGGTAAGACTACGGATTCTGATTCCGTCTATCGAGGTTCGAATCCTCGCGGGGCATCCACTTCCCTGTATCAGCCGATCTCAACAAGGCCCATGCGCCTTGCTTTTATGGCGCTTTTTCTGCGACATACGGCTCATGTACGCTCAACCAGTCTCAGCCAAGCGCAAGCCAATGTGGGGTATCGGCGGGGGCATCTTCCCTTGCTGACCGACACGGCCTGCCGGAAGGCGATCTGCCAGTTCGTGTCCATCGCCAGCCCCCACTAAAGCGGCTGCTCATGGATTATGCATCCGCTGCAAAAATATTTCCAAAAATCAAAATTCAGCCAAAGTGACCCTAGGCGTCAAGCAGTTCGTTGAATTCCAACACGTTGCGGTCGGGGTCGCGGATGAAGCAGACCTTCCGGCGGCCTTCGCCCATCACGAGGGGGCCTTGGGTAATGGCGATACCCTCGCTGGCCAGCCAGGCGACGAGCGCGTCCATGTTCGCGATGACGAAGGCTGCATGGGTATAGCCGGGATGTTTGACTGCCGCATCCATCAGGACATTGCCCTCTCGGGCCTTGATGCCGTTATAGATCAGGTGCAGCCGCAGGCCGGTCGGGTGCACGAGGCCGCATGCCCGGTCTGCGGCTGAAAATTCGTCCGGGTCGCGTCGAAATCCGAGCCGGGCATAGAAGGCTTCGGCCTTGGCAAGTTCGGTCACGCGGATCCCGACATGGTCGAGGCGCAGCGCGCTGAAATCCATGAGGTCTTTTCCGTGCCGTTCAGGCTTCGAGCCCGACGCGGGTGCGCGCAAAAGGGACGAAGCCGGGCAGATGTTCGATTCGGCGCAGCCAGGCGCCGATGCGCGGATAGGGGGTGAGCGTCACATTCCCTTCGGGCGCACGCGCGATATAGCTGTAGAGTGCGATATCCGCGATCGTGGGCTCGTCGGTTCCCGCAATCCATGGGGACGTGCCCAGCACTTCTTCGATCACGCGCGCAGTGGCATGGGCGCGGGCGATCACTTCCTCGGCCCGGAACGGAGCGTCGAAGACCGTGATCAGGCGCGCCGCGCAGGCGCCATAGGCGATTTTGCCCGCTGCGACCGAAAGCCAGCGCTGCACTTCCGCTTCGCGCGCAGGATCGCATGGCAACCAGTGCGAAGGCCCGATCTTGCGCGCCAGATAGACCAGGATGGCCAGCGAATCGGCAATGATCGTTCCGTCGTCGTCGAGCACCGGCACTTCGCCAAAGGCATTGAGTGCAAGGAATTCGGGCAGTTTGTGCGCGCCAGCCGCCAGATCCACGTTCACCAGTTCATGGTCTATCCCGGCCAGTGAAAGGAACAGGGCGGCACGATGGGCATGGCCCGAAAGGGCAAAGTGATAGAGCTTCATGGCGATCCTCGTGTTGCGTGATGCGCCCTGGATGCTTCAATACAGATGTGATGATAATCGGCCCAACATGCACTTCATAGTTGCACCTGGGGATGATAATCGAACGCCATGGACCAGCTTCGCGCCTTGCGCACGTTCATTGCGGTTGCCGAACAGGCCAGTTTTGCAAAGGCCGCACGGCGCCTGCACCAATCCCCAACCACGGTGTCGCGCACGATCGCCGCGCTCGAGGCGGATCTTGGCATCGCCTTGCTTTCGCGCACGACCCGCAGTGTGCGCCTCACTGGCGAGGGCGAGAGCTTTTTGCACCGTTGCCGTCTGGGCTTGGCCGAAATTGACGGGGCCTTCCAGAACGCGCGCGGTCTGGCTGCGGCGCCCAGTGGAATCTTGACCATCACCGCCCCGGTTCTTTTCGGGCGGATTCATATCCTGCCCGTCGTCACCCGGTTGATCCGCGCCTACCCCGATCTCGATGTTCGCCTGCTGCTGCTTGATCGCGTCGTGCGGCTGGTCGAGGAAGGGATCGATGTGGCCGTCCGCATTGCCGAACTGCCCGATAGTGCGCTGCACATGCGCAAGGTGGGCGAAGTGCGGACAGTGTTCAGCGCCAGCCCGGCTTATCTGGCACAGCGGGGCGAACCTGAGCGGCTGGACGATTTGCGCCATCACGAGATGATCATCGTTGAGGATGAAACGGGGGGCACCCGGGCGATCGATCACGACCGTCTGCGTGCGGGCCATGCCCGTTGCCGCTTGCGCGTCAATACTGTGCAGGCCGGGATCGATGCGGCCATGGCGGGCCTGGGGATCATCCGCACGCTGTCCTATCAGGTCAAGGAACCGCTTGCGGCAAACCGCCTGCGGCCAGTGCTGGTCGATCCGGGCACTCCGGCCCTGCCCGTTTCCCTGCTCTATCAAAGTCACCGCAAGGAAACGCCCGCCATCCGGGCCTTTACCCAGATGGTCATCGCGGCCTTCCGGCAATCTTCCTTCTGAACCGTCTGCCTTGCCTCAGGCGGCGGGGCTTATCCGGCGGGAATCGCCCTGTCATCGCGCAGGAAAGCGAGCATGTGGGCGTTGAAGGCATCGCTGGAATCCACGTTTGAAATATGCGCGGCGCCGCTGATTTCGATGTAGGTTCCGTTTGCCATGGTTTCGGCCATGATCCGGCTGTACTGTGGCAGGGACATGCGATCGTCGCTTCCTGCTATCAAAAGCGTGGGCGTGGTCAGCCCCCTGATCGGGTCCAGCACGTCGAAATCAGTGATTGTGCGCGCAACTTTGGCCAGCGAGGCGCCGTCGCATGTCGCGGCGATCCCGTGCCAGGCCTGATAGGTGCGGATGCCCTCCGGGCTGTTCTGGAAAGCCGGTGAAACCAGCGCGGGCCAGCTCTGTTCGAACCGCGTCACCGGGCCATGGGGGCTTTCGAAGATATTCGCCCAGTCTTCGGCCATCGCCTGGAATGGGGGCGAGGTCGTCTGGAAGAAGCTGTTGGCGACAACGAGCCGCCCGATGCGACCGGGATGGCGCAGGGCGAGTTCGAGCGCGACCATCCCGCCGAGCGACAGGCCCACCACATCCAGCCTGTCGATACCCAGCGTCGCCAGGAGCCGTTCGGTATCGTCGGCGATATCGGCAACGCCAAAGGGGGCAGAAAGCTGCCCGGATGCACCATGGCCGGCATGGTCCGGGACAATGACGCGATATCCCGCCGCGACCAGGGCCGGGATCTGCGGCCCCCATGCGCGCCCCGAGTTGCTGATGCCGTGCAGCAGGAGAACGGGCCGTCCCTGGCCGAACGTCAGGAAGTAGTTGGTGCGACCGTGCGTTTCATAGAAGGCCATTTGCAACTCCATGGGCTGGAAGGGGATCGCTTTGGGGGAGGAACAGGCGTTCGCCGGGGCGCAGGCGGGCGGCAAGGATGGCCAGAACACCGCATAGCCCGGTCATCAGCCACCAGGCCGGGGCAAGGTCGGACAGGTGCGCGCGCATGATCCCTGCACCGAAGGGCAGCAGCGCGGCCAGAAGATAACCGCCGCCCTGCACGAAGCCGACGATCTGCCCGGCCTGTGCCGGATCCTCGCCATGGTCCATAGCCACGATCAGCGAGAGCGGGAACAGCGCGCCGATGCCCGTTCCGACGAGTATCGCCGCCAGCCAGGCCAGCGCCAGCGGGGCCAGCGTCAGGCACAGGAGGCCGGCCAGCAGGGCTCCGATCGCCGGGAACAGCAAGGGGCGCCGATCGTGAAACCTGTTCACCCGGAACGACACGGCGATGCCTGCCACGACCTCGGCCAGAGTCACCAGCGACAGCAGGGTTCCGGCTGCCGCCGACGACCAACCCAGCCGGGTGTAATAAGGCGGCAGCCAGGCCAGAACGAGCGTATAGGCGCCGGTGCCCAGGCCGAAGAAGAACAGCAATGTCCAGGCGCGCGGCGATCGCCGCAATTGCAGGGGGTGGCCCGGATTCCGGTGTGGCGCCCGGCGTGGCGCCTGTGTTCTTGCCTGTGACAGGCGGGCACCTTGCCACAGGCCCATGCCGAGCAGGGCCACCCCACAGGCCGAGCGCGACCGGCCAGCCACCGTGCGGCGCGATGCGCGGGCTGGCAAAGCTGGCGAGCAGTGCGCCCCCCATGATCGCGGTGGAATAGAGCCCCATCATGCCTGCCGCGCGGGCACCATAATGGCGCCGGATCACGGCTGGCATCAGCGCCTGGACCGTCGCGATGCCCATGCCGCCCAGAATGGCGGTTCCGATCAGCATGGGGGCATCGGGGACGATCAACCGGCCAAGGCATGCCGTGGCGATCAGGACCATGCCCAGCAGGATGCCCGCATGCGGTCCGAGCAGCGCCTGCACGCGCCCCGTGCCCAGCAGGCACAGGCCCATCAGCATCACCGGCACAGCTGTAAGCAGGCTGGCGCCCGTATCGCCCAGGGCCGTATCGTGTTGAATGGTATCGAGCAGTGGTCCCACGCTCGCCAGCAACGGGCGCAGGTTGAGACCGACAAGCAGGATCGCGGCCGGAAACAGGGTCCGACCCGAAAACGGGGGCAAAACGGGTTCTCCTGAAAAAGGGCGATTGCCAGGCTTGGCGCTTCCGACTTATCTTGATGTAGAGATATATATCTTGATGTCAAGATAAGTGAGGCGAGATGGACAGAGCAGAGCGGGCGGCCCGGCAATGGGCGCATGAATATCCCGATCTCGAAACAGGGCCGATGGTGCTGCTCGGGCGTCTGGGCGAAGCTGCCCAGGTCATCGCGCGCGATCGCCTCAACCCGCTGTTTGCGCGCTTCGGCCTGCAACCGGGCGAATTCGACGTGCTCGCGACGCTAAGGCGAAGCGGGGCTCCCTATGCCCTGACGCCGACGGCGCTTTACGAGGCGGCGATGATCTCGTCGGGCAGCATGACCAACCGGATCGACAGGCTGGAAAAGGTCGGCCTTGTTGAAAGGCGGCCGAACCCTGACGACAGGCGTGGAACCCTTGTGGCCCTGACGGGGCAGGGCAAGGATCTGATCGAGCGAGCCGTTGCGGCGCATATCGAGAATCAGAAAGAGGTGGTCAGCACCCTGAGTCGCAGCGAGCAGGACTTGCTCTGCGCCTTGCTCGCCAAGCTGGCCAGCCTTGAAAGCCTTCGTTGAGGGAGGCGTCCTGCGACAGCGCAAGCGTTCGCTTCTGTTGACGGGGCTTGTTGCTGATGGTTCAAGGTAATTACGTGAGAAGTGGTAAGTTACTTTCCAGTAAAGTTTTTTTGCTGAGATCATGAGGGGGTGACGCGCGCGGGCGGGTAACTTATGCGCTTGGTGGATATGACTTCCATCGACCTGCATTCATGAAACCGCGTTTTTCTTCATTGGTCAGGAGCCGTCGTTTCCGGGCTTGTGGCGCGGCATTGGCGTTGTTCCCGGCGCAGGCCGCGCATGCCGGGGACGCAGGGCAGGCTGCACCGGAAAGCGAAGGCGAAAGCCGGACCGGAGATCAGGACGCCTCGCGCGACATCGTCGTCTACGGGCGCGGGCTGCAACAGGTCGGCACGGCGACCAGCGGGTCGCAAGGCGTTGTCGGCTATGCCGATTTCGAGAACCGCCCGATTGCCCGCGTGGGCGAACTGGCCGAGAACGTGCCGGGCCTGATCGCCACCCAGCATTCGGGCGAGGGCAAGGCCAACCAGTATTTCCTGCGCGGGTTCAACCTCGATCATGGCACCGATCTGGCCGGATTCGTCGACGGAGCCCCGGTCAACATGCGGACCCATGGGCATGGGCAGGGCTATCTCGATCTCAACTTCCTGATCCCCGAACTGGTCGAGCGGATCGACTATACCAAGGGGCCCTATCATGCCGAGCTGGGCGATTTCGCCAATGCCGGATCGCTGGCCTTCACCACCAAGAGCCGCCTGGCCCACCCGATGGTCGAGGTTTCGGGCGGCTCGTTCGGCTATGTGCGCGGGCTCGTCGCCGGGAGCGGCGAGCTGGCGGGTGGCACCCTGCTCGGCGCCTTCGAGGGGACACGGGCCGACGGGCCCTGGGTGCTCTCGGAAAACCTCGCGAAGTTCAATGCGCTGTTGAAATACAGCCGGGCGAACTGGTCGCTCGGGCTTTCCGCCTATGCCAACCACTGGCGTTCCACCGACCAGATTCCCGAACGCGCGGTGGCTTCCGGGCAGATTCCGCTCAATGGCTATATCGACCCGAACGACGGGGGGCGCTCGGGCCGCATCGCGCTCAATTTCAACGGGCATTTCGGGCGCACGACCGTGGCGGCCTATGCCATCGGCAGCCGCCTGCGCCTGACCAGCGATTTCACCTATTTCCTCAACGATCCGGTGAACGGCGATGCGTTCCGGCAGGTCGACCGGCGCGGTGTGTTCGGGGGATCGGTGCGCCATGAAGGAGGCGAGGGGGCGCTGGTCTGGCGCGTGGGCGGCGATGCACGCTGGGATCATATCGGGCAGGTCGGCATCTTCCGCGTCGCCAACGGGGTGGTGACCGGCACGATCCGCAATGACAGGGTCGATGAAGTGTCGGGCGGCCTTTACGGCGAAGGCGAATGGCATGTGACGCCTGCCTTGCGCCTCGTGCTGGGGCTGCGCGGGGACGTGATCGGCTATGATGTCCGCTCCGATCTGGCGGCCAATTCGGGCAAGGGCTCGGCCGGGATGGTCAGCCCCAAGGCGGCGCTGGCCTGGCAGGTGGGCAAGGGTGTCGAGCTTTACGCCAACTATGGTGAAGGGTTCCATTCCAACGACGTGCGCGGGGCGACGATCACGGTCGATCCGGCCAGCGGCGCCCCGCAGGGCCGCGTGGGGGTGATGGCCAAATCGCGTGGGGCCGAACTGGGCGCGCGGATCGAGCGCGGGCGGTTGACCGCCTCGCTGGTGGGTTTCTGGCTCGATCTGGCTTCCGAACTGGTCTTCGTGGGCGACGAGGGGGTGACCGAGCCCAACGCGGCAACCCGCCGCTTCGGCACCGAACTGTCGCTGTTCTGGAAGCCGGTCGATGGGCTGACCATCGATGGTTCGCTCGCCTATACCCATGCCCGTTTTCGCGGGGTGGATGCCGACGCGGTGTTCATTCCCAACGCCACGCCGCTCGTGCTGGCCGGCGGTGTCAGCGGGCGGATCACGTCGCGCCTGACCGCCACGCTGCGGCTGCGCCATTTCGCGTCTGCCCCGTTGACCGGGGATAATCTCCACCGCTCGTCTTCGACCACGCTGGTCAATGCCGGTGCGTACTGGGATATCGGGCGCTGGCGGATTTCGGCGGATATGATGAACCTGTTCAACGCCCGCGATCCCGATATCAGCTACTGGTATGCCTCGCGCTTGCCGGGCGAACCGGCCGGGGGTGTCGAGGATCGCCACATCCACCCGGTTGAACCCCGGCAGGTCCGCGCGACCTTGCGCTATTCGCTGTAAGCATCGGATCCGGGGCGAGAATGGTGCGGCCCGCCGCCGGAATCAGCCAGCCTGGGCCTGTCTTGCGTCCATGGGCCGGGCGCCGCACAGTTCGGCCAGATCGGCTGCGTGCATCGGCTTGCCGATGTGCCAGCCTTGTGCCGTGTCGCATCCGAAGGTGGCCAGCATGTCGAGTGCGGCGGCGGTTTCCACGCCTTCGGCGACGACCTTGAAGCCCAGTTCATGGGCCAGGTCGATGGTCGAGCGGACCATGGCCTGATCGCCCCGGCTGCTTTCGAGGCCCAGCACGAAGCCCTTGTCGATCTTGATCTCGCGCGCGGGCAACCGCTTGAGATAGCTCAGCGTCGACAGGCCGGTGCCATAATCGTCGATCGAGAGCGCCAGCCCCATCCCGGCCAGCCGTTCGAGCGCGGCGATCGCGCGTTCGGGGTCGGCCATGGTCGCCGATTCGGTGACTTCGAGCGTCAGGTGGGCAACGGCCCCGGCATGGCGGTGGAGCACGGTTTCCAGCCGCCGCACGAAGGCCGGATCGGCTGGCAGCAGTGCTGAAAGATTGACCGCCACATCCAGTTCGACACCCATGGCGGCCCAGGCCGTGCGATCGACGAGTGCCTGTTCGAGAACGAACAGCGTGAGATCGGCGATGCGCCCGTTTTCTTCGAGCGCAGGAATGAAGGCATCGGGCGGCACCGGGCCGCGTGTCGGATGGCGCCAGCGGACCAGCGCCTCGGCAGCGGTGATCTGTCGGCTGGCGATGGCGAGCTTGGGTTGATAGGCGACCCAGATATGCCCCTGGGCCATCGCCTGGTCGAGTTCGGCGGCCAGGCCCAGCCGCCATTCGCTCTGCTGTTCGAGGTCGGCGGTGAAATGGGCCCAGCGCAGACCGCGTGCCAGCGCGGTATCGGCGGCGCTGCTGGCGCGGGCCGGGGCATCGGCAGGGGTGTTTGCTGCCCCGGTACTGATTGGCCCGGTACTGATCGATCCGGTGCTGGTCGGGCCGGCTTCGGTCGATCCCGTGATGGCGGCGACGCCAAAGCCGAAATGCAGTTCCACCTGACGGCCGTGAATCTCGAAAGCCGGGCGCAGCATGGCCACGGCGGCATCGAGTCGCTCGGCTTCCTCGTCGTCGTCGGTGGTCGAGTTGATCCAGCCGAGCGCGCCATCGTCGATGCGGTGGATGGCGCTGTCGGCGGCGAATACCAGCCGGTGCGCCACGAGCGTCAACAGTTCGGCGGCATGGGCGCGGCCCAGCACGCTCGCGACATCGCCGAAATTGGCGACACGGATGACGATGGCGCTGCCGCGCGGGGTTGCGCGGGCCAGTTCGCGAAACGAGCGGGCATTGGGCAGGCCGGTTTCGGTATCGACATGGCGCGCCTCGCGCGCGGCATGGAGGGCGGAGTGGACCAGCATGGCCAGCCCCCCTGTCAGCAGGGCCAGCAGGGCGGGCCCCACGGAAAAGACACCCAGCCCCGACACCTTGGTTGCCATCGGCAGGATCAGCAGGAAGGCGGCCCCGCCAAAAAGTGTGACGCTCCGGCGCATGCCCTCGCGCCGCATGGCCAGGCCCAGCAGGCCCAGGGCCACCAGCATGGGCAGCACCGGCCCGTGATCGAACGGCGCGCTTCCCTGAATCAGGGTTTCGGCGGCCAGAATCTGGATCATCGGCCCGGCGATCACCCCGCGTCCGGGCACCGGATAGCGGTCGCCCAGTTCGATGGCCGAAGCGCCGATCAGCACGTCGCGCCCCTTGAGCGCACCGGCGGGCACTTTGCCGGTCATCAGGTCGATGAAGCTGAAACGGGGGACACTGGCCGGATCGATCGAACCGTCGATGGGGAAGCCCTGATCGGCCTGGCCCTGCCGGGATTGTCCGGCCCCATTGGCCAGCGTGGCTCCCATCGAGGGGCGCGGCAGCCCGCCGGTCATCACTCCATAGGGGTAGGTGTGGACGAGGCCGTCGCTGTCGACGAAGATGTTGACGGCGGCCATCTGGGCCTTGTCGCGCAGGGCGGGCAGGGGCAGGTTTTCGAGGACTTGCGTGCTGCCCTGCGAACTGGCCTGCCGGAACGTGGGCAGGATGACCGGTGCGCGCGACCCGGCAATGGCCTGCGCCAGAGCGGCATCCTGATCGGCCTGCGACGGGGCGGAGAAATCGACGTCGAAGGCTATGGTGCTTGCCCCGGCCGCGTTGAGGCGCGCGATTGCCTGGGCATAATACGTGCGGGGCCAGGGCCAGTTGTGCAGCGCGGCGAGCGAGCGCGCGTCAATCTCGACCAGGGCGATCCGGCCCGTTGCGGCATGGGAAAGCAGGGACCAGCGCCAGACCTGAAGCCCGCGATCGATCGTCGGCCCGACCGAACTGACCGCCGCCATCACCCCGATCAGCAATCCCGCGATCAGCGGAACGGCCCCGCGCCGAATCCGCGGCAAGGCCCGGCTCGACAGGATCCGGCCTGAAAGGGGCAGGGCAGGCACAAGACCCTTCGGGCGCGCTGACCAGGCCATGGTTCAGTCTTTCACCCGGCCACTGCCATTGCCGATCGTCGCGCTGAGGTTGATGCTGTTCTTGCCTGCACTCAGGCTGACACTCGTGCTTGCGCTGTTCCCACCAGCGTTTGCATTGGCGTTGCCGTTGCTTGCGGCATTTCCACCAGCGTTTGCATTGGCGTTGCCGTTGCTTGCGGCATTTCCACCAGCGTTTGCATTGGCGTTGCC
>Ga0075011_10001277_pt1 | contig 13535 bp, 13 predicted proteins | sample TARM_MetaG_T_14_FD_72354 | JGI IMG/M metagenome (GOLD analysis project Ga0075011, IMG submission 72354) | Freshwater microbial communities from Pennsylvania, USA, analyzing microbe dynamics in response to fracking - TARM_MetaG_T_14 | ecosystem: Environmental > Aquatic > Freshwater > River...
GTCGAAGCCGCCATGCGCCAGATGGAAAAGCTTCCCTACGCAACGGGTTACTTCCATTTTGCGAGCGAACCGGCAATCGAGTTGGCCTCCCGTCTGGCCGAACGCGCGCCCGGCGATCTCACCCACGTCTACTTCACCCTCGGTGGTTCGGATGCGGTCGACAGCGTCGTGCGCTTCATCCGCTACTACTACAACATCACCGGTCGCCCGACCAAGAAGCACATGATCGCGCTCGAACGCGGCTATCATGGATCGAGCACGACCGGCTCGGGCCTGACCGCGCTGGGCGCGTTCCACGCCGGGTTCGACGTGCCCACGCCCTTGCAGCATCATATTTCGTGCCCCTATCCCTATCGCAGCCCCCATGCCGACGATGCAGCCCTGATCGCGGCCTCGGTGGCCGAACTGAAGGCCAGGGTGGCGGAACTGGGCGCTGAGAATGTCGCGGCCTTCTTTGCCGAACCCATCGTGGGCTCGGGCGGGGTGATCGTGCCGCCCAGGGGCTGGCTGAGCGCGATGCAGGCTGCCTGCCGCGAACTCGACATCCTGTTCTGCATCGACGAGGTGATCACCGGTTTTGGCCGCACCGGCCCGCTGTTCGCCTGCGAGCACGAGGGCCTGACCCCTGATTTCATGACCACCGCCAAGGGCCTGACGAGCGGCTATTCGCCGATGGGGGCGGTCTTCATGTCTGATCGCATCTATCGCGCGATGGCCGACAACACCGCACCGGGTGTCGCCATCGGCCATGGCATGACTTATTCGGGCCATCCGGTGAGCGCGGCGGTGGGGCTCGAAGTCCTGCGTCTTTACGAGGAAGGCGGGCTTCTGGCCAATGGCGTGGCGATGGGCGCGCGGTTGGGCGCCGGGCTTGCCGCGCTGGCCGATCATCCGCTGGTGGGCGATGTGCGCGGGCAGGGCCTGCTCTGGGGCGTCGAACTGGTGACCGACAAGGCGCGCAAGACGCGCCCGGCCGCCGATCTTGCTCTGCCGGCCCACCTGACCCGCGTGGCCTATGCCAACGGCCTGCTGTTCCGCGCGTTCAACGACGGCATCGTCGGCTTCGCGCCGCCGCTGTGCCTGACGGAAACCGACGTCGACATTCTGCTCGAGCGCTTTACCCGAAGCCTCGACGACCTGCTTGCCATTAAGGAGATCCGCGATGCAGTCCGGTAATGTGAAGCCCGGTAAGTTCAAGCTGCGCGATTTTAAGGCGCTTTCGTTCGATTGCTATGGAACGCTGATCGATTGGGAATCGGGGATGATCGAGGGCCTGCGCCCGCTGACCGATCGCCTCTCGCCCGCGCTCTCGCGCGACACAATCCTTCAGGCCCATGCCCGCCATGAATCGGAACAACAGCGCCAGACGCCGGGCGAGCCCTATCGGGACCTCCTGCCCATCGTCTACAAGCGCCTCGCCGAACAGTGGGGCATTCCGGTTTCGCTGGCCGAGTGCGAGGAATATGGCCGCTCGGTTCGCAACTGGCCTGCCTTCGTCGACAGTGCCGGCGCGCTCCAGTACCTCAAGAAGTACTACAAGCTGATCATCCTCTCCAACGTCGACAACCGCAGCTTTCACTACAGCAACGAGAAGCTTCAGGTCGAATTCGACGCGATCTACACTGCCGAGGATGTTGGCTCGTACAAGCCTGCCGATGCCAACTTCACCTACATGACCTCGCATTTTGCCGACCTCGGCCTCGAACCGGGCGAAGTGCTGCACACTGCCGAGAGCCTGTTCCACGACCACGTCCCGGCAGGTCGCCACGGCATGGCCCGGTGCTGGATCTATCGCCGTCATGCCCAGGAAGGCTTTGGCGCAACGATGATCCCGTCTGAGCAGCCCGACGTCGATTTCGTCTTCCACTCGATGGCCGATCTGGTGAAAGCCCATCAGGAAGAATTGCGCGAGGACTGAAACGGCTCATAAGTTGGCCGGATTTCTGCCTCTATAAGGTCGCCCCCATGATCAACGCCCCCAAACTCGACCGCATCGACATCAACATCCTTGCGGAATTGCAGCGTAGCGGGCGGATCACCAACGCCGAGTTGGCGGACAAGGTCGGCCTGTCCGCCAGCCCGTGCCTCACACGGGTCAAGCGCCTGGAAGCAGCCGGTTTCATCACCGGCTACAGCGCCGTGATCAATCTGGCCAAGATTGGCACGAGCCAGATCGTGTTCACCTCGGTCACCCTTTCGGATCACCGCCGCTCCGATTTCCAGCGCTTTGAGACGCGCATCGGGCAATACGAGGAACTCCTCGAATGCCATCTGGTGAGCGGCGGGTTCGACTATCTGCTCAAGTTTGCCGTGCGCGGGATCGCCGAATATCAGGAAATGATGGAGGACATCCTCGAAAGCAACATCGGGGTGACCAAGTATTTCTCGTATATCGTGATCAAGACAAGCACCTCAAAAGGACAGGCGCCGGTCAAGCTTCACGCGGCGGGCCTGCGCTGATCGGGAACACGAAGGCGCCCCGGCAGCCAGCACTGCCCCATCCAGAGTTCATGGGGTGCAGGGGGCCTTGCCCCCCTGCGGTATCCCTTGTTCTTCAATCCTTTCTTTTCCGGCTCAGCCGATATGGTCCGCCACGGCTTTCCCGCATGTCTGCGTATCGGCCTGACCGCCCAGATCGCGCGTGCGCAAGGAGGGCTGGGCAAGGGTGCGTTCGATCCCGCGCACGAGGGCCGCGGCGGCTTCTGTTTCGCCAAGGTGTTCGAGCATCATCGCTCCGCACCAGATCTGGCCAACCGGGTTGGCCACGCCCTTCCCGGCGATGTCGGGGGCCGAGCCGTGGACGGGTTCGAACAGCGAGGGGACGGAGCGGTCGGGGTTGATATTGCCGCAAGGGGCAATGCCGATGGTGCCCGTGCAGGCCGGACCGAGGTCGGAGAGAATATCGCCAAACAGGTTCGAGGCGACAACCACGTCGAAGCGGTCGGGGTTGAGCACGAACTGCGCGGCCAGAATGTCGATATGGTACTTGTCGGTGCGGATTTCGGGATACCGGGTGGCCATTTCGGCCACGCGCTCGTCCCACCAGGGCATCGTGATGGCAATGCCGTTGGACTTGGTCGCGCTGGTCAGGTGGCGGGCCTCGCGCTTCATCGCGAGCTCGAACGCATAGCGCAGGATGCGCTCGGTGCCAAAGCGGGTCATCACCGTTTCCTGCATGACCACTTCGCGCGGCGTGCCGGGGAACGAGACCCCGCCGATGGCTGAATATTCGCCTTCGGTGTTCTCGCGCACGATCATCATGTCGATGTCGCCGGGCTGGCGTCCGGCCAGCGGGCAGGGCACGCCAGGCATCAGGCGCACGGGCCGCAAGTTGACGAACTGGTCGTATTCGCGGCGGAACTGGATCAGCGAACCCCACAGCGAAACATGGTCGGGCACCGTATCGGGCCAGCCCACCGCGCCGAAATAGATCGCATCGGCATCGCCGATCCGCGCCTTCCAGTCATCGGGCATCATCTGGCCGTGGCGGGCGTAGTAGTCGCACGAGGCGAAATCGTGCCATTCCTGCTCGATGCCAAAGCCGAACCGGCTGGCTGCCGCTTCGAGCGCGCGAATGCCCTCGGGGACGACTTCCTTGCCGATCCCGTCGCCCGGGATGACCGCGATCTTGTATACGGGCCTGGTTACCGCGCCAGTTGTCATGTCATGTGCCTTTCAGTCCGGCCCAGTGGAAGGCCTTGGTTTCCATGAATTCGTCGAGGCCTTCGGCCCCGGCCTCGCGGCCGAGGCCCGATTGCTTCATCCCGCCAAAGGGGGCAACTTCCATCGCGATGGCCCCGGTGTTGAGGCCGACCATCCCGAATTCGAGCGCCTCGCCCACGCGCCAGGCGCGGTGCAGGTCGTTCGTGTAGAAATAGGCGGCGAGGCCGAACGGGGTGTCGTTGGCCAGTGCGATGGCCTCGTCCTCGTGGGTGAAGCGCATGACCGGGGCGAGGGGGCCGAAGGTTTCCTCTTCGCACAGGCGCATGCCCGGCGTCACGCCGCTCAGGACGATGGGCGCGCAAAAGCCTTCGGGTGCATCGTCTTCGGGCAAGGGGGCCTGTGCGGCGATCTGCGCGCCCTTGGCCAGCGCATCGGCGACATGGGCGGCCACCTTGTCGCGCGCGGCCCGGTTGATCAGCGGGCCGATGGTCACGCCCTCCTGTGTCCCTTCGCCCACGCGCAGCGCGCGCACTTTCTCGCCCAGGCGTGCGACGAAGGCGTCGTGAATGCCGTCCTGAACCAGCAGGCGGTTGGCACAGACGCAAGTCTGCCCGGCATTGCGGAACTTGGCGGCCATGGCCCCCTCGACCGCGTTGTCGAGGTCGGCATCATCGAAGACGATGAACGGCGCATTGCCTCCCAGCTCGAAGCCCAGCTTCTTCACCGTGGGCGCGCATTGCGCCATCAGCAGCGCCCCCACGCGGGTCGAGCCGGTGAAGGTGAGCATGCGCACGGTCGGATTGCCGGTCAGTTCGCTCCCGATGCCCTCGGGAAGGCCGGTGATCACGCTGAGCACGCCGGCGGGCACCCCGGCCCGCTCGGCCAGCCTGGCCAGCGCCAGCGCGGTGAACGGGGTCAGTTCCGAAGGCTTGACCACCATCGCGCAGCCCGCCGCCAGCGCGGCGCCCGCCTTGCGGGTGATCATCGCGGCGGGAAAGTTCCAGGGGGTGATCGCGGCGGTCACCCCGATGGGCTCCTTGCGTACGAGAATGCGCCGATCGGCAAAGGGCGAGGGGACTTCGTGCCCGCCCGCGCGCAGGCCCTGCGCGGCAAACCACTTGAGGAAGCTGGCGGCATAGGCGATTTCGCCTGCCGCTTCGGCCAGCGGCTTGCCCTGCTCGGCGGTCATGATCCGGGCAAGGTCGGTCTGGGCAGCCATGATCAGGCAATACCATTCCTCAATGATCGCCCCGCGCGCGGCGGCGGTCATCGCACGCCAGCTCCGCTGGGCGATTTCGGCAGATTCTATGGCGCGGCGGGTCTCGCCTGCGTCACAGGCCGGGACATGGCCGACCGCGCCGCCATGGGCCGGATTGACCACCGCAATCGTTGCGCCGCTGTCGGCTTCGATCCAGCTTCCTCCTGCAAAAGCCTTTTCGATGAAGAGGGAGGGATCATCGAGAGGCCCTGTGGCCGGTTCGCGCAAAGCTGTCATGACTGGCTCCTTTGGTCACGAGGTAAGCGCACCGGGGCGGCGATTGCAGCGATGAAGGCAAAGGCGCGGCGGCATTTTGGCCCGAATGCGGGCAGGCAGACGGCAGATCGTGCCTGCGCTGCACGCAAGCTTGGCTGCACGCCCTTTTTCCGGGCTGCTAGGAGGAGGGCATTGACCCTTTCAGCAACCGGGAAGCCGAGACGATGAGCACCGAAACGACGCGCACTGATATGACGGGCACCGAGCCGAGGGGGATCACTCCCGCCAAGCCTCTGGCCGACTACGCCAGTTTTCAGGCGCTCGACATCCGCGTCGGGCGGATCGTGGAAGTCCTGCCGTTCCCGCGTGCGCGCAATCCGTCCTACAAGGTGGGTGTCGAGTTCGGCGGCGATCTTGGTATCCGCTGGTCTAGCGCGCAGATCACCAGCTATGCCCCCGAAGACCTGATCGGCACGCAAGTGTGCTGCATCGTCAACTTCGCGCCGCGCAACATCGCCGGGTTCCAGTCCGAAATCCTCATCCTGGGTGCTCCTTCGGCGCAAGGAGAGACGATCCTTGTTTCCCCGCGCAGCACCGTGCCCGAGGGCGGCGCCCTGTTTTGAGAAAATGCGTTCTGAGCAAAAAAATGCCGGGCCCTGTCGGAAGACAGGAGGCCCGGCCAGGGTGGAATGCGCGAGGGGAGGGGGCCGGTGGGCCCCTTTTTTCGTGAGATCAGAACGTGTAGCTGAGGCGGCCATAGTAGTAGCCACCCTGCCAGGGCACGGCACTGTCGACATAAGTGCGCCCGTTGGTGTCGTCGATGCGGTTCACGTCGGGATAGTTGTCGAACATGTCGCGCGCGCCGAGCGCCAGGGTCACCCTGTCGGTGACCGGATAGGAAATTTCGGCGTCGATCATCGGCTCCATGCCATAGTGCTGGATCAGGCCGCTGGAGGCCGTGGTCTGGCGCGACCACGGACCATAGAGGTTCGCGCGGACCATCACCGAAAGCTTGCCGACCATCTGGTTGACCGAGAGGTTGGCGCGCCAGTCGGGGTTGATATGGGCAAAGTTGTAGAGCGTGTAATTCGCAAAGCTCACCGTCGAAGTGAGCACCTTGTTGACCTTGTAGGCATTGGTGTTGAACGCGCCGGTCAGCGTGGTGCTGCCGAACTTGAACCAGTTGCCCCGATAATTGGCCACCACGTCGAGGCCCTGCGTCGTCGAGTTGAGCGCGTTCTGGTAGAACTGCACGCGGTCGATCGAGGCCGCGCCGGTCACGTTGGCGGCCAGCATCGCGTTGCGGATCGCGTCGGTGACGGTGATGTAGCTGCTGGTGTAGAGCTGGTTGTACATCTTGATGCGATAGGCATCGACCGTGACGGTGAAGTTGGGCGTGGGCGTGAAGGTGATTCCCAGCGAGTAGTTGCGCGAGGTTTCGGGCCGCAGCGCCGTCGCGCCCAGATATTGTGCAACCGGATTGGTTGCCGGGAACAGCGCGACATTGACCTGGGTGCCCCCGGTGGTGAGGATCGAGGTCTGCGTCATGCGCTGCTGGCCCGCCGTCGGCGCGCGGAAGCCGGTGCCCAGCGAGCCGCGAATGCCCAGCCAGTCGGTCAGGTTGTAGCGCGTGGCGACCTTCCAGACGACCTTGCTGCCAAAGGCGTTGTAGTGTTCGAAGCGGGTTGCCACGTCGAGGAACCAGCGCTTGGTGATATCGCTGGTCACTTCGCCATAGGCCGAAGTGTTATAGGAATACCATGTGCCCGAAACGGCAGGCGAAAGCCCGGTGATCCCGTTCGAGCCGACACCGAGCACATTGTAGACCGGATCGCTCGCGCTCGCGCAGTTGATGCCCTGGTTGGTCGGGGCATTGGGGTTGAGCGTGCGTTGCGAGACGACGCTCTCGTTGGAGCAGAAGTTGAACGGGTCAGGCGTGGCCCAGGTGCCGGCCTGGTAGGATGTGGGTTCGCCCGGCAGGATGGTGAAGCCTTCGCGGCGATATTCGCCGCCGAATGCAAAGACCAGCGGCCCGTGGGTGAAGCTGGTGGGCACGGTGTAGGTCAGGTCGGCATTGAAGGCCAGTTCGTCGTTCACATAGCTGCTGGCCTGGAACGAGGTGGGCGAGGCAGGCCCCATCGACGGGTTGAGCGTGTCGCGGATCGAGTAGGCGATCTTGTCGCGGCCATAGCGTCCGCTGACATCGGCGGTCAGTGCCTGCCCGCCGCCCAGATCGAAGTTGCCCTTCCAGCCCCCGGTAATGCTCCAGTCGGTCACCTCGCCCGAGAAATAGGGTTCGTAGCCGAGCGGATAATCGTCCTTGAAACGATAGATCGAACCGTCGGACAGGCGGATCGGATTGTCGAGCACGGCCTGCCCGGCACCCGGCACGCGATAGGTTGCCGCCGCCGTCCCCTTGGAGCGCGAATAGCCGCCAAACGCATAGAGCGAGCTGTTGCTCGACAGGTCCAGCCCCGAATTGACGAAGACCCGTGCGGCTTTTTCCATTGGCTTGCCGCGCTTTTCGAGGGGCTTGGACAAATCGAGGTGCGCCGCATCGACCGCAGCGGCAAAGGCTGGATCGTTGGCATAGGCGGTATAGGGGTTCCAGGCCGAGGAATTGAACGTGCGGGCGCGCACGGTCGAATTGTCGTGGTTGAGCTGGGCCGACAGGTTGATGAAGCCATGGTCGGTCAGCTTCATGCCGATATTGCCCGAAACCATGATGCTCGCGCCGTCCCCGGCATAGAACTGGCCGCCCTGAACCACCAGAGAACCCCCGTGGTCGGCATCCTTGAGCTGGTAGTTGATCACCCCGGCAATCGCGTCAGAGCCATATTGCGCGGCTGCGCCGTCGCGCAGCACCTCGATGGTCTTGAGCGCGATGGAGGGGATCGTGGCCGAGTCCGCCGCCTGCGAGGCATAGCCGTCGACCTGCACGCTGGCCGACTTGTGGCGGCGGTGGCCATCGACGAGCAGCAGGGTCTCGTCGGCGGGCAACCCGCGCAACTGTGGCGCGCGCACGAAAGTGTCCGAGGTCGTGTTGGCGGAGCGCGACACGGTGTAGGAGGGGATGAGCGTCTGGAGCGTTTCGAGGGTGTCGGTTTGCCCGCCCGACTTCTCGATGCTTTCCTGGTTGAACACATCGACCGGGACCGGGGATTCGGTGACCGAGCGCGGACGGCCACGCAGACCCGAGACGACGATGTCTTCGGCCGGTGCGGTGTTGGGCGCAGCTTCCGCCCCAGCTTCCGCAAGCGCGTCGGGTGCTGCATTTGCTGCGGCGGGAGCGTCCATCAGATCTTCGGCCAGGGCCGGATGGGCGGCCAGGGCTGTCAGTGAACTTGTCAGGATGCAGGCCAAGAAGATGCGGTTCGCCATTGAAGATACCCCCATGTGAATCGCGGCCGGCAATGTGCGGGAAACCCTCTTTTCCGGGGCTCGTGTCGCGACCATTGCGGCTGCTGCGATAGTCCTCCTGAGACCCCCTGATCGTAACGGGGAGGGCATCGGCTTTTGTTGCCGTTTCGCGGCATGGTTGCAGAATTTTTGGCTTTAGGCAGCCCGGATGGCGGCACTTGTTGCGTTGCGCCGCAATCGGCCGGGTTTCATGTGGGCAAGGGCGCAGAGGCCCGTGTTTCCGGCGTGTCGGCGGGATGCCCGCCAAACGAACGGGCCTTCACATCGCACCGCAGCATGGGGTTTGCCGATTTCGGCAGAATATTTTGTCGTTGGCGGCCATTTCGGCAGCTTTGGCCTTGCCGGGCTGATAGCCTCGATTCCGCAGCACGCGCTCCTGGTGCTCGCATTGAAAAGATAAGGTTCCACACCATTTCCGATCGGCGGAATCTCTGCGGTAAAACGCTGTTTTATCGTGCCTCCTTCCTGTCGGCGGTGTCGAACCATCAAGGGCTTGGTCCACATACATGAGGGTATTGACCATGAACGGTGAAGACAGGGATCTGGGAATGGGCCGCGCGATCGCGCGGCGCGATTTCCTGCAAGGCGTGGCGGTGACGGGGGCGGCAGGATCGATGCTGGCAGGCGCTGCCGGAACGGCGCGGGCCGCCCAGCGCACGGTTGCGGGCCTCAATGTCGACGGGCCGGTTTCGGCGGCCAACTATCCCCCCATGCGCACCGGCATGCGTGGCCACCATCCCGGTGCCTTTGAAGGCGCCCACGCCATGCGCGACGGCAAGGTTTTTGCCACCGGCCCGGCGACGGGGGAAATGTATGATCTGGTCGTCGTGGGCGGGGGTATCTCGGGCCTGTCGGCGGCGTGGTATTTCCGCGAGCGGTTCGGCAACGACGCCAAAATCCTCGTGCTCGACAACATGGACGACTTTGGCGGCCATGCGAAACGCAACGAGTTCGAATACAACGGCAAGCAGATGATGATCACCGGCGGTTCGGCCTATTTCGTCGCGCCCCCGCAATGGACCGCCGACGCGCGCCGGATTGTGATGGGACGAGAGTGATTTAAGTGACGGGATGGGGTGGGATAGGCGGGATTGTCCCGGTGGAGGGCCAGAAAAATCGGGAGTTTCTGCGGGTTTCGGAGGGGCGCCTAGCTGAACGGGCGGCGGGCACACTGTCTATAGTGGATCGGCATTTAGACAGGATTTCGGGGGTGGCAGGCTGTGGGCGGCATCGGCGGGCGGAATTTAAGAAGTGGCTTCTTAGGTCAGGTAAACCGGGCGTTTTGGGCCTTCTGAGGGGCATTTTAGAAGGCCCTGGTGCGCTGCTATGGCCAAAACAGGAAGCGCGCCGCGTGTCGCAGTTCGCGTTATCGTACAAACCAAGGAAAACAGCGCGTTTTGACCGGATGGGGCGAGATCGGCAGCAAGCGAACTGCGACAAGATTTTGGACGTATCGGCGGCTCATGAGCCGCTGCGGCACAGGTGCGGAAGAGCGGCCTCGATCGCGGCCTTCGCCTCAGGCAGGTAGCTCTGCCACATCGGCTTGCCTTCGAATTTCGTGTTCTCTGGGCTCCCGGCCAAGCGGCAGAGCGCGCGGGCAGCCGCTTCGAGCGCCTTGTCCAAGTCCGGCATTAGAATGCCCGCCTCTGCACCTGTTGCAGGGCACATTTGCCTACAGTCGTCTCCTGCAAAAGTGGGACAGTCCGAGCGATAGCCATCGTCACACGGCTGAGCGAGTATTGCATAAGCCTGTTACGGAAAATGACCTCGTCAGCAGTAAAGGTCGCAGGCAGCCGTTCAGTGTATCCGGTGCTTACTACGCTCACCGTGGCGATTGATTGATCTTCATCGATCATGAGATTGACTGCAAACGGCTTCCCATCCTTGCCAAGGTCACATGATAGATAAATGGGCTTGGCATATGCAGTCGCGGCGTTTGTCCACAAGCCCAGCGCAATTGTGACAGCAATCATTCGTTTCATGCAATCTCTCCAGCTTGTCACAAGCGTCTCAATGGAGCACCCAACACGCGCGCAACCAGAATGGCTTGGCCGTCTTCGCTTCCTATATCGCGAAAGCTGATCCGGCGATCTTCCAAATCGCTATCCATTGGTGAGCCGGAAGCGTTGAATAAGGCGTCCACCCTGGCGACTGTCAGGCGCCCCCAAATTCGGGCAATGTAAACGCCACCGTCCTGCGCCTCCCCAGGAGCAACGTCCCTCAAGAAGACAAGGTCGCCTTCACGAAGCGCCATGCGGGGCAGATTGGCTGGAAGCTTTGCCAACCATAAGCCAGTGGAAGTACCGAAGGTCCGGTTGAGCCAATCCCGGCGAATTGGTGTGGTGGAAACGATAGGGCCGCGCGACTCATCCGTCAGCTCACGGATGTCGAATTCCTCAACCTCGATCCAGTCTGCGTCGTTTGCATCGACCAGCTTCCCCGGCAATGCAGATCGAAATCCTTTTCCGAAGGCAAGCCATTCCGCAGAAACGCCCAAAGCATGAGCTATGGCGAATAGATTTTTTGTGCTCGCCTCCTTGGTGCCATGCCAATAGGTGCCAATGAGATTTGGGCTTACCTCACTTTTCCTAGCCAAATCAGCCTGTTTCCAGCCTTTCTCGGCACAGACCTCACGCAGGCGTAACGCGAACCCTGCGTGAACGCCGCTGGCTTGACTATCCACCTTAGAGGAGATTATATCTTCCAATGTGGATTTGACGGAAGGTACGGACATGTTTGGTCTAGCCCCTCACAAAGAGGACATCAAAGCCGCGATCCGAAAGCGCTACGGATCGGTGGTTCAGTTCGAAAAAGCGCACAATCTGCCTACCAATTCTGTGAGGGACGTGCTGCGTGGTCGCGCGGTCACGAACACTGCGCGTGTCATCGCTCGCGAACTCGGCATGACTACCGAGCAGCTGTTTCCGGGTCGGTTCAAGTCCCATAATGGGGATTATAGTCAACGAGACCGCAATGCACACCGCCAAAATGGGAAGGCGGCGTGATGGGCAAGAAGCGCAAATCGCCCAAGCCGACCTTTCGCTTCGCCGCGCGAGATACTGCTTTTGCATCGCCACCTGCCGCTCAGTCGCGCCGTGACAGCAAGGCCGCAGGCTTTTGCGACCAGATGCGTAGCGTTCTTGGCCTCCAAACCGTGCCGAACGCTCGTGTCCATCGTCGACTGCTAGCCTTGGCGAACTTCTTCAACAGCGCGCATCAGACCGCCCAAATGAACGGCGACAAACGCCCGGTCCGCCATGCAGGCGTCAACCTGCTTACGTGCGATTTCAAGGGTGTCGTCGCCAATCGTGCGATCGAACGCATCCGTTGCAACGACGTGAGCCAGGACGAGCTGCTGGATTGCATAGATGCGGTCCTGGAGTTCCTGGAGTTGAGCGTTTGGGCGCTTGGTCATGGTGGCGAGTTTCCTGCTGCTGCTGGTGCCTCTCAGCGTACGGCCTCCGGCATTCGCGCGCATCGTCTAAGTGAGATCGAAGAATGAACGTTGCTGCCAATACCCTGGCGGCCGGCGAAGTGCTGCGCCTGCCTGTTGCTGACATTGATGAGGATGCGGTCGAGCGGATCGGGTTTTTCCATGAAGCCGAAGTAGATGCGCTGGCCGATGTGATCGCCAGCGATGGACAGATCGAGCCGATCATGGTGGCGCCGCCCGCGCCGCGCGCGAAGGATCGGCGCTGGCGCCTGGTGTTCGGTCGGCACCGGCTGGCGGCCTGCAAGAAGCTAGGCATCGACGTGCTGGCCCGCGTGGTGACCGGTACGAATGACGAGCTGCTGCGGATGCAGACGGCAGAGCAGCTCGACCGGCGCGATATGACCGTGCTGGAGCGCGCCGCGTTTGTGGGCCGCCGTGCTGAAATCGTGCGTGATCGGGCGCTTACAGAGGCTGGTGTATCTAGTGATGCTGCTTTGGGGGCGCTGGTGACAAACTTGTCACCAGCGCAGGAAAGGGTGCTGGCAAAGCTGCCGACCAAGGCCGCAGCAGCGCCCCCATCTGTGCCGGGCGTGCTCAAAGAAGAGCTGTATGCAGACACTGCTGCTGTTGCCGGCCGCTATGGCTGGGCCGCCGAAGTACAGGAGGAATTCGGCCTGCACTATCGCAAGCTGCATCGCCTGCTGACGATCTATCGCGGGCTGATCAAACCGTTCCGGGCTGAGGCGGAGGCCATCGCGCGTTGCCGGATCGCGAACAACGCCGATGGGCTGCTGCAGCTTGCCGGGAAGACGGAACAGGCGCGCGTCCAGGCGCTGCGCTGGCTGGCGCAGCATCCCGAGGCGAAGACGGCCGAGGAAGCGCTGGTGGCGCTGGGCCTGTCCAGCTCCAAGGGCGTGCGCGCGGCGGATAGCCAGGAAGGCGAAAGCAAACTGCTGACCCGCGCGGCCAGCAACCTTGCCGGATTGAAGCCGAGCACCTGGATCAGTTGGGCGCCGAAGCTGGCCGAGACGATCAAGCCTTCCGCCCTGGTGGCCGTGCGCGACGCGATCGACGCGCGGATCGCCAAGATCGAAGGGGGCAAGAAGTGAGGCGGGGCGCCACCTTCACGACGCTCGACCTGTTCGAGACGGCGAAAGTCGTCGAGGCGCTGAGCATCCAGATCGACCAGATCGACGCGGGCTTGAAGTGTGGCGCCTTTGCCAAATCAAGGCGCATCGAGGCGCGATGTCAGGTCAATATGCTGATCGCCCTGCGGGACCGCCTCAACAAGCGCTGTGTCCCGGCCATCGCAAGCCTGCGGCGGGAAGTGCAAGCGGACGCCCAAGAGGGCCAAGCCGATGGAAGGTAGCAATCCATTCGGAGTGGGTCTGCAACCTGCGAATTTTGTAGCCTGGTTGGCGCCCTGGATGATGAGGGACTGAACGATGAAGCCTGTTATGGGGTATCCGAGCCAGACCGCCGCAATCCGCGCGCTCAAAGCCAAGGGCATGCAGTGCGGTGAGATCGCGCAGTTGCTGGGCATGA
>Ga0075011_10001280_pt1 | contig 13526 bp, 12 predicted proteins | sample TARM_MetaG_T_14_FD_72354 | JGI IMG/M metagenome (GOLD analysis project Ga0075011, IMG submission 72354) | Freshwater microbial communities from Pennsylvania, USA, analyzing microbe dynamics in response to fracking - TARM_MetaG_T_14 | ecosystem: Environmental > Aquatic > Freshwater > River...
ATGTTATACAAATATTTTATATGAATACTAGACATAGTTCAATAAAAAATGTTGAATATAACTTATCATCCTACTTTAATGCATTTTTTGATAGTTATATCGTCAAATTAATATTGCAATTCTAATGTAGATGTGATAATATAAATGTGTTTTAAAAGTGCTGCCTTACTGAAGGAGGTGTTTGTAATGGCAAAAGTATGTAACGTATGTGAAAAAGGAAAAGTATCTGGTAATCATGTAAGTCACTCTAATAAACATAACAAGAGAACTTGGTCACCAAATCTAAGAAAAGTTAAAGCAATCGTAAAGGGAACACCGACAAGAATTTTAGTATGTACTAGATGTTTAAGATCTGGTAAAGTTGAAAGATCTATATAATAGACGACCAAAATAAGAGAATCTTCCGTGGACGAAGATTCTTTTCGGTTTTTTGTAGCTTTATGAATTAAAAAATAGAAATCCAATACAAATCAAAAGGGAAGCTAGGATAAACAGCCAGAAGTGACTTGGAAGAATATAAATAAACATCATTGTTCCTATGACTAAAAATACTACACCCAATATTCGACTAAATCCAAATCCTCTTCTCTTTTTAAACATATTATCACCTTCTTTTAGATAATTAGTTAAATATAAACTGTTAAAAGTGTCGTTATTATATAATAATATGCAAAAAAATAAATTATGCCTATAATATTTAATTTCTAGGCATAATTATTTTTTTAATTTTTATTCTCTTGTTTTAACTACTAAGAGTAGCCCTTCTGTCAAACTTATTTTAACATCCGGGTTATCCATAAATTCATTACTAATTCCCCAGGTGCTTCCTAGGCTCATGGTGGCATTATTTAGAGGATATAGTACATCGTTAATAGTTACACCCTCAACTCTGTTTGCTAAGGGTATTAGGGATATTATATCCCCATACTCACCCTTTAAATAGAGACTGTCATTGATTAAGTAAATTTCTAGGTCTTCCCCTACTATTCTACCTAATATATTCCTGTCTAACATCCTATTTAGTAACAATATATTACCCAGGCTATGATCTACCCTAGAGCCAATAGCACCAATTATCGTAATATTACTAGGGCTCATTTCAATTGCATAGTCTAAAGCCAGTTCAGTATCGGTTTTATCCTTTTCCCGAGGAAACCTACTTAAATTAACTCCCCTTGCAACCATCCAGTCTATCTGTTCCTTATCAATGGAATCAAAATCCCCCACTAACATATCCGGCACTATATCTATTTCAGATAAATATCTAGCAGCACCATCCGCACAAATAACATAATCAGATTCTTGAATCATCTTATTAAAAATTTTAATATTAGTGATATCTCCATTTGTAATGACAATTACATGCATTTTCAATCTTCCTTTTTATTAGCTATAATTACTTAGAAGCATTATTCCTTAGATCAACGACAGTCTGTGCTATATTATCACTGTTAAAGATCGCAGAGCCTGCAACAATAACGTTGGCACCTACATCCGTAACTAAATGTATATTACTCGGCTTAATACCCCCATCAACCTGGATATCAATATTTAAGTTTCTTCTTTCAATCATATTTCTTAAATCCTCAATTTTCTTCACCATTGCTGGTATAAAATCCTGTCCACCAAAGCCTGGATTAACAGTCATTATCAATACCATATCTAAATCATCCAAAACGTACTCTATGGTATTTAATGAGGTAGATGGATTAAGGGATACTCCGGCTTTGACATTAAAACTTTTAATATATTGTATTGTTCTATGTAGATGTATACTTGCTTCGCTATGGACAGTAATTATGTCTGCCCCAGCCTCTACAAAGTCTTTTATATATTTATCTGGATTTTCTATCATTAAATGTACGTCAAAGGGCATGGTTGTCTTACCCTTTAAACTTTTTATTACTGGAGGACCTAAAGTTATATTCGGCACGAAATGCCCATCCATAACATCTATATGAAGCATATCGCATCCTGCATCCTCTACTTTTTTTATATCTACAATTAAATTTGAGAAATCTGCTGATAATATTGATGGAGCAATTTTTATCATAATTAGTACCTCCTACTTTCCTTTATCTCCTTAAGAAACAGTTTATAATTTTCGTATCTTGAAATTGAAATCTTTCCTTTTTCTATTGCATCTTTCACAGCACAATCAGGCTCATTAACATGAATACATGAAATAAACCGGCAATCCTCGGCATATTCATTAAACTCAGGAAAAAATTCCGAAAGTTCCTTCTCATCAATTTCATTTAAATCTAAGTTACTGAATCCAGGTGTGTCAACTACCCATCCTTCATCATTAATTCTAATTAACTCAGCATGTCTAGTAGTATGCTTGCCTCTTCCGGTTTTACGACTTATATCTCCGGTCTCTAATTCCCTATTTGTGAGAATTTTTAGTATAGAGGACTTACCTACCCCGGATGGTCCGGCGAATACACTTGTTTTATTATCTAATAATTTTAGTATATCCTCTAGCTCACTTTCTACCTTTGTGCTAGTTGAGATAATCCTATATCCAGTATTACTGTATATTTTCTTTATTTCCTCAATGGAAGTATCATTGTCGATTAAATCAGCTTTGTTAATACAAATAACGATTTCTAGATCCTTGCTCTCTGCTAAAACCGTGAATCTATCTAATAGCATTGTATTAATATCAGGTCTTACGATTGAGAAAACTATAATAGCTTGATCAATATTTGAGACAGCAGGTCTTATCATTTCATTTTTTCTGTCAAGGATCTCTTCAATTACTCCCAGCTTTTTATCCTCGTCTATAACCTCTATTTCAACGTAATCCCCAATACAAGGTGTTATTTTTCTCTTCCTAAAAATCCCCCTCGCCTTACATTCATAGGTAAGTCCATCTACGTAAACGTAGTAGAACCCACCTATTCCTTTAATTAATCTACCCTTCTTCATTAAATTCCTCCTAGAACACCAACTGAATTGGATCTCCATGTTTATTTCCATTTACATAGACCTGAAAGGATTCAGATCCTGAACCAGTAGGCCCCTGTAACGTCTTACTATACTGGCTACCCTGTGATTCAATATTGTATTTTTTATTACTATCTATTACGTCCCCGGTGGATAATCTTACGATTTCTATACTAACATTCCCACTATAGCCTCCTAAGTCAACTACCAGTTGTCTACTTGTTCTTTGAGTAGTCGATGTCTCTGATTCCCCTTCGACATCCTCTAGCTCCTCTTCGTCATTATTGAGCTGACCTCTACTTACGACAATATCAACCTTCTGATTTTCCTCTAATTCAGCTAAAGGTGCAACACTTTGACTAATAATAAGACCTTCTTCAAACTGATTGCTATATTCCCTACTAATATTGGCTATTCCAATACCTAAATCCCTTAAGGTTTTGGTTGCTTCTTCTATGCTTAATCCTACTAAGTGAGGCATCTTCGTAGGTACTACTAAGGGACCTTCACTTAGAACATAGTCTATAGTTGACCCTGCAGGGGCTTGTGCACCTGGTTGAGGGCTTTGTTCAATAACCGTGCCCTCTGGTAAATCAGAGTTTTCAAAACTGACCTGTCCTCTAAAACCAGCATCTTCTATGAGAATAATGGCATCTGATTCACTTCTATTTATTATGTTCGGGACATTTATCAGCCTATCTCCTAAACTTACTACAAGCTTTATCGGATAACCTTCCTTTACTAACATTCCAGCGGCTGGGTCTTGACTTATAACACTATCTTCCGGAACCTTATTATGATGCTGGCTATCAACGCTTAATTCTAGATTTTTTTCTTCAGCAAGGGCTCTGGCCTCATCTATTTTCATATTTTGAAAATTAGGAACCTCTATATCCTCCGTTCCTCCCCAATCCCATCTGAATATTGCGAACGTAAACAATAGCGCAGCTAATAGGGCCGCAATTATTGCACTAATAATAATTGGTTTTTTACTTTTAGATTTCCTCTTTACATTACTATTATTTGTTTTTTTCATATCTTCATCCTTTACTATAGGAAGAACTTGAGTAGGTGAGTCTATTACATCTTCCTCTTCTTCATCGTAAACTAGTGGTAAACTAGAATCATTTTTAAGTCTATTTAGTTCCTCAATTAAACTTCTTGCATTAGGAAATCTCTTCGACTGTTCCTTTTGCATAAGCTTTAGAATTATATTTTCTAGTCCCTTAGGAATATTTTTATTAACGTCCCTAGGTGGAATAGGTTCTTCTTGGGTTTGTTTTAGGGCAACTGATAATGGATTCTCAGCTTCAAATGGAAGTCTTCCAGTGGCCATTTCATACATTACTATACCTAGAGAATACAGGTCAGACTTCTCGTCTGTATATCCTCCCCTTGCCTGCTCAGGAGAGAAATAATGTACTGAACCAATTACACTTCCAACATTAGTTAAAGTAGAACTAGTAGCTGCAATGGCAATACCAAAGTCTGTAACTTTAGCCCTATTATCTTTCGTTATCAATATATTATGAGGCTTAATGTCCCTATGAATTACATGGTTAGCATGGGCATGTTGGAGACCCTGGGCAACTTGAGTAGCATAATCTATAATAGTATATAGATCCAATGGCCCATTATCTTTAATAAATTGTTTTAAAGTATCTCCGTCTATATACTCCATTACTATGTAATAAACCTCGTCATCTTCCCCAACATCATATACATTAACAATATTAGGATGCGATAGGCTTGCTGCTGCCTGAGACTCTCGTTTAAACTTCTCAACTAGGTCTTTATCCGAGGTAAATTCAGGCCTCAATACCTTTATTGCTACAAATCTATTAAGTAGAGAACATCTAGCCTTATATACAATGGCCATACCGCCTCCGCCTATACGCTCAATTATTTCATATCTACCACCCAAAATCTTTTCTCTCATCTTTTATCACCTCTTCCTATTCTAAGCGGTATTTTGAATAATTATTATAGTTATATTATCATTGCCACCTTTTTGATTAACTAAAGAAATCAGATCTCTACAACTCTCTTCACTAACGTTAAGTACATCAATTACACTTTTCATCTCCAGTTGATCCACATAATTACTTAATCCATCTGAGCAGAGGATAAGAATATCCTTCTCCTTAAATTCCAAAGAGAATATATCTACTTTTATGGTTTTTTCCGTGCCTAAGGCCCTTGTTATTATATTCTTCTGAGGGTGTCTTCTAGCCTCTCGCTCGGTTATTGTTCCACTTTTAACTAATTCCGCAACCAATGAATGGTCATCTGTAATTTGTTTAATATCCCCCTGGGTATATAAGTAAGCTCTACTGTCACCTACATGGCCAATATATATCCTATTTTCGAAGTATAAGGCTAGGGTTACTGTAGTACCCATTCCATTACACTCTTCTTTATCAATAGAGGTATTGTATATTTCTATATTAGCTCTATTAAACGCCTCGAATATAATCCCCTCAACAGACCTTGGATCTAAGTCAGTCTCCATAAATTTAATTAAGTGATCCCGTATGAGCTCAATGGCCATTGAACTAGCCACTTCTCCGCTTTTATGTCCTCCCATACCATCTGCAACTATATATAATTTAATATTATCATCGTATATACAATAACTATCTTCATTAATGGGCCTTACCTTACCTGTATCAGTACAACCATATGCCCTCATTTTTTCCCCCCCTCTTATCGAATATATTATTCGACAGTTTTGTTCAAAATCCTTTAAAATATTACAAAGCATATAACCTACTATATAATCTTCTATTTACTCTATATATTTGTTTCGTAATTGTCCGCAGGCTGCAACAATATCAGCTCCCAGTTCCCTCCTAATAGTCGCCTCAATCCCTGATTTTTTCAGTATTGATTGAAACTTTTGTATTTGATTATCACCGGTCTTTTCAAAACGTTTTTCGTCAATCGTATTAACGGGTATTAAATTAACATGGCAAAGTAATCCTCTTAAAAGACTACTTAATTCTTTAGCATCCTGTTCCCTATCGTTAACACCCTTTATAAGGGCGTATTCAAAGGTAATCCTACGATTATTTCTTTCTAAATAATACCTACAACTATCTATTAACTCCTTTAAGGAGTATTTCTTTGCAATTGGCATTGTCTGCCTCCTTACCTCATCCGAGGAGGCATGTAATGAAATCGCTAAATTTATTGGTATTTGCAAATCTGCTAATTTTCTAATCTCAGGAACCAGTCCGCAGGTAGAAAGGGTTATATGTCTATTTCCAATATTTAAACCGTTCTCATCATTAACTATTTTTAAAAAATTTATAACTCCATCATAATTATGCAATGGCTCTCCGCTGCCCATTAAAACAATATTGGAAATTCTCTTTCCTAAATCCTGTTGCATTAATAAGATTTGATCAATCATTTCCCCAGCCCGAAGATTTCTAACCAATCCATTGACAGTAGACGCACAAAAACTACAGCCCATAGCACATCCAATCTGAGAAGAGATGCAGGCTGTAATACCATGTTTGTATATCATAATAACTCCCTCAATTAGATTTCCATCTTCTAGAGAGAATAAATATTTAGTAGTACCATCTATTTTGGATACCTGTTTTTTATATATTGACGAATTAGTAATATATGCTGCTTCCTTTAATTTATGTTGAAAATCTTTAGCTATATTGGTCATTTCATCAATGGTTTTTACACCCTTATTTACCCACTGGAATATCTGTTTAGCCCTAAACTTTTTTTCACCTAGGGAAAGCATTAAATTCTCTGTCTCCTCTAAGGTCAAACTTAATAAATCAACCTTTTCCAATCCACTACCTCCTAAGCATAACGTTATACTCTTTTTAATCTCGCTATATAGAATCCATCCGTATTATGAACGTTAGGATATAACTGTATAGTACCATCTTTTCTTTTGAACTCATCAAAACCTTCTATATCCATAAGCTTATAATTACTTTTCCCCTTTAGAAACTCTTCTATAACCGATTCATTTTCATTAGGATCTATTGTACATGTACTGTAGATAAGTTCACCATTTGGTTTCACATATTCTGATGCATTGTTTAATATACTTAGCTGCATTTTTCTAAGTTCCGTTAGGTCATCAGCCTTTTTCCTATATTTTATTTCTGGTTTACGTCTAATTATACCTAAACCTGAACACGGAGCATCTACTAATACCTTATCTGCTTTCCCAATTAAATTCTTATCCAGTTTCATGCCGTCAAACTCTTCTGTTTGAATTATATTTACACCAAGTCGCTTAGCATTATTTTTTACAAGCCTTAGCTTATGTTCATATACATCCCGAGCCAATATCTTACCCTTATTGTTCATTAACTGGGCCATGTGAGTAGTTTTTCCCCCGGGAGCACAACATACATCAACAATATATTCCCCCTCCTGAGGATTTAAAACCCTACTAACAAGCATTGAACCAAAATCCTGTACATGTATAAGTCCCGCCTTAAACTCTTCCAATTCCTCTAACTGATTAATTCCCTTAACAGTTATTGCCTCGGCAATTTTCTCGTTTCTTTTAACTTCTATATTCTTTTCTGATAGACTCTTAATACAGTCCTCTATACTAGTCTTTAATGTGTTTATTCTTAAGTAAAAGTCTGGTCTTTCATTGTTAGCCTTCAATAGGTCTTCCGTAAATTCCTTAGTAAAATAGGTTAAAAATCTATTTACCATCCACTCCGCATGGGAGTATTTAATGGATAGATATTTTACAAACTCCTTCTTTTTATCAGGAAGTTCTATGTTCTCCTTATTTCTCAGAACATTTCTTAGTATTGCATTAGTGAATCCTGCGGTTTTAATGCTATATTTTTTTGCTAAGTTTACAGATTCATTAACAGCCGCAAAGTCCGGAACCTTATCTAAAAACATAATTTGATAGATACCCAATCTTAGTATATTAATTGTCCATTTATTAATCTTGTTCAATTTCGTAGTAGAAAATTTACTTATTATGTAATCAATATATATACTGTTTTCTAATGTCCCATAAACCAACTCAGTAATAAAACCCCTATCTAGGCTACTTAGGTTTTTATCTTTTAATTCACTGTTTATAGTTAGATTTGAATATGCATCCTTTGTATCTATAGTATGTAATATTTTTAATGCAATTTCCCTATCCTTTAAAATTTCTTTATCCTTCATAATCTCATCTCCTATTAAAAATGAAGGCGATATACGCCTTCATCCTTTAGTTTCTTCTGCTGTTTCGTAATATAATAAATCTTATAAGCTGTGATACCGCAACTGCCATGGCTGCCACATAAGTAAGGGCTGCTGCATTTAATACGCTTTTCGCTGAGTTGTATTCTTCCCTTACTACAAAACCGTTTGAGTCTAATAGTTCCATAGCTCTACTACTGGCATTAAACTCCACTGGTAAAGTAACCGCCTGAAATATAACTGCTGCACCAAATAAATAAATACCTAAATCTAATAGTGGATATATCTCTAGAAAAAATCCTGCAAATATAAATATCCAAGCTGCAGAGGATCCAAAGCTAGCCACTGGGAAAATTAAATTTCTAAGAGTTAGGGGTACATAACCATGGGCATGTTGTATAGCATGACCCACTTCATGGGCTGCAACACTCACAGATGCAATAGAATTTCCTTGATATACTTCTCTTGAAAGTCTTAATACTCTTTTTCTTGGATCGTAATGATCAGATAAACTACCTTTAGCAAGCTCAATCGGAACATCTCTTAATCCATTTTTATCTAGTAAAGCTCTTGCAACATCAAATCCCGAATACCCTTTTTGAGATCTTACTTGTAAATATTTTTGAAAGGTTGATTTAACCTTTGTTTGTGCAATCATAGTAAATATTATTGCCGGAATTAAAATAATATATGTTGGGTCAAAAAACATAGGAAACATTTAATATCACACTCCTTATAATAGGCTTTGAATTGCCCTTTCTACTTCATCAATATCTACACTCGTATCAATACATGGTCCATTTGGCCGCTGATTAATTACTGCAACAACAGGGATGTGTCTTATATCATTTAATCCACTAACTAGATCCCTCTCACACGCCACAGCTACAATTGCCTTTGGCCTTACTTCTTTAATTGCCATTCTTGCTAGTGTGCCCCCGGATACAATTCTAAGGTTTATGCCGTATTTTTCCTGTAACTGTAGTAGATTATCTACATTACATTTCCCACATTTCCTACAGTTATTAATGTCATTTGTCACCTTATATTGACAGGAAGAATTTTGCAGACAATGGGGGGACATTACTAATATATCCTTAGGCTCGAACTTATATTTCTCTCTTAAAACCAATTCGTTATTCAAGTCCATATATGCCTGTCTTATATAATCCTTGTTCATACGCCAAAGATCACCGGTCCACTCAAGTAAAGGAAAAAGTAAAACTAAAAACTTTTTAGTAGATTTCTTCATAAATCTTGGGGCTTTTTTATTATACCATAATAGGGTAACTGTTAGAATAGTTTGTAGTGTCCACACACTTATAACTATAAGTAGTATTATTAGCACTAATTGAAAAAAATCGTATATAAAAAATCCACTTAAAAATGGTACGTATATTAATACAAATATTGAAAGAATTATAGTAAAAAATAAGCTACTTAAAATAAATATAAATTTAGAATTCATATTAGACACCTAATATAACGTTCTTTTCTATACTGTTACCTCTTAGATAATCTTTAGCTGCTAGCCTTTTACCACCACTAAACTGTAACTCTTCAACTATTAAGATACCCTGTCCAGTTGCTATGTGTATACCTTCACTCGTTACATCTATAATTTCTCCAGGTGAGTTTTGATTTCCATCTTTAACTTTTGCCTTTAAAATCTTCATCATATTTCCTTTATAGAAGGTGTACGCTGTAGGCCAAGGCATAAGTCCCCTAATTAAGTTCCTTATTTCCTCTGCGGATTTACTCCAATCAATTTCACCAAGCTCTTTTGTTAACCTGTGGGTATGAGTTGCCTCTTCATGATTTTGTTTTTCCCTATGAACACTACCTTCTTTGAAATCCTCCAGAGTTTTTTTAAGTACCTCTGCGCCTAGGTTAGATAACTTGTCATGAAGGTCCTCAGCAGTTTCATCCTCACCTATTTGTATTTCACTCTTAAGAATCATATCTCCTGTATCTAAGCCCACATCCATATACATGGTTGTAACTCCAGTAGTTTTTTCACCATTTAGTATTACCCAATTTATTGGTGCTGCACCCCGGTATTTTGGTAATAGAGACGCATGTACATTAATGCATCCATGAGTAGGAATATCTAGAATATCCTTTGGTAAAATTTGACCGTATGCAACAACTATAATTATGTCCGGTTGCATACTTTTTATTAAATCTACTGATTCCTGATCCCTTAATCTTTGGGGTTGAAATACTTCTAGATTGTGCTTAAGGGCGGTTTCTTTTACGGGTGTATATATAACCTTCTTACCTCTACCCTTTGGCTTATCTGGTTGTGTAAATACACCTATTACATCATATTTCTCTTTCACTAATACCTCTAAACATGGAACAGCAAAATCTGGTGTTCCCATAAAAATAACCTTCATTAAGCTTCACCTCATTTTTTAATTCGATCAATAAATAATACTCCATCTAAATGATCAATTTCATGACAAATAGCCCGGGCAAATAATTCTTCAGCCACATAAACTACCTCTTCACCTTCTCTATTTAAACCCTTAACAGTCACTTTTTTGGGTCTTATAACCTCACCGGATTTTCCAGGTAAACTTAAGCACCCTTCATCATCACATTGCTCTCCTGATTGTTGTAATATTACAGGATTAATTAATTCTACTACACCCTCGCCCACATCAATAACTACAATTCTTTTTAGTATACCTATTTGTGGCGCAGCTAGGCCTACTCCATCAGCCTCGTACATTGTTTCAATCATATCATCTATTAGTACATGTATACGTTCATCAATCTTCTCTACTACTTTACTTTTCTTTCTTAGAACCGGATCATCTTCAGTTCTAATAATTCTTGTTGCCATTCTAACATCCTCCTTATACTATGAACAGTGGGTTCATATCAATACTTGTAATTATATTATCCGGTACGAACTTTTGTCTACTATCTATTAGTAAATACTTTAATATTGATCTTACTAAAACAAAGTTCTCTTTATTACACTTTAATAGGATATAGAATCTAAACCTATTCTTAACCCTATAGATCATTGCTTCATTTGGTCCGAATACAATTTCATCTAAATCACGTTCATATCCCTTTGATGTTAATATATATTTTATATTTTCAGTTATACGATTAACCGCTCTATATGTTTCTTCTTCATTTTCCCCAGTAAAGTTAATATTTATTAGTTTTGTAAATGGTGGATAATTAAAGGCCCTTCTTAACTCTAACTCTTTTTGAAAAAAGGTTAAGTAGTCCTGTTTCGCTGCCAACTCAATACTATAGTGCTCCGGGTTATATGTCTGAAGTATTACCCTTCCAGCATCTAATCCACGGCCAGCCCTACCTGAAACCTGTAAAACCTGTTGAAATACCTTTTCAGGAGCCCTAAAGTCTGGCATGTTCAACATTGAATCTGCAGTTATTATTCCTACTAAGGTTACATTGGGAAAATCTAAACCCTTTGATATCATTTGTGTTCCAATCATTATATCAACTTCGCCATTTTTAAATGATTCTAGTATTGTATTATGAGAACCCTTTCTACTAGTTACATCTAAATCCATCCTACTTATAACTGCACTTGGGAAATAGCTTTCTATTATCTTTTCAAGTTTTTGTGTGCCTGCCCCAAAATATTTAATTTGCTTACTGGAGCATTCAGGACATTCCCGGGGAGCATCATATTTATCACCACAATAATGACATTGTAATTCCCTTGATGTCATATGAAACGTTAGGGATATATCACAATGTTTACATTTTACTACATGACCACAACTCCTGCAACTTACAAACGTCGAGTATCCTCTACGGTTCAAAAATAGTATTGTTTGCTTTTTTTGTTCTAGATTTTTTTCAATTTCCATTTGTAGTTGTCTACTAATGATACTTTTATTCCCATCCTCAAGTTCCTGTCTCATGTCAACAATTTCTATATTAGGAGGCTGGGCATTTCTAGCCCTTTTAGTTAATCCTCTTATTTTTATTTCATTTTTTAATCCCTTGTAATAGCTTTCAACTGATGGGGTTGCAGAACCTAATACCAAGACTGCATCCTCATTTTTACTCCTATATTCTGCAATTTCGTATGAATGATACTTAGGACTTAAGTCAGATTTATATGTATGTTCATGTTCCTCATCAATAATGATTAATCCTAGATTTTTTAACGGAGCAAAAATAGCAGAACGGGCACCTATGACAATTGAAGCTTCCCCAGAAGCAGCCTTTCGCCACTCGTCATAACGTTCCCCTTCGGATAAGCCACTATGAAATAGTGCTATCCCTTCTCTAAATCTACCTCTAAATCTTTCAACCGTCTGTGGGGTAAGGGAAATTTCAGGTACTAAAACGATCCCCTGCTTACCTTCAGATAAAGCATTCTCAATTAATTGAAGGTATATTTCTGTTTTGCCACTTCCAGTAACCCCATGTATCAGAAATGTCTCAGACATGTTCTCCTGAATTACCTCTGTTATCTCTTCTATAATAACCCTCTGTTCCTCATTTGGATCCAATTTAGGAAAGGGTTTCATTTCAATATTTAGTAATGGGTCTCTTTTACTTTCTTTTTCAAAAACTTCAATTAAGCCTTTCGATACCAACGCATTAATTATAGTCCTACCGTAACCATAGGAATTGACTAATTCACTCAATTTTATCTCGTCTTTATCTTTTAAAAATAACAATAGCTCCTGTTGACGTTTAGCACCTTTAAGACTGCTTACAACATCTTCTAGTGATTCTATTAGTTCCCTTAGTATAACAAACTTTTCTTTTATAATATCTATCCTAGAATCCATAATATTTTCGATTATGACTATATTATCCCTCTGTAATTGTTTAATCACCCTATATACTTCAGCATAGGAAAAGTGCTGGTATAGGCTTTCATAATTGACCCTACGGTTTTTTTCGATAAAATCTATTATCTCTTTCTGTAGGCCATTTTTTTCGTCCCTAATCTTGTCTAATTCCTCATGGTTAATAGTAATAAACCTTTTTTCTTTATTAACTAGCCCGGATGGAATAAGACAATGAATAGCCTCTACATATTTACATAGATACTTAGTCTTCATCCAACGTATCATATTCAGTTGATAACTGGACAAAATAGGTTCATCATCAATTGGTCCGATTATTTCTTTAAATCTACCTGTACTTCCAGCTTCATGAAGTCGTATATTAAATATGTAGGCCTCTAATCTTCTATTACCTCTTCCGAATGGAACTAATACCCTCATACCCTCTTTAATTATATCAGTGAATTGTGGGGGAATAATGTAATCAAAAAGTTTATCAACTTTGTTCACACTATGATTTACAATTACCTCTGCTATATATACTAAGTTTTCCAACACTCCCCACCTCCTAATATT
>Ga0075011_10001285_pt1 | contig 13508 bp, 12 predicted proteins | sample TARM_MetaG_T_14_FD_72354 | JGI IMG/M metagenome (GOLD analysis project Ga0075011, IMG submission 72354) | Freshwater microbial communities from Pennsylvania, USA, analyzing microbe dynamics in response to fracking - TARM_MetaG_T_14 | ecosystem: Environmental > Aquatic > Freshwater > River...
CTTTAGATACTTTAGATACTTTAGATACTTTAGATACTTTAGATACTTTAGATACTTTAGATACTTATCTAGTAAAAATAATTCAAGTATTGATTGCAGTTTATACAAGCGTTGTGAGTCCATACTTAGGTATGCCGTGTGGAAACTAATCAATGTTTATCGCGATAAAGCGATAGCAGCGAATGTAAAGATTCTCAATACGCAAAAGTTTACTAATCAGATTTATTGTAAAGTTGGAAAAGTAATTAAAAAATAACGCCAGAAATTTGATCAAAAAAGCGGTTTCATATTCCGTTTTCTTAATATCTGCACACGTTAATCTGACGTTATGTTCATGGATAATATTAGTTGTTGAGTGGCATTTTAACATGTAATTTAAAATTAAGGGAAATTAGTAGCTAATGTAGTCCTTCATTTGAATAAGATACATTCGTATTTCATTATCTGTTTGGCTATGCCAATAGCCAAATGTGAACGCTACTAACGGAACTCCAAACATTATCAATAAAATCATTATAAGTAGATGTTTCGCTGAAAGCTGCCAGTTATTACGTGCTCTTAAACCAAGCGCTTCTTTTTTAGGGCATGCAGCAACACAACGTAAGCAGGCTTGACACTCATCAGTTCGAATTTGTGTCGCGGTATGAATGATAATGTTTGATGGACATGCGCGAGAGCATTTATCACAACTTAGATCACCACGTTCATTCAGGCAATGGTTAATATTTCGGCGAATTTTGAATGGACTGAGTACACTCGCTGCTCCTAATAGTGCGCCATAAGGACAAAAGTAACGACAAAATGAGCGTTGCCGCCAAGCTGCCATTAATAACATTACTGCTAATATGGAAAGCGTAATTACTCCTGGTTCAACAAATACCCAGGCCGTTTTGACATCCGCAATTTTATGATAATTTCCGTTAAGATAGTAAGGGATATTCGCAATAGGCATTCCCAACGAAATAAAAATAAAGAATGCCAATAAGACATATTTCATCATGCGAAGTGGCCAGTCGAGCCAAGTTGGTGGCAAATAAGCTTTTCTTATCACCTTCAAACGAAAGTTATATATGTATTCTCCTGCCAGACCTAAAGGGCATACCCAGCCACAGAATGCGCGTTTACAAGTAATTGCAGTGAGCAGAACAGTCACAAGCATTACGGCTCCCGCAGGATGAGTTTGATCCCAAAATCCGAGAGTGAAAATGGCTTTGAGCTGAATTGCAGCAGCAATAGGTAAGAAAGCGTCAGTTACATCAGGTCGCATGAAGCTCGGTGATATTTGGTGAACAAGCAGCCAAGTATGAGCAGTGTATTGAATAGCAACTAAAAATAGCGAAAGGGCCATTGCGTGCTGGCAATACTTTCTTAATACGTTAGTTCTCGCATTCCCATCTAAAAATTTTGGTTGCAGTTTTGACAGTACAGAAATGACAACTAAACAGAGGAATAATGCAATTAGCAATGACAAGTTTAGATTGCAAATGAGTGCAACAAAAAAAATGCAACTGGTCGTCATTGCACCGAATTTTCTTCCACTGGTATACAACAAGCAAACGCTATAAATCAACGCTAGTATCAGGGTGAAAGATTCTATAAAAGTCATATCGTTACCATCAGTTAGGAATTGACATTATAAGATGGCAGCCACGGTAAATCTGTTGATAAGGATAGTAATTCAACTTACTTTGATTTCGGATAGTTTTTGCACAAAAAGTATGTACCTACTTAGAGTTAATTTAGAGGTATTTATGCATTAGCATGAATTTTATCTTTCTAGATTACTGGCAGAGAAGACTGATCATGAAGATCGATAGAAAATGGGTAGTGGGCTAGTGTCAGTTTAAAAAGTGGTCGGCTAGTACGTAAAATTGATTTAGATCATCTTAAAGTAAGTTTGGCGCTAACTACTTCTATTGGATGGTAGACATGTTGATAATGAAAACGATAATGGTTGTCATTTAGTTTAAGTGAGTTCTCAAATGACATGAACATTGACTTTACGCCATATTTTGCCAAACCAGGCCCACAAGCATTTACAAGCCGACATGCTACCATGCCTTGGCGCAGCTCGGTACCAGTCGCGAAAGAAGACATTCCCAATACATGGTCACAATTGATTACGACGCTAGATCGTGCTGCAAAGCCGCGCAAAAGGCTCGTATACATACATATCCCTTTTTGTGAAACACACTGTACCTTCTGTGGCTTTTATCAAAATAAATATGTATCAACTGCTGCGGACAGATATGCACAAGCTTTAATTCAAGAAATTAAGATGGAAGCGCAAAGTCCTTTACATCAATCGGCACCGATTCATGCTGTCTATTTTGGGGGAGGGACTCCTACGGCATTAAATGCCAGTGATCTTGCCAACATTGTGAAAACATTGCGAGAGGAGCTTCCTCTCGCTCCTGATTGCGAAATCACGATTGAAGGGCGGGTCCTGAACTTTACTGATGATAAAGCCTCGGCTTGCATTGATGCGGGAGTTAATCGGTTTTCTCTTGGTATTCAAACATTTGATTCACGTATTCGTAAGCGTTTATCTCGTACATCAACTGGGGATGAAGCTCAGGCATTTTTGCGTAAACTCGTTGAAAGAGATCAAGCTGCTGTCGTATGTGATTTACTCTTTGGGTTACCTAATCAATCTCTTGAATCATGGCAACGAGATCTCGATATTGCTCACGATATAGGTTTAGATGGTGTAGATTTGTACGCTTTAAATGTGCTTCCAAACACTATTCTTGGGAAAGCAGCGGCAAATAATCGAGTTGATATTCCAACGCCTGCTCAGTGTCGTGACTTGTATTTACATGGTAGTGAGTACTTAGACCAACTCGGCTGGCACACGATAAGCAATAGTCATTTTGCGAGGACTACGCGTGAACGTAACCTGTATAATTTGCTCATTAAAGAAGGGGCGGATTGCCTTGCATTTGGTTCTTGCTCTGGTGGTTCAATTAATGGTTATTCTTACATGGTTGAGCGAAACCTAGAAAGTTACTTTGCTCAGATAGAGAATCAACAAAAGCCATTAATGATGATGATGCGTTCGACAGATGGAGCGTGCCAGTGGCGACATGATTTGCAATCTGGTGTTGAAAAAGGTCGTATCCCCCTCGATGAATTAACACCGAATGCAAATCAACTGTTACCTTTATTATCACAATGGCATCAATGTGGTATCACACAATCGGATTCCACCTGCGTACGTCTAACCAATGAAGGTCGTTTTTGGGCAAGTAATATCCTGAAAACATTCCAAGAGTTAATACTAAAACTATCAGAGATAGATGCCAGCTCAGACTCGGTCACTCTGCCTCAGGCAGTCGTTCATACAGAATAAACTAATTTAAGTTTTACCAATTATAACCAGCAAGAAATAGTTTGATGCTTTACACATCGAGATGTTTCAAGAAGCAAGGAATGAAGAATGAATGTAGAAAATCTTAAAGCCTACTTACAACAAGAACCCGATGGCACTCTCGACGCGATAGCTGAAAAATTTGATACGACATTATTTGCAGTGATTCAGCACTTACCTAATGCGACATTAATCAGTGGTGACGTCTTTGACGCTGTGTGGGATGCAGTAACCGAATGGGGAGACCTGACGCTTATTAGTCATACTAAGGATGCGATTCTGGAATTTAAAGGGTCAATTCCGACTGGCACTCACCGTCATGGTTTTTTTAATCTGCGTGGAAAGCAAGGGTTAACGGGACACATCAAAGCAACAAATTGCCACCATATTGCGTTTGTTGAGCGCAAGTTTATGGGAATGGATACGGCATCTATTTTATTTTTAAATGCAGAAGGCGAAGGTATGTTTAAGATTTTCCTTGGTCGTGATTCACATCGAAACTTGAAAGAAGATCAAGTCATCGCATTTAGAACGTTAGCAAGGCAGCTGTCTGTTTAAAGGAGTTAAGATGTCATTACTTTTATTAGGGGTGAGCAGTCAAGGTGTAGGCCTAAATATTGCAGAAAAAGCAATAGCACAGGGGATCAAGGTGACGGCAGTTGTACGTCGGCAAGGAGTGGCGGACTACCTCCGAGAACAGGGGGCAACTGTTTTACATGCCGACGCAGTAGAGGTGGGTGTGTTAGACCAAGCTTGTCAGTTAGCAGGGAGTAATGCAACGGTAGTCTCTACTTTGTGCGGGGTTAATGACCAAGGAGAGATCCTAGATTTTGAATTAAATAAGCGATTGATTGACGCTGCTGAGAAACATGGTTTAAAACGCATGGTGTTAGTGACGTCTTTAGGGTGTGGTGATAGTTGGCAGTATCTATCCCTCAATGCTCGCCAAGCATTCGGCACATTTGTTCGATACAAATCATTAGCTGAAAGTTGGCTACAAACCAGTACACTCCACTATGTAATTTTACGTCCTGGGGGGCTGAATAACGATGAAGAAAGCGGAAATATTCTGTTAAGCCAACGAGAAGTGCACGGCAGTATTTCTCGCTCAGATGTGGCTCAACAAGCGTTGAATTTTGCGTTAAAGCCAGAGTTAGATAACGCAGCTTTTGGCTTGGTTAACGCCAGTTAAGACTATTATTTCTAGTTAAACCACTAATCCCAGTTAAAACAATGACTCCTAGCCACTGGCTAGGAGTTTTTCAATCACAAAAATGCTGATTCAGCCCTTTGGCTACGTCGATACTCGCCAACCCAAATCCGCCCAGTAATGAACCGCTAGGGATAGTGATGACTTGTTTATTTATTCCAGCAGGTGTCGCTTTCAAAATCGGGACCTTATCTAATAGATTGTCTATACCTTGATATATGTCTAGAGCGCGTTGACTAATAATAATGTAGTCGGGCTGCATCTCTAACAATGATTCCATGTTCATGGTTTTATAGCCTGAAAAATACGTGTGAGCGGGATTTGAACCCCCAGCTAATGTAATGATGCTATTTATCGCAGTATCAGAACCGCTGACACGAATTTTTCTAGAGGAATCCAACATGAGAAAGATAGCCTTAGATTTAGTGTTACAGTGGTGTTCTTTTAAATCCGAGATATCGGCCTTCACCTGTTCCTTCAGTCGTTGCGCTTTTTCGCCTATTCCCATTACTTCGGCTAATTTATCTAAGCGAGATAGCAGTTGCGACGAATCTTGCCCCGACGGAATAGTTACTACTTGCACGCCACTTTGCTTGATTTGATCAAGCGCGATTTTCGGTCCCATTTCATCTGTGCCGATAAGGTGTGTAGGACGCAAAGCCAATACACCTTCCGCCGATAACTGAACGTGTAGCCCGAGTTGTTTTATATCATCATTTTTGATTAGGTGCCGACTGGTGAAGTCTGCTGCAATTAACTTGTCTTGTGCTCCGAGCGCATAAATAATTTCTGTTACCCCAAAGCCAGCGCTGATCATGCGTTCTTCACTTTGTGCGGAGAAGGAGAAAAGTATAGTTAAGATGACAAAGGCAACTTTTTTCATGATTATGTCTTTAAGATGTACTGGTTAAGTAAAAAGCTCCGTGCTCACAATTGTTCAGACAGACGTGAGCAAGGAGTTATATTGACGTTATTTAGAACTCATAATTGGCATTTAGACCAAAATTGATGCCAGGGGATGTTAAAGCGTCGGAGTTAGATATTGTGCTGGATGTTAAACCTTCCATACGGCCATAGTGCCAATACTTTTTGTTAAAGAGGTTAAATACACCGCCTCTAATGGTTAAGTTTTTGACTGGCTGTGCGTAAGCCGTAACGTCAACAACGGCATAACCAGCAACATCGACATTATCTGCATCACTCCAGTCATCGCCACTTTTACTTGCAACACCTGTTATTGTGCTTTCCCATCCATATAGCCCATCGCGTCGGTCAAAACCTAAAGCCAATACCCCTGTTAGTGGCGCAATACTATCAATGGAATCATGAGTTGTTTTATCTTCGCCTTCTGACCAAGCGCCAGTTAAACGTAAATAGGTCCCTTTAGGTAGTGAGGTCACCTCACCTAACTGAAGTTTGCTAGAAAACTCGAGACCATAGATCCGCGCTTTATCAATGTTCTCATTTTTACTGTACATAGTTGTTAGACCGCCTTGAATTTCGGTCCATGAAACGGTGTTGATAAAGTCTTGGTAGTTATTGTAATAAGCGGCGAGTTCCCAATTTAACCAAGCGTAATGTTGGCGCACACCAAGCTCAAATGAGTTGCTTGTTTCAGGGGATAGGTCTGGGTTAGCGAGCACAACGACGTTCATTGTCGGAATGGGATTACGTTCAAAACTGTAGTAAAGCTCTTCGGGTGTTGGGGCCTTAAAACCATGAGCATACTTAGCAAAAGTGCTCGTGTTTTCATTGAAATGGTACACACTACCAACTTGACCTGTCACGGCATCGGTATCAAGATCATCATAATCTCCTAGATTTCCTTCAATGGTTCGTGTGTCTTCATCTGGGCGATACTGAAACTTGTCGTACCTCAATCCAGCCGTTATGATTAGGCTGCCATCCAACATATACATCTGGTCTTGAATAAAAATACCTGCTTTACGGACGTCTGTTGTCGGTGGCATTTCTACGACACCAATACTGCTGTCACCATGGCTGCTGTTGTCTGTAGTTTCGAGTCTAAATTCACTGTCGATTAGTGTTGCACCATATATAAAGTCATGGTTTGTATTGCCAGTCGTGAGGTTTTTATCAAACTGGATATCAAATTGAAGTGAGGTATCTTTCGCGTTACGTTGTCTGATGCGTTCATAGCTAGATATCGGAGGGAAGGTGGTGGTTAAGAGATCTTCAGTAGTATTCTTTGCGTCAGAAAGTTGCCAGTTGGCTTGCCATGTTAGTCGATCAAAAAGTGGATTTTCTGCTAACCAATCGTGTTGCAGCCCTATCCGAGCACGGCGTTGAATATCATCAAAATGATAGTTAGAATATTGATTAAAGCCACTAGATGTACCTTCTAAAGAGAGAGCCTTTCCATCAGAGTTTTGCTCGAAATATTGGCCCGTAAGAATGAATCTATGGTGTTCTGAGGCCTGAAGTTCGAGTTTGGACAGGACATTATCTGATGTGAAGTTTAGTGGATCCGATGCGCCACGGTTCTCGCCAATTTCATCTGAACCGTCATCATGGGTCTTCAATTCATTCCCATCACGATGAGTGAAAATGAGCATGCCTTTCATGTTCTTGTTAAACTGACGCGCGGCATTGATGGTTGTTTTATAGCTACTGTCTTGTGACTGGTACCCAGCGTTGATGCTGACGTGGTTGGATTTCTCTTGCAAAAGATCATCGGCAGACTTGGTCCTCATCAGAATACTACCACCTAGTGCGCCACTACCATATAAGCTCGATGAAGCACCTTTGTTAATTTCAATGGTAGTTAATGTGTCTACTTCTACATTACCTTGGCCTTTACCAAGTACATTCATTACGGTTCCATTAATGCCAGAGCCGTAAGAAACTGGTTGCTCAACGCCATCTATCAATACTTTTACACGGCTGCCTTCCATACCACGAACGTTGAAATCAGAAGCACCAAAACGCGAATTTGCATTCATGCTGACTCCTGGAATGTATCGTAGGCTATCTTCTAAACGGTTCGCCATTTGTTTCGTCATTTCGTCAGCATTTACGACTGACACACTACCAGCGACATCACTAATCGATTGTTCAATGCGAGAAGCAACCACGACAACAGTTTCCATACTGTTCAATGACTGGTCATCTTTTACTTTATTTTTTTCGTTCGCCGCATAAACGAACGGAGAAGTGAATAATGGCAGCAATATTGAATACTGTGCGAGGCGAGGTTTAAAAAGGTACATACTGCTTTTCCTTGTCAGAATTAAAGTAAGAAAGTGGATCTTCTCTATCTTTAATGTTGATGCAAATGATATGTATTATTATTTGCAATCAAGTATGTACGATGTGATAAGGGTGAAAATTGATTTAAATCAATTTATGTGCTGTTTGATGTTATTACCAAGTATTTATATCTGATATTAGTAGTTTAGAGTTACTCATCAATTACATAAAAAATATCGGAGGTTAATTCGACACTCTCACACATTGCTTCGATATCTAGTAATCGAATTTGATTGCCATTTTCTGTAATGAAACCTTCCGCTTTGAGCTTCTTGAAAGCTCTAGATAGCGTTTCAGGGGTCATGCCCAATTGGGAGGCAAGTAATCGTTTGGTTGTGGGAAGCGTGATCTTCTGGTCATTTTTATTTTTAGTCCGATAAACATCCGCGAGCTTCATCACTAGCCTTTGGTTTGCATTTACTTGTGTGAGAATGTTAACTGTGTCCATTAGTTGATGTATGCGATTGGTCATATAATTCATGACTTTTATTGATGTTTTAGGCGATTGTGTAAATGCCTCGAGAACATCTTGATAGTGAAACACAGACAATTCCGTTTCTTGTTCCACTCGAGCACTCATAGGGTAAGTTCTCGGCGACATAAACATCGCCATCTCCGCGATAAATTCTCCCGCAGTAAAAACTCTAAACAATTTTTCATCGCCATTCGGCATCAATCGAAACAGAGAAACTTTGCCTTTCTCTACGTGATACATATGCAGTGCAGATTCGCCATGAGTAAAAAGCAGTTGGCCTGCCATATAACGCTTGAGTTTTCGCTTGGTAAGCAACTGAGCTTTTTCTTGAGCATTGAGAAGAGACAGAATCGAATTGGGCAATTTGCGTACCTTAGGCTTGATAATTGTCAAGCAAGTCATTTTGAGTAGGCTGCTAAAGTATAAATAATAATCATTATTGATTTCAATGCCAATATCGTTTGTGTCCTCAAGGAGCAAATTATGAAAAACATCAGTTACGGATTCCGATGGATCGCATTAGTCGGAATGGTTGTCTTTTTTACCCCTGTCATGCTATTTACTTAGGAGCTACTATGTCTGAAAAACTCGCGATGCCTAACGCTGACCGTGAATTAGAAAAAACGCCTGGCCACTGGGTGCTTGCTCAACTTGGTAAGAAAGTTCTTCGCCCAGGAGGGCGGGAGCTTACAAATAGAATGCTCAATGCCTTGTCCATCTCATCTCAAGACAGCGTGGTTGAATTTGCACCAGGTATGGGTTACACCGCACGTGAATGCTTAAAAAAATCACCAGCGCACTATACGGCGATTGAACAAAACGAACAAGCGGCTGAAATAGTTCGGTCTTATCTAAATGGTCAAAACCAAACCTGCCAAATCGGCAACGCACAAGAAACAAAGTTGTTTTCGGACGTTGCTACGGTTGTATACGGTGAAGCGATGCTAACGATGCAATCGGACTTGCGTAAAAATGAAATTGTTTCTGAAGCGGCTAGGATTTTACAAAGTACTGGACGTTACGGTATCCATGAATTGTGCATTACTCCTGATAATATTGATGAAAACACCAAACGTAAGATCCAAAAAGCAGTTTCTCAAACAATTCAACATCCCGCAAAACCAATCACGCCGTCAGAATGGAAAACCTTGTTAGAAGGCAATGGCTTTGTTGTCGAATTCGAGGCGCTCGCGCCTATGCATTTGTTAGAACCAAAGCGGGTTATTGCAGATGAAGGGATTCTAGGTTTTATTAAAATTCTGAAGAATGTGCTGACCAAACCACAAGCCCGAAAGCGAGTTCTGGGCATGAGAAAAGTCTTCAAAGAACACAGTAACCACCTTTCTGCGATTGTACTTGTGGCGAAAAAGAGGAAGTAAATGATGTTCGAATATACTCTATATGAAGACTTAGCAAGTGAAGTTGATATTCCCAATGCAGGTATTACTAGTCGCCCTGTGTACAAAGGTGAACGTATGAGAGCGGTGATATTTGGTTTTGCTCAAGGAGAAGAAATGACCGAACATACGGCTTCGGTACCTGCGATTGCACAAATCTTAGAAGGGGAGTGCATTTTCACTTTAGAGAATGAAGCTAAGTCGCTTAAAGCAGGAGCATGGTTGCTAATGGATGCTCATTTGCCTCATAGTGTCGTCGCACAAACGCCTCTAAAGCTGATGTTATATCTCCTGCGTGATGCGACGTAATTTAACAATGTTTTCTTAATTCGTATTCAAAAATGATTTTTAGGTAATCGGTATGTCTTCAAAATTGTTAGTCGGTGCCTTAGCTACTGAATTCAAAACGGTTTCTTCAATGATAGATGTTTATTGTCAAGCTCATCACAAGACAATAGAGACCTGTGATCATTGTAAAACCTTAAAAGAATATGCTGAAATACGATTAGACCGTTGCCCTTATGGAGACAGTAAACCAACTTGTAACAAGTGTCCGATACATTGTTATAAGAAAACTGAAAAAGAGCAGATGCGCTTAGTTATGCGCTATTCAGGTCCTCGGATGTTATTGACACACCCTATTCTGGCAGTACGACACCTTATACATGAAAGAAAATCCGTCCCAGACAAGATTAGTGCAAAGAACTCAAATCGACATAAAAGATTGGCTAGGACGGGTGATGAACGCAACGTGTGAGAGGCAAGGTTCAATAGGACCAGCAAGGAGATTTTTCTCCTTGCCTAAATGAAATGATTTAACTTGTCTATTTAATTAAACTCAAATGTCCCTTTCATAATCGCCCAATGTCCAGGGAACGAACAAAAGAATGAGTAATCTCCCCCAGCGACTAGGTTTGCCGTATTGAACGTGATAGTTGTGCTTTCTCCGCCTCCAACAACTTTTGTATGTGCATAAACTCGAGAATCATCAGGTTTTACATAATCGTTTTCAATTCCCGCAGACATTCCCTCGGTGGCAACCGTTTGAAGGTTGGCTGTGTCGGTAATCACGACATTATGACCCATTGATTGAGCTGGTAATTTTCCTGTATGGTTGAGGGTTAGGGTGACATCAGCACAAGTTGCAGGAACCGCTAAACTTTGTTTTGAAAATTGCATCATGTCATTAGCTTCAATAGTGAGTTCACATTCAGAGTTTGCATATGAGCTGGTGCTGATAGCTGTAAGAAAAAAAGCAAACGATAATGTACGTAGTGTCATTTATATTCTCCGTTTGAGGGGGCGTTAATGCATGAAATTAGATTCATGGTAAACAACATTTTTCATTTTCACCAAGTTAAACATGAAAGTGTTTGAGTAATATCTCATTCGTATCATGAATTGATAATTCAAATATGCATTTTAATCATTGCTTGATCTCTAAACGTTTCGCTAAACGATGTAGATTTCCACTATCAAGCTTTAATTGGCGAGCCGTTGCTGCCCAGTTTCCTTGGTTTTGATTGAGAGTATGAAGAATCGTTTTTTTCTGATACCTATCCGTTGCTTCTTTAAGCCCCACGATAGGTTCACTAATCGACGAAATATCGGGTGTGTTGATTCCATCTGAACTTGCAGATGGTGATGTCTCGATATCAAAGTCTGACACCATCAATTCGATGTCCGCTGAGTGTGTGCGAGCTTTGGACAATACACCTGCACGTTTGATCATATGCTCCAGCTCTCGCACGTTCCCTGGCCATGAGTATTGTTTGAGTGCTTGGATAAGAGCGGGCGAAAAACGAATACTATTAAGCCCCAATTTACTTCGTAGCTGTTCTACGAAGAAACCAGCTAACAATATTACGTCCTCCTCGCGTTCACGCAGTGGCGGAACGCGAATAGGAAAGACGCTTAAACGATGATATAAATCAGCTCTAAAACGTCCTGTTGTGACTTCTTCATGCAAAATTCGGTTGGTGGCTGCCACAATACGCGTATTGACACGGATATGTCGGTCATCCCCGACGCGTTGAATGTCCCCATACTGCAAAGCTCGCAACAGCTTTGCTTGTAATTCAAGTGACAACTCACCAACCTCATCTAAAAATAAAGTACCACCGTCGGCCTGCTCGAATTTACCTTTGCGGTTACTTATCGCTCCAGTGAACGCTCCTTTTATATGCCCAAACAATTCACTCTCTGCTACAGATTCAGGTAACGCTGCACAATTTAGGTAGACCAATGTTTTATCTGCGCGATTAGAACGATGATGAATGGCGTTGGCAACCAACTCTTTTCCAACCCCAGTTTCGCCCATGACCAATACGGACAGTTCAGTATCGGCGACCGCATTAATTTGTTGTTGCAATGACTTCATTTCTGGCGATTCGCCAATAATGTCGTCATTCAATGCCCGTTTTTCAGTAAACGATTCTCTCGGCAAGCTGGTCTGTGTTTCCAATTGTTCTAGAAGCAATGCGGTATGAAGTCCGCCAGCGGCCAACGCACTGATAAAACGTAGCTCATGATTTAGAAGTGAATCAAACTGGAAGGGATCAAAAGCATCAATGGTGATTGCGCCAATGAGATGATCGTCTATTAACAAGGGTAACCCGATACATGAATGGATGTGTAATTTGTCATCATGATTAGGGATCAAGCCGTCGTAGGGATCGGGTAAGTTACTATCTGATGGAAAACGCACAATATCGCCCGCGCGGGCAATCGCTTCTAATCTTGGATGTTCATTGATAGAGAAACGGCGGCCCAATACTTCTTTTGCTAAACCGTTGATGGCTAGTGGTTTAAAATGTTGATCTTCATAAAGAAGTAGAGCAGAAGAATCGCATTTTAAGACTTCTCGTATTGTGGTGAGCAAGGTGTCAAAGCGAGCTTGTCGAGTAAGAGCTGAATTCAGATCTTGTGTAATGTGAAGCCATTGGGCGATTAGTGTAGTCATATTGAATACCTATGATTGTCAATATGACAATTGTAATGTCGTAATGACAGCTGTCAACATTGTCATAGTGACACTAATCATGTGAAGTATTATTTTTAAAGTATTGATAATTAAAGAAGTATTGTTATTGGCATGCCTTGTGCACTATCTAATGTATCAGAGATAAATTAACTTAAATTCACGTTAAGGTAGTGACAATGACAATTCATGTTAAAAACAATATTCACTGGGTAGGTCAACGCGATTGGGAAGTGCAAGATTTTCATGGTACAGAATACAAAATGACTAAAGGTACAAGCTACAACAGCTACCTTATTAGAGAAGAAAAAACGGTATTAATTGATACCGTTGATCATCGATTCAGTCATCAATTTCTTCAAAATCTTGAGATGGAAATTGATCTTAAGTCCATTGATTTTATCGTTGTAAACCATGCGGAAGAAGATCACTCAGGTGCCTTATCTGCATTAATGGAGAAAATTCCTAACACCCCCATTTATTGTACTGAAGCCGCAATAGATTCAATTGTTGGACATCACCATCATCCTGAGTGGAATTTCAAAACGGTAAAAACGGGTGACAGCATTGATATTGGTAACGGAAAACAACTCGTTTTTGTTGAGGCGCCCATGCTTCACTGGCCTGACAGTATGATGACTTATCTGACGGGGGACGCGGTGTTATTTAGTAATGATGCATTCGGCCAACATTATTGTGATGAACGATTATTCAATGATGAAGTCGATCAAAATGAGTTGATGGATCAGTGTTTACGTTATTACTCCAATATCTTGACACCGTTTAGCAGCTTAGTAACTGCAAAG
>Ga0075011_10001286_pt1 | contig 13508 bp, 14 predicted proteins | sample TARM_MetaG_T_14_FD_72354 | JGI IMG/M metagenome (GOLD analysis project Ga0075011, IMG submission 72354) | Freshwater microbial communities from Pennsylvania, USA, analyzing microbe dynamics in response to fracking - TARM_MetaG_T_14 | ecosystem: Environmental > Aquatic > Freshwater > River...
CCAGAATGTTCCGGGAAATCCCCACCCCGGAAACCCCGCCCCGAATTCTGTCGTACCAGCGCGTGCCCACGCCGGAACTGTAGTAAAGCAGCTGCCGCCGACCGTCCCCGGCAAAAGGCGCCACGCACATGGCCAGCCTCGCCCATTGGTCGGAGAAATCACCGCTTCATCCTTCTGGTCCGGAGTGTTCCAGGTGCCGTCGGCACAGATGACGATGCGTTTGGACATAGAGCCTCCCTTTTGAAGCATTCAAAACCGGTCTGGCCGGGCAGTACATCGACACGAAATGACGTCATTGATCCTCGACCGCCCGCCGTGTGCGGGAGGCGCGAGCCAGCGCGATCCGGTCCGGGGCTGCCGGAACTCCTTCGCGGGCCTCGTAATGCTTCCCTGTCTTGCGGTTCGGCGGGCATGCGATGCCAGCTTGAGAGGCGACCGGGAAGCAAACGATGCCCGGCTCAGTCAAACAGCCGACAACCCCGGACCGGACCGCGCCGACCCGCTTGAGGCTGCCCGTCATGCCGTGGGAAATGCACTGAACGTGACGCACGTAACCCGTGTTAACCATTTAAATGTTGGAGTATCAACTCTCAATTGTATTATGACATGCATAGGTGTCTGTTGTGTATTACGTAGTATGAGTACGTAATGTATGCATGAAATTTAAAATCTGATTGCTTGCGTTCTTTATGTGATGTATGCGCAGTAGAATTTTGTGATCATTCGCAATTGGCTGTGTAATCGCAACACGTTGGAGCTTCTTGGCATATGGGAGCAGCTTCACAACCTCGGTTTTAATTCCGTCGAATTCGACGGAATTTAAAAACAGGATGACCGTCACGCAGCCATGCAGGTACAGGGCATGAAGATTTTCATCAGCGGCGTGCAAAAGGAACTCGCGGCCGAGCGCAAGGCAGTGGCCCGGTTCCTTGCCGGTGATCCGTTGCTGCGCCGCTTTTTCGACTGCTTTCTGTTCGAGGAACAGCCGGCGGCGGACCAGCGGGCCGACCAGTGCTACCTCGACGAGGTGGAGGGCTGTGACCTCTATGTCGGCATCTTCGGCCACGAGTACGGCCGGGAAGATGCCGAGGGGCTGTCGGCGACGCACCGCGAGTTCAACCGCGCCACCGAAAAGGGCAAGACCCGCCTGATCTATGTCAAGGGCGCCGATGACAGCCTCAGGCATCCGAAAATGCAGGCCCTGGTCGAAGATGCCGCCAGCAGCCTTATCCGGCGTCGGTTCAATTCCCCCGAGGAAATTGTCGCCGCGGTGTACGCGAGCTTGGTCAGGATTCTCGAAGAGCGCGAACTGATCCGTTTCGGCCCTTTTGATGCGTCCTTCTGCCGCAACGCGACGCTTGACGACCTTGATTCCGACCGGATCAGCCGTTTTCTCGTCCTTGCCCGGCGCGGTCGCAATTTCCCCTTGCCGGACGTTACGTCTCCGCATGAGGTGCTGGAACATCTCAACCTGCTCGACAAGGGGCGTCCGACCAATGCCGCCATCCTGCTGTTCGGCAGGCGGCCGCAACGTTTTCTGATCACCTCCGAGGTGAAATGCGCCCATTTTCACGGCTTCGAGATGGAAAAGCCCATTCCCTCGTATCAGGTCTACAAGGGGACAGTTTTTGATTTGGTGGATCAGGCCAAGGATTTCGTACTCTCCAAGATCGACCTCTGGGTGGGGACGCGGGCAGAGAGCACCCAGGTGCCGACGAAATACGAGATCCCCCAGGAAGTCGTCGCCGAGGCCATCGTCAATGCCGTCGTTCATCGTGACTACACCAGCAATGCCAGCGTCCAGGTCATGCTCTTCAAGGATCGCCTCGAAGTCTGGAACCCCGGCACTCTGCCGCCGACCCTGACCCTCGAAAAACTGCGCGGCCCCCATGCCTCGGTCCCGCACAACCCGCTCATCGCCGAACCCATGTACTTGACCAAGTACATCGAACGCATGGGAACAGGCGTCCGCGACATGATCCGGCGATGCCTGGACGCCGGGCTTGCCGAGCCCGAGATCAGGATCGATGGCGGATTTTTCGTGCTGACGATTCGGAGGAAATTAACTGAATCAGAGGCCCAGTCGGGGGCTCAAATCACGGCACCAGTCACGGCATCAGTCACGCCACCAGTCGTGCCACCAGTTGGCGAATTCGTCATTCGATTCCTTGTGTTGCTGGCAAATCGCGGCCCTCTCTCCAACTCCGAAATTCTTGACGCCTTTCAACTTAAGGACCGTCGACGCCTCCGCGAAACCTACATAGATCCGGCCCTTGCAGATGGCCTGGTGGAACGCACCATCCCCGACAAACCCACCAGCCGCCTGCAGAAATACCGGCTCACGGAGACTGGACGCAGATTGTTGGAGCAGGCTGGGGAGGAAGGAAGACGGTCATGAGCGTGCGCGGTTCCACCGGACAAGTCGAGGCTGATGAGAGCTCTCATGCGACAGGTCATGAAACTCTCGAATTCAAGGGAATAAAAAAACGAGGCCGGAAGAAACAGCTTTTGCGTGCACGTAAGTAGTACGTATTTGTAATGACTGTATGACATCAGGAAATGTGTTGCCTGTGTGCTGCATGTGAGGTATGCGCTTCAAAATTTTGTAATCATTGATCCGTGCTGGAGGCAATGATGCATCAGCGGCAAGGCGGGGCAGACGAAGGAGGTTCCGAGGGCCGGAAAGAGGGCGGTTTTTCAGTCTGGCGGCTGGATGACAACAACAATGAGTTTCAGGTTCGGGATGGGGTGACCGAGGAAGAGGCGCTTACGTTGGTGAAGGAGTACGAGGGGCGTGGGCATCGGCAGGCGTATTGGGTGGAAAAAGAGAACGGGGCGGCCGATTCTGTGAAATCCACTGCTTCCTGATGGTTGAAGACGATGAGTCAAAGGAAGGCACGACCCCTTTCTCGCGTCTTCGCGTTTGCAGTTCCCCGTATTCGAAAAGACATCTGTGGCATTATTTTCCTCCATGGGGTGCAATTTTTTTTCAGATGCGCTTGTGGGTTCCGCATAACCCTGACTCCAGTTAGAGCATAAAGCTGACTTCATAGCCAAACTGGTGATAGCTGTTGTAGAAATATTCAATAAATATAAAATCATTAGCGATATCTGTACGAAATCAAAACTTGCTGCTGTAAATTCAATAATCAACAACCTTCTATTTTGGCGAAGCCCGGATAATAACACTGTTAGGACGACCCAAGGAAAGAACGATGGTGCGAGACTGGGAGAACGCTTTTTCATTTTGGGCGCTGTCGCCCAGCAACTCGGAGCAGGAGCGCTCTGAGCGGGTTATCCGAGCCATCCGCACCGCCGTCAGCAACAGCCCCAAGTTGCAGGCGAGAAAGACTTTGGTCTTTGTGCAGGGCTCATTTCGTAACCGCGTCAATGTTCGTCAAGAGAGCGACGTCGATGTCGGTGTGATGCTCTACGAGTACTTCCTCGCTCAGTATCCGAGCGGGAAGGCACACGCCGATTTTGGCAACTTCGAGGCTAACTACCCGTTCTCTCAGTTCAAGGACGAACTTGAGGAGGCGCTCGTGGCGCACTTCGGTCGCGCGGCGGTGAAACGCGGCAACAAAGCATTCGATATCAAGGCCGCACAATCGCAGGTTGAGGCCGATGTCGTGCCACTGTTCGAGTTCAGGCAGTATTGGGAGAATGGAAGTTACCGTGCTGGCGTAGCCCTGATCCCAGACAACAGCAGCCAACGTATTGAGAATTACCCTGAACGCCTTGTTGACTACTGGCCGCACACGCCTCTTCACTACGAGAACGGTGTTTCTAAGAATGACGTGACCCAGCGGCGCTTCAAAGGCATGGTTCGCATCCTGAAGAAGCTGCGAATCGAACTGACGGACGCAGGAAACACCCACGCTGCAAGCGTTCCTGGCTACCTGGCTGAGTGCCTGGTTTGGAACGCTCCAGACTGGTGCTTCGGGCTCGCCACATGGGAGGAGCGCGTCCAGTTCGTACTGCGTTTCCTCTGGCAGAACACGAGGGAGCCGTCCCTTTGCGCAGAATGGTGCGAGGTCGATGCAATCAAGTACCTATTCCATAGCTCACAGCCGTGGACATGCGACCAGGCGCACGCCTTCGTCAACGCGGCATGGGACTTTGTCGGCGTGAAGCCCGAATGAAGCTCGAGCGTCTCCACATCACCGCCTTTGTTATCCTTGCGGCGGCTATCTGGCTGGCAGTACTCCTATTCCAGGGTACGCCGGTCGAGTGGGTCTACGCCCAGCCATTTAGTGTCGTGGTGAGCGCCTTGGTCGGTGTCGGCGTGCTTCTGGAGTTCTTGCTTTGGCGGCAGGCGTGGCTACACGGCTGGTTTGTTAGCCGCCCTGACCTTCGTGGTACGTGGCGCGTCGAACTGCAGTCGAGCTACGTGCGGCCTGAGACCAACGAGCGTGTGCCGGTGATCGTCTGCTACATGGGCGTGAAGCAGACCCTTTCGAAGCTTCAGATGCATTTGATGACTCCCGAATCAGAGTCTTGGCTTGTCGCTGACCACGTTCGGCCGTCCCCGAGCGGCCACGGCTTCCAAGTGATTGGGGTCTATACTAATGAACCTAACGTTCATCTTCGAGACGAGCGGATCAGCGAGATGCATCAAGGGGCCATCATCGTCGAAACGCATGGGCCTAGCCTCAGGCCAACGACGCTCACAGCGAAGTACTGGACTGACCGCAAGACCACAGGAACGATGGAGTTCACCGTCCGCATCGACGATCTGTGCACACGATTTGCAGACGCTCAACGGGCACTCTCGGCGCACGAAGGCAAAAATGCCTGACCCGATGGGGTGGGCGCGTCACGTGCGCCCTAACAATAGCATTCAGCGGACGGCGTTCCGCGTCGCCACTGATGCTGGGCGTTGGGTGTGTAAAAGGCGACATACCATGGTGAAAGAATGTCAACCTTGATCCATGTTGATGATTTCGAAAGTTTTGGTCTCGTTCGTGATTTTCCACCTGATGAAATCACAAGAGAGGTCTTAGACACAGTTCGTGATCTTAATGAACGCGATGAGATAGAGCCATATCTTCGGTCAATCCTATTCGATACAAATGATACTCCGCATGGACCGGCGGAGCTTGTCGATATTCTCACGCATAGAGTGAAATCTCGAGGTCGATTAGGCATATGTGCCTTTATCCTCAAAGGAAAGTCATTTCCAACCGTTCGCCCAAGTCACATCGCACACCAGATTTACAGGCTTGAAAAAATCTCAGAACTCTCTTGTGCAGTGCTTGCCTTTTCAGGAATTCTTCTCGATGAGGCGCAGGAGCAGTTCATCTCTACAGCTGGTCGCCTTGGAATAACCTATGCTATTTTTGATGCGAATGATTTAGCACGATTATTCGTCGCTTATGGTTTTATATGTCCAAGGGATGGCCGGAGAATTATTGCTGGACGCTGCACGTGCGGGTACTCACCTGCCAAACGATTCATGAATGTCCTTCAGAGAGATGCGTTAAAGGCGATCGCAGATGCACATGATCTCAAGCAGCGTGCCGGAGTTGTCGTTCTTCCTCCAGGGAGTGGAAAAACACGCCTTGCAGCCGAAGATGCCAAACTCCAGGATGCGCGCTGCGTTCTATATATTGCTCATACCCATGAGATACTAGATGTAGCTGTATCGGAGTTTGTGGCTGTATTTTCAAGCGAGTACGTCACTTTGCACGAAAGCGAGGAAAGCCTTGGCCGGCCGAATCAAGTCAATATAGCCACCATTCAGTTGCTGAGCAGACATCCCAATGCATTCCCCTTGGATCAAGTATCCTATATGGTGGTCGACGAATTCCATCATGCAGCGGCACGAACTTACCGGTGGCTGTTAAACAGCATTTCACCAGACTTTCTTCTAGGTCTTACGGCAACTCCGTTCAGAGGTGACCGCCAGGACATTTTTGAACTCTGTGATGGAAATTTGCTTTGTCTTTTCGAGCTTCGATCGGGGATCGATACCGGGGTATTAACTCCCTATCATTACTACGGAGTTTTTGACGATATAGACTATTCCAAAATCGTACATAATGGCGAGAGGTACGATGTGCGAGATTTGGAAAGAGCACTCATAATTCCAGAGAGAGATCAGGCAATCATTGACAAATGGATAGAGTTGGCCGACGGCCTGCCCACATTGGCTTTTTGCGTAACTCACGACCACGCCTTTCGGGTTAGAGATAGCTTCAACAATAGAAATATTCCAGCAGAAGTATACCTTGGCGACACAGAGTTTGGCCAACGATCAGAGATAATTGAGCGCCTTCGCCTAGGTGAAATAAAAATCATTTGCACAGTTGATGTATTGAATGAGGGAGCAGACATTCCTTTCATCGAATGTCTTCTATTTCTCAGGCCAACAGAGTCAAGGAGAGTATTTTTTCAACAACTAGGTCGCGGTTTGAGACGATATGTCGGTAAAGCAAATTGCATTGCAGTCGATTTTATCGGAAACTTCAAACATGCATACAGGGTTGTTGAATATCAGGGACTATTGGATGAACCTGAACCATCAGAATCATTAGAACGAGCGATGTCGGCGAAGGCAATACTGAACTTGCCTTTGGGCTGCGCGGTTACACTGGATGATCGTGTCATCGACATATTCGCTGAACAGCAGTTTTCTGGACAGCCGATCACGCGGCATAATATAGCCAGAATTCTTCTTCTCCAGTACGCTAAGTTAGAACGGCGCCTCGGTCATCTGCCGTCACAGCGTGAAGTAGATAGGAATCTTTTGTTTGGGAGTGATCTCTACAGGATGGTGTTTAGAAGTTGGCGGCATTTCAGCGAGTTGGTCGCTGCTGAAAGGGGCTGAATATAAATGTGACTGCACCCAACCAAGCCTTGCACTCGGATGGCAATTCCGCTGAGTTATATTGGAGGGAAGCGCGGAGTGAAGCGGGGTCGCATCTTGAATTTTGAATTTCCAGCAATTCAAAAACTCATCCAATTCCATCCAATTCTAATACACCCGGTCATGCGTCCCGATATCGATGGGAATGATCTCCTTGTCGTCGATCAGAAATTCGATGGTCAGCCTGTAGCTAAGCGTGATGGAGATGGAGTGGAGTCCTTTGAGCTTGCCTTGCAGTGCGTGGATGCGCAGGGAAGGGTGGAAGGGGTTTGATGCCATGAGCAGCAGGCATTTTTCGTAGTGCCCCAGTATTTCCGGATGCTTTATGAAGAACTTCCGTGCCCGCCGGACATAACTCTCCGTGAAGATGATCGTGTAATTACTCATCGCTCAAGGCTTTGATGTGCTCTTCCACTGAACAGTGGGCAATCCGGCCATTCTCTCTGTCCCGCCTGGTTTCAAGCAGAGCCGCCTCCAGTTCGCAGGCGCGCAGGTGCTGATACTGCTCCATGCTCATGACGACGTATGTCTCCTTGCCGCGCACTGAAATAGCCGCTTCCGGCGCGTGGGCCAGACTTTCGGCAATACAGGCCACCCCTCGGCGCTTGATGTCATTGGCAGTGATGACGGACATGATGAACCTCCTTTCAACAGCATTCTTTTAAGTGCTCTTTATCGCACTGTCAAAAGTGCTTTTCAGAGCGCTTGTCGGGGTTTGAGTCAACGGGGGAGAAGTGGGTTTCTCGTCAAAAGGACCAACTTCTTTTGGTGGCCGACCCCTTTGTCCTTTCTACTCCCACGGATTAAGAACACCCAGCGCGTCCGTCTTGAAGTCCGCAACATTGCGTGTCGTCAGCACCATGCGGTGCTGCAGGGCGGTGGCGGCGATGAGGGAATCCATGACGCTCATGGGCTGGCCTTTCTGCTTCTGCTCCGCCGTGATCTTGCCCCACATCACGAATGTTTCCGCATCAAGAGGAAGCACGCGCCCGGCAAACTGCCTCGGCAGCGTTTCATGCAGCCAGATTTCAAGTTCCGTGCGGCGATTTGAAGGGGGACGAAGACTGATGCCGTGCTGGATCTCGCCGATGGTCACGGCGCTAAGATACACGCTCTGCGGGTTGATAGCGTTCAGCCACGCCACAACACGCTCTTCCGGCCTCGGCTTGACGAATTCCGAAAGCACGCAGGTGTCGAGCAGATAGCGCGTGTTCACAGATCAACCTCACGCAGTTGCTCGGTCTGATCCCGCTCTATGACCAGTTCGCTGTTTCGCAGGGGAGAATCCAGCAGAAAATCACCCAGGCGTTGTTTGGGCGCGGTGAGCTTTCGGAACTGGTCAATGGGCATCACCACCGCCACTTCAGTTCCATGTTTGGTGACCATTTGCGGACCTTCGGACAGTGTCTTATCGATCAATTCCGAGAATTTATTCTTTGCTTCCTGAATCTGCCATGTTGTCATGCGGACCTCCCGCCGGCCATTCTGGCCAGACTAGCCAGAATATAGGGGCGATTTTAGCAAAACGCAACAGGGGGGAAGCGGGGTCGCATCTTGAATTTCCAGAAATTAAAAAACTCATCCAATTTAATAAACCTGATCATGCGTCCCAATATCGATCAGGAAAGAGGGCTGGCCTTCTTTTGACAAAGCTTTGCCAGCGAGGCGAGCTTTCGAGATCACATGCCTGTGTAAAATCGACTGAACGCGACGCTTCGGTTTATGCGCCGCCGCAGATTAGGGAGTGGCAATCCTTGGGAGTCAGAACCCGGATTCCCCAGTGGTTGCCCGAAAAGAAATCGAAATGGGCGGTGTTTTTGGTGATGATGTAGCTTGCCTGTCCGGCGACGGCTGCTTCGGCGAAGGGGAGGTCGAAGGGATCAGGCGCGGTTGCTGCAAGCGGGCCAATCGGGCCGGGCAGGACATGCAGGCCCCAGCGGTCCAGATAGTCGATCAGGTCGTCTCTCTCGTGTTCGGAAATTGCGCTGGCAAACTTCGGGCGTGACAGTACTTCCCGGTATTCCATGAGGATGCGGTCGTCGTGGACGCAGTGGAACCGTCCGGAATAGACAAGGTCGATGATGCGCGCCGGATAGGAATACACGCCAAGCAAACCCGAAACCAGCACGTTGGTGTCGATGACAACGCGTACGCTCATTCTGCGTCGGACCTATTGCGTTTCGCCCTCACGTCCGAAATCTCCGCATTGATCTCCGCCTCGGAAATTTTATCCAGACCGGACTGCGCCGCCTTTCGTCGCACGGCGGAAAGCGCCATCTGCGCCCTGATGCGGCGTGCCAAAAGGAGGACTTCTTCGATGTCGTTGCTGTCGTGGACTGGTAGCAAGACGGCATATGGCTTGCCCCGGCTCGTCATGACGACTTCCTGGTTGGCGAGCGCTTCCCGGATTTTACCCGGTTCGTTGCGGAATTCTCGATCGGTGAATAATCTCATGCTGGTATCCTCTGCTTGGCTACAATATGGCTACATATTCGCTACAGTTATGAACCCGGACAATGCGTGTCAAGTGAAGAAATGGGCCAAGTTTCGCTTCTATTCCCACGGATTCAAAATACCCAGCGCGTCCGTCTTGAAGTCCGCCACATTGCGGGTCACCAGCACCATGCTGTGCTGCAGGGCTGTGGCGGCGATGAGGGAATCCAGGCAGGTCAGAAATGGGGCACGTCTCGCGTTGACTTTTCTTTAACACGGATCGCGCAAAAATCGCAGACGAATCGAAAGGAAGAGTCCGGTCAGTTTCCCGGCAGGTCACCGTGGATGCGAACAGGGCAGTCAGGTTGCCTTACAAAGCAATTCCAAGTCACATCCGACGATGGCTTTCAGGTTTCTGGTGACTTTGTCGGGCGGCCAATCCCACCAGGCGATTTTGAGGAGTGCCTCTATGACGTCCTCTTCGAACCTGGGTCGGATCAGTCGAGCGGGATTTCCGGCGATGATGCTGTACGGAGGAAAGTCTTTGGCGACCACGGATTGAGCACCAACAACACACCCATGCCCGATGTGGACCCCCGGAAGAATTGTGGCATTGTAGCCGATCCAGACATCATTATCGATTCGCGTGTCCTTCACCTGCGGCGAAAGATGCATTTCCGGCTCGCCGGCTTCCCATCCCGATCCGAAAATAAAGAACGGGTATGATGAAAACGAGCCCAGAGCGTGGCTTCCACCGTTCATGAGGAAGGTGGTTTTTCTGGCTATTGAACAGTACCTGCCAATGATGAGCTTGTCCCCGATGAAGTCGAAATGATACAGAATGTTCTCGAAGAACCTCTGCGGTCCATCCGGATCATCGTAATAGGTGTAATCACCAATGACGACATTGGGGTTGGTGCAAAAATTCTTGATAAAGCAAACCTGTGGAAACCCTTCCATGGGATGCCTTGATTCCGGGTGTGGTCCATTCATGTCGAGAATCTACGCACAACCGCATCGGTGAGCAACTGTCCATTCAGGTCTGCCGTCGCAGACAGGGGCGTGGCAATCCTTGGGACTTGGAACCCGGCATCTTTAGTTGCCCGTAAAGGAATCGAAATGAGCGGTGTTTCCGGTGATGATGTACTTTGCCAATACCCAACCCTACGTGTTTACACGATTCATCAGGACTTGCTCGATTCAGTTGCCTGCTGAAGGAAAACATGGGTATAGTCGTTTCGTTCTCATCCTCCGGCTTTGCTTGAAGGAAAACTGTGTAATTCTCCGGCACGACCTGAACACGGGCCGTCTCGGGGAGAGGAGAATACGTATGAAATGGCGCGGGCGGCAGGAAAGCACGAACATCGAAGACCGCAGAGGGCGGAGCGTCCGGCGGGCTGGAGTAGGGGGGCTGGGCGGTTTGGGGCTGATTGTTGCCGTGGTTTACATGCTCATGGGCGGCAATCCCATGGACCTGCTGACGGTGCTGCAGGAGCAGCCACCCGCCTACGAGCAGACCGGGGGCAGCTATCAGGAGAGCGCCGAGGAGGCACAGTTGCGCATGTTCTCGTCGGTCGTGCTGAAGGAAACCGAGGAAGTCTGGAGCGAACTGTTCGCCAGGAGCGGTCAAGCCTACGAAGAGCCGACCCTGGCGATTTATTCCGGCAGCGTGCAGTCCGGATGCGGAGTCGCTTCCTCCGGTTCCGGGCCTTTTTATTGCCCGCTGGACAGAAAAATCTATCTCGATCTAGGGTTCTACGACGACATGCACAGCAAGTTCGGGGCGCCGGGGGATTTTGCCATGGCCTATGTCATCGCCCACGAGGTGGGGCATCATGTCCAGAATCTGCTGGGCATCCTTGATAAGGTCCATTCCCAGCGGACCAGCATCAGCCAGGAGCAGTTCAACGCCCTGTCGGTCAAATTGGAATTGCAGGCCGATTACCTGGCTGGGGTGTTCGCGCACCATGTCCAGAACAAGAACCTGCTCGACGAGGGCGACTTCGAGGAGGCCATGACGGCTGCCAGCGCAGTGGGCGACGACACCATTCAGGAGAAGACGCAAGGCTACATCATGCCCGACACCTTCACCCACGGCACGTCGGAGCAGCGCATGCTCTGGTTCAGAAAAGGCTTCCAGGCCGGCGACCTGTCCCAGGGCGACACCTTCAAGCCAGGCGCGATGTAGGGACCGCGTTGACGGCGAGGAAACCGGATCGGTACGAAAAATCCGAGGCGGTGACCATGGGCAACGAGTCATCTGCAGAAGACGCTCCGTCCTACCATCATCCACGCGCAGCTTACGTTTCAATATCCCGGTTCAGCGGACGCATTGCGCCATCCGCTGAACCGGTTGTTCGTTGAGGATTGCAGGACTCCCGAAACCTTTGAAGGCCTTTGCTTGGGATCAGGTCAGATCGAAACGGTCGAGATTCATGACCTTGGTCCAGGCTGCGACGAAATCCTGCAGGAACTTCTCCGTTGAATCCTGGCAGCCATAGACTTCGGCGATGGCCCGCAGCTGGGAGTCGGCACCGAAAACCAGATCAATGCGGGTGCCGGTCCACTTGAGTGCGCCCGTGGCGCGGTCGCGGCCTTCGAACACGCCTTCGGCTCCCGGCGCAGGCTTCCACTCCGTGCGCATATCGAGGAGGTTCACGAAGAAGTCGTTGGTCAAGGCTCCCGGCTGCTTGGTGAAGACGCCGTGCGAGGACTGCCCATAGTTGGCGTTCAGGGCGCGCAGGCCGCCGATGAGCACCGTCATCTCGGGCGCGGTCAGGGTCAGCAGCTGCGCCCGGTCGAGCAGCAGTTCCTCCGCCGAAACGGAGTATCTGGCCTTGAGGTAGTTGCGGAAGCCGTCGGCCACCGGCTCGAGAACGGCGAAGGCTTCCACGTCGGTCTGTTCCTGCGAGGAGTCCGTCCGTCCGGGAGCGAAGGGAACGGTCACCTTGTGCCCGGCGTTTTTGGCAGCCTGTTCAACGCCTGCGCAGCCGCCTAGCACTATGAGGTCGGCCAGGGAGACCTTCTTGCCGCCGGTCTGCGCCTTGTTGAAGTCCTCCCGGATTTTTTCCAGGGCCTGCAGGACAGTCTTGAGCTGATCCGGCTGGTTTGCCTCCCAGTCCTTTTGCGGAGCAAGCCGGATGCGCGCCCCGTTGGCCCCGCCGCGCTTGTCCGAACCGCGGAATGTGGACGCGGACGCCCAGGCCGTGGTGACCAGCTGCGGGATGGTCAGACCTGAAGCGAGGATCTTGCTCTTGAGGGCGGCGATGTCCTCTGCGTCGATGAGTTTGTGATCGACCTCGGGCACCGGGTCCTGCCAGATGAGCTCTTCGGCCGGAACGTCCGGGCCGAGGTAGCGCGAGCGTGGGCCCATGTCCCTGTGCGTCAACTTGAACCATGCCTTGGCGAAGGCCTTCTCGAACTCCGCAGGGTTTTCGAGATAGCGCCGGGAGATGGGCTCGTAGATCGGGTCGAAGCGCAGCGACAGGTCCGCCGTCGTCATCATGGGGCGGACTTTTTTCGACGGGTCGTGGGCGTCCACGACCATGTCTTCTGGCTCCACGTCCTTGGCCAGCCACTGATGCGCTCCGGCTGGGCTCTTGAGCAGCTCCCACTCGTATTTGAACAGCACCTTCAGGTAACCCATGTCCCACTTGGTCGGATTGGCCTTCCATGCGCCCTCGATGCCGCTGCTGATGGTGTCGCCGCCCTTGCCGCTGCCGAAGCTGCTCTTCCAGCCAAGGCCCTGCTGTTCAATGGGGGCGGCTTCCGGCTCGGGGCCGACATGCGTGGCCGGGGCCGCGCCGTGGCATTTGCCGAAGGTGTGCCCGCCGGCTACCAGGGCCACGGTCTCCTCGTCGTTCATGGCCATGCGCGCGAAGGTTTCCCGCACGTCACGGCCCGAGGCGACGGGGTCCGGGTTGCCGTCCGGGCCTTCAGGGTTGACGTAGATGAGGCCCATCTGCACGGCGGCCAGTGGATTCTCCAGATCCCGCTCGCCGGAATAGCGGCTGTCGGGTTTGTCGCTGGTTGCCAGCCATTCCTGTTCCGCGCCCCAATAGATGTCCAGTTCCGGCTCCCAGACGTCCACGCGGCCGCCGCCGAAGCCGAAGGGTTTGAGTCCCATGGACTCGATGGCGCAGTTACCGGCGAGGATCATCAGGTCGGCCCAGGAGATCTTGCGGCCGTATTTCTGCTTGATGGGCCA
>Ga0075011_10001287_pt1 | contig 13502 bp, 6 predicted proteins | sample TARM_MetaG_T_14_FD_72354 | JGI IMG/M metagenome (GOLD analysis project Ga0075011, IMG submission 72354) | Freshwater microbial communities from Pennsylvania, USA, analyzing microbe dynamics in response to fracking - TARM_MetaG_T_14 | ecosystem: Environmental > Aquatic > Freshwater > River...
CTGCAGGCGTGCTTCGGCGGCAGACGCCAGGTCCGGCGGCAGGAAATCCTTGTCCGGGTTGTAGTCCGGTTTGAGGAAACTGCCCAGCGCTTCCAGATCGGCCGGGCTGAGGGTGCCGGCGGCCTGTTTGAGGCGCAGGTTGTTGAGGATGTAGTCGTAACGTGCATCGTTGTAATTGCGCACGGCGCTGTACAGCTGACGCTGGGCATCGAGCACGTCGACGATGTTGCGGGTACCGACCTGATAGCCGATCTCGGTGGCTTCCAGCGCACTCTGGTTGGAGATGATCGACTGGCGACGCGCCTGCACGGTTTCCACGTCGGTATTCACCGCGCGGAACAGGTTGCGGGTGTTCTGCACCACCTGGCGGCGCAGGCTCTCGCGCAGTTGCTCGGTCTGGCCCAGGCGCTGATAAGCCTCACGCACCTGCGAGCTGGTCAGGCCGCCGCTGTACAGCGGGATATTCAATTGCAGACCGATGGAGCGCTGTGAGACGTCGTCGCTGTAGCGCGGGAGCCCGCCGGAATTGGTGAAGCCCAGGCTGTCGTTATCGCCCTGCTGATAGCTGGCCACGGCATCCAGGGTCGGCGCATGACCGGCCTTGCGCTGGCGCAGATTCTCTTCGGCAGCCGTCACGGCATACAGGCTGGCCTGCAGGTTGAGGTTCTGCGCCGCGGCGGTGTCGACCCAGGCTTTGGCATCATTCGGCGTTGGCGCCAGCACCGGCAGGGTGTGGACGATCCCCTCGACGGCCAGATAATCGCGGTTGGTCAGGGTCACCAGGGCTTCGAAGGCGTCATCCACTGCACGCTCGGCGAGCAAGCGGTTGGCACGGGCAGTATCGAAACCGGCCTGCGCCTCGAGCACATCGGTCTTGTCGGAAAGGCCGACATCGAAACGTTCGTTGGCCTGGTCCAGTTGGCGCTTGAAGGCCGCCTCTTCAGCACGGGTCGAGGCCAGGTTGTCCTGCGCACGCAGCACGGCGAAGTAGGTTTCGGCGCTCTGCAGAATCAGGTTCTGCTCGGTCGCCGACAACTCCAGTGCGGCCTGCTCACTGGTCGCTTCGGCGGCCTGCAGCTGGAACCAGCGATCAGCGCGGAACAGCGGCTGGCTGAGATTGGCCTGATAGACCAGACCACTGCGCGAACTGGTGGCGCTCGGCGTGTCGACTTCCGTACGTGTATCACCATAGTTGGCACCGGCCGACAGGTTGGGAAGCAAACCGGCACGTGCTTGCGGCACGACTTCGCGACGTGCCTGGTAATCGGCACGCGCGGCGGCGATATCGGCGTTGTTATCAGCAGCCTGCCGGTAAACGCTGACCAGATCGATAGCCGCATGGGGGGTAGGCAGCTCAGCCCTTACTGAAACAGTCATACACGCAGAGACGGCAAGTGCCAGTTTTAGAATGCGCTGCATGCGTCGATACCTGAAGCGAAAAGAGGCGTAAGGCTAAGCGGCGCCATGAGCAAGGTCAAGGCAACTCAGGAACAGGATCGAACAGCAATCTACCAGCCCCCTTTACTCATCAACATGCATCCCGGGCTTGTGGCATGTCGCCGTTATCCTTATCATGCGCGCCCCCTCAGGCCCATGTAGCTCAGCGGTAGAGCACTCCCTTGGTAAGGGAGAGGTCGGCGGTTCAAGTCCGCCCATGGGCTCCATCTCCAGCCTGACCAACAGCACTGCGCCCAGCAGACGCAATGGCACAAGGGCAGCATGTTGCATAGTCGAAGCGCGCCCCGGTAAAGTCCCGCGCCACCCTAAAACGCCCCTGCCAAGTCTCTACACCGACCAGCGGGGTTCGAAAGGTAACCATGCGCGTCCTTCACTTCTTCAAAACCTACCTTCCGGACACCACAGGCGGTATCGAGCAGGTCATCTATCAGCTCTCCGAAGGCGGACCGAGCCAGGGAATAGACAACAGGGTACTGACACTCAGCACAACGCCTGAGCCCGCACGCCTGAATGTAATGCAGCATGAAGTTCGGCGAGCACGCCAGGATTTCTGCATCGCCTCGACAGGCTTTTCCCGTGAGGTATTCAGCCTGTTCAGGGAAATGGCAAGCGAAGCTGACATAGTCCACTACCACTTCCCCTGGCCACTGATGGATGTGGTGCACTTCTGTACAAACCATGGCAAACCGAGCGTACTCAGCTACCACTCCGATATCGTTCGCCAGCGCACGTTACTACTGCTCTATCGCCCATTGATGATGCGTTTTCTTGGCAGCGTAGACCGCATTCTGGTGGCCTCCCCCAACTACCTGCATAGCAGCCCCGTACTCTCGCGCTTCTCTGATCGCACCGAAGTCATACCCTACGGCCTGGACCCTGCAGCCCATCCTGCCCCGCCTGCTGAACGACTGGCCTACTGGCGAGAACAACTGCAGCCCTCCTTCTTTTTATTCGTTGGCGTACTGCGCTATTACAAGGGCCTCAGCTTTCTGCTTGATGCCATGCAGGAAATGCCCTGGCCCCTGGTAATAGCAGGCAGTGGCCCGGAGCAAGAGCGTCTCAAGGAACAGGCGCAACGCCTGGGCTTACGCAATGTGACATTCCTTGGACGCATCGACGACACAGACAAAGCCTGCCTGCTTGAGCTCTGTCATGCGCTGGTGTTTCCCTCACATCTGCGCTCGGAAGCATTCGGCATCTCCCTGCTGGAAGGCGCCATGCATGGCAAACCGCTGATCTCCTGCGAAATCGGCACAGGCACGACCTACGTCAACCTGGATGGAGAAACAGGGCTAACGGTACCCCCCGCAAACCCCCAGGCCCTGCGCGAAGCCATGAAGCGCCTGTGGGAAAACCCGGAACAGGCCCGGCGACTGGGCGCGAATGCAGCACAACGCTTCGAGCGGCTCTTTACCGCCAAACGCATGTGCACGGAAACAGCACGCGTATACCGCGAAGTCATAGCGCAGCGGAGCAAATGATCCCTGCACAACAAACGCCCGGCCACCAGCAACACAAATGCTTACAAGCTCGCCTTGACATCAACCTGAACGCCTGCTGCCGGCAACATCTGCGAATCATTCAACCACTGCGGCTTAGCTGCTATAATCCGCCGCTTTTAAACATCCGGCAGCGCTCCCCACTATGCGAAATGCAAATGAAAACAGCCTCAAGGCCACACTGAAGGCCTGCAAAGGCAGTTTCATATCAGTCGGCTTCTTCAGCTTCTTCGTCAACATGCTGATGCTCGTGCCGTCTTTCTACATGCTTCAAGTGTATGGACGAGTCGTCACCAGCGGCAGCATCCCGACACTGGTCATGCTGACGCTGCTGATGACCATGCTGATGGCCACCATGGGCTCGCTGGAATGGACCCGCTCACGGATCATGGTGCGCCTGAGCACCAAACTTGACGTCATGCTCAGTCGCGAGGTTTACCGTGCCAGCTTCAAGCGGGCACTCGACAGCGGCGGCATGGACACCTCGGCGCAACCCCTCAATGACCTGACCGGCCTGCGTCAATTCATGACCGGCAATGGCCTGTTTGCCTTTTTCGATGCGCCCTGGCTACCGATCTACATTGGCATCATGTTCCTGTTCCACCCCTGGTTTGGCTGGATCGCCATCGCCAGTGCCATCGTGCTGGTCTTTCTGGCGGTTCTCAACGAAAAATTCACTGGCAAAGCGCTTGCCGACGCCAACAAAGAAAGCATTGGCGCCAGCCTCTACACCACCAAAAACCTGCGTAATGCTGAAGTCATCGAATCCATGGGCATGCTCAACACCCTCATGGAGCGCTGGGGCATGCGCCAGAAAAAGGTACTCGAACTGCAATCGATTGCCAGCGACAAGAGCGGCATCATCAGCGCCATGTCCAAGACCTTCCGCCTGCTGGTCCAGTCACTGATCCTGGGTGTAGGCGCCTACCTTGCAGTCAAGCAGGAAATCACCCCAGGCCTGATGATTGCCGGCTCCATTTTGCTGGGTCGCGCCCTCGCGCCCATCGACCTGATGATCGGTAGCTGGAAGGGCTTCATCAGCGCCCGTTCGCAATACGCGCGCCTCAACGAAATCCTCGACAAACAGCAAGCCGAACCACAACGCATGTCACTGCCCACACCGCAGGGCAACATCCGTGTGGAAAATCTCATGGTCGCTGCACCGCGCGCCAAGACCCCGATTCTCAAGGGGCTCAATTTCAGCGTACCTGCCGGCTCCATCGTAGGCATCATCGGGCCGAGCGCATCAGGCAAATCGACGCTCGCACGCGCACTGCTTGGTGTCTGGGCGCCACAACATGGTGTCGTGCGCCTTGATGGCGCCGACATCAACAACTGGGACAAGCAAGAGCTGGGGCCACACGTTGGCTACTTGCCTCAGGACATCGAACTGTTCGAAGGCAGCATCAGCGAAAACATTGCCCGCTTCGGCGAAATCGACCCTGGCAAAGTCATTCAGGCTGCACAGACTGCCGGCGTGCACGAAATGATCCTGCAACTACCTGACGGCTATGACACCGTGATCGGCAGTGATGGCGTCAACCTCTCAGGCGGCCAGCGTCAGCGTATCGGTCTGGCCCGCGCCATTTACGACACCCCCAAACTGATCATTCTCGACGAACCCAACTCCAACCTCGACGAAGTCGGCGAACGCGCCCTGGCACAAGCCATCGTCCAGTTAAGAGCCACCGGTGCCACCGTCTTCATCATCACCCATCGCACCAACATCCTGTCTCAGGTTGATCTCCTGCTGGTATTGAGCAATGGCGAAATCAGCCTGTACGGCCCTCGTGACAAGGTAATAGCAGAGCTGCAAAAACAGCAGCAGGCAGCCCAGCAGAAAATTACCCAGGCCGTGCCAAGCGCCGCCTCAGCGCGTACGTGAGCGGAGACACACCATGACCAGCACCATCCCAACGCAGACTCAAAGCCTCTCAGGCCTGCCGACCTCCGATAAGCGCGCACGCACCATTGGCGGCATCATCGTCTTCGTCACCTTCGGCCTGTTCGGAACCTGGGCAACCTTCGCCCCGCTCGACAGTGCAGCACTGGCACCCGGCGTGGTAACCGTCCAGTCCTATCGCAAAACCGTGCAACACCTCGAAGGCGGCATCGTCAAGGAACTGCACGCCCGCGACGGCGAAGTCGTCGCAGCCGGAGACCCCCTGATCACCCTCGACGACACCCAGGTCCGCGCAGAATACGGCATCACCCGCAGCCAACTGATTGCCGCCCAGGCGATGGAAGCCCGCCTGCGCGCCGAGCGAGACGGCCTGGAAGCCATCGAATTTGGCGACATGCTGGAAAAGGACAGCCAGCGCGCCATCGAGGCCCGCGAAGGTGAAACCCAGGTATTCAACGCACGCCGCGGCTCGCGCCTTGGCGAAGTCGCAGTACTGCAAAAACGCATTAGCCAGCTAAATGAACAGATAAGCGGCCTGCGCTCCATGATCACCACCAAAGGCAGCCTGGAAAAATCCTACAAACAGGAAATCGTCGAACTGCGCGCACTGCTGGCCGAAGGTTTCGTCGACAAACAGCGCCTGCTGGAGCAGGAACGCAAGCTCGACATGCTCCACGCAGAAATTGCCGATCACAAATCGGAAATCACCAAAACCCGCCTGCAGATCAGCGAAACCGAACTGCGCATCCTCCAGCTCAACAAAGACTTCAACTCAGAAGTCGTGGAAAAGCTTGCCGAAGTGCAAACCAAAGTCTTCGACCTGCAGGAGCGCGTAGCCGCGCTTGAGGACCGCCTGAGCCGCATCGTCATCCGCGCCCCCGAAGACGGCATGATCATCGGCATGACCGTGCATACGGTAGGCGGTGTAATCAACCCCGGCACCCCCCTGCTGGACATCGTACCGGCCCAGTCCGAGCTCATCGTCGAAGCCCAGGTATCGCCCATCGACATTGATCGCGTGCGCCCCGGCAAACCTGCCGACATTCGCTTCAGCGCCTTCAACAGCGCCACCACCCCCGTGATGAAAGGCGAAGTCCTCCAGGTATCGGCCGACCGCCTGACCAACAAAGACACCGGCATGCCCTACTACCTGGCGCGCGTCACTCTGACTGAAGAAGGCAAACGCGCCCTCGGCTCACTGCAACTACAACCCGGCATGCCTGCCGAAGTCCTGATCAACACCGGCTCGCGCACCCTGCTGCAATACCTGATGTCGCCCGCGACCGATGCCTTCGCCAAATCCCTGATCGAGGACTAGCCATGCGCACAGCAACAGCCCTGCTCGTAGCCGCGCTCGCCTTTCAGGCGCATGCTCAGGAGCCCGGCGCCCCGCAACCGGACAGCAACAGCGTTAGCGCCAGCACCTACGCTGCCGACCTCATGCAACTTTACCGCGAAGCACGCCTGGAAGACCCACGTGTACTCAGCGCCCAGGCCCGCGCCCAGGCCGGCGTCGAGCGCCAGCGCGAAGCCTTCGGTGGCCTGCTGCCGCAAATCAGTGCCAGAGGCTCCTTCAACCGCACTCACCGTGAAGTCGAGACGGTCACCGACAACTTCAACAACGAAAGCTACAGCCTCAACCTCAGCCAGCACCTGTACAACAAACAGGCCTGGGAGAGTTACCGCAAATTCAGAGAGCTGGCTCGCCAGGGCGAATTCGAGGCAGTCGAAGCCCAGGCTGAAGCCACCGTCGAGCTGGCGACACGCTACTTCGTCGCCCTGGCAAGCGATGACGAACTGGAACTAATCCTCGCCGAACGCCGCGCCACGCAGAAAAACCTCGACCGGGTCAAAGCCCTGCTAGACAGGCAAATGGCCAAGATCACCGACAAACTCGACCTGCAGGCGCGCGTTGATGCACTGGCAGCCCAGGAGGTCGAGGCGCGCAACCGTGTTCAGCTCAGCCGCCAGGCACTCTCAGAAATCGTGGGTCGCCCCGTCCAGGAAAAGCTCAGCCGCATTCGTGAAGACGTCGAACTCCAGGTGCCAGGTGAATCCATCGAACAATGGCTGGAGCGCGCCCTTGCCACCAACCCGGCGCTCAAAGCCCAGGAGAAAGGCCTGGCGGCAGCTGACGCCGCATTGCGTGAGAGCCGTGGTGGCCACTACCCCAGCCTCAGCGTCAACCTCAGCGCTCAGCGCAGCGACGTAGGCTACGACAACACCCTTGCCCCGCGCTCAGACAGCTATGTCGCCAGCCTCGGCGTACAGATTCCACTCTACAGCGGCGGCTCCACCTCAGCGCGCGTACGCGCCACCTACAACGACCGACTTGCCAGCGAACAACAGCTCGAAGCCGTACGCCGCCAGGTCGTCAAGGAAACCACCAACGCCTACCTGACCGCCCAGTCAAGCAGCGAAAGAATCCGTGCTTCGCGCAACGCCCTGGCCTCTGCAGAAGCCTCCACCCTGGCAGCCGAAAAGGGCTTTGCCTATGGCCTGGTCAACGCCGTTGACGTCCTGACCAGCGTACAGAGTGAATACAAGGCACGCCGAGATCTGCTCAAGGCCCAGTACGACTTCATCACCAACCTGCTGGTACTCAATCGCTGGGCCGGGCAGCTATCCGAACAAAGCATCGACAATGTCAACGTGTGGCTCGCGCACAGTGAACAAGCGCGGGCCCTTGAACGGAAAACCGAAGAATGACTACTCATACCAAGACCGCCATCGTAACGGGCATCACCGGCCAAGATGGTGCCTACCTGGCACAGTTGCTCCTGGAAAAGGGCTACAAGGTTTATGGCACCTACCGCCGCACCAGCTCGGTAAACTTCTGGCGCCTCGAAGAAGTCGGCGCCCTTGGCCACTCGAACCTGCACCTCGTCGAGCATGACCTCACCGACCTCGGCGCCAGCGTCCGCCTGATGGACAAGGCCCGCCCTGACGAAGTCTACAACCTCGCCGCACAGAGCTTTGTTGGCGTATCGTTCGACCAACCCATCACCACGGCTGAAATCACCGGCCTGGGCGCAGTCAACCTGCTCGAAGCGATCCGCATCGTCAACCCGAAGATCCGCTACTACCAGGCCTCCACCTCGGAAATGTTCGGTGAAGTCCAGCAAATCCCCCAGACCGAAGCCACCCCGTTCTACCCGCGCAGCCCCTACGGCGCGGCCAAGCTCTATGCCCACTGGATGACCATCAACTACCGCGAGTCCTACGGCATCTTCGGCACCAGCGGCATCCTGTTCAACCATGAATCGCCGCTGCGTGGCAAAGAATTCGTCACCCGCAAGATCACCGATGCAGCCGCGCGCATTGCCCTGGGCCAGCAAGACACCCTGGAACTGGGCAACCTGGCCGCCAAACGTGACTGGGGCTATGCCCAGGAATACGTCGAAGGTATGTGGCGCATGCTGCAGGTCGACAAACCCGACACCTTCGTGCTCGCCACCAACCGCACCGAAACCGTGCGCGACTTCGTATCGCTGGCCTTCAAGGCAGTCGATATCCAGCTCGACTGGCAGGGCAGCGACGAAAACGAACGCGGCATCGACAGCCGCACCGGCAAGGTAGTGGTGCAAGTCAACCCGCAATTCTACCGTCCGGCAGAAGTCGACCTACTCATCGGCAACCCCCAGAAAGCCCGTGACGTACTGGGCTGGGCGCCACAAACCAGCCTTGAACAACTCTGCCAACTGATGGTCGAAGCGGATCTCAAGCGCGTGCAGAGCGGCAAATCCTTCTAAGCCATACGCGCCGCTCCTCCCTGCAAGGCAAAACAGCGAGCGGCAAGGGTTGGCACGGCGAAACCCGTGTCAACCCACACAACGGCTCCCGGCTGCGCGTACCCTCTGACGCCTGAACGACCGACATCAACAGGGCACCGCGCACCCAGGCACTTAACCCAAGGCAAACGGCCCAATAGCCCATTTACGCCCGGTAAATGAGCGTAAAACGAAGTGCTGCCAACACCGCGAGTTATTCAACCGTTTGCCAGGCACCCCAGCGACGAACGCCCCTTCAGGTCACCCGATGCAATCATCCAAGCAGCCCACCATCCATCAATTTGCCATCGACGCCACCCCCGGTGACGGCATCACCAACGGCATGCTGCTCACCCGCAAACTGCTGCGCCTGGCCGGCATCCACTCCGACATCTACTGCGCGCAGATTCCGCCCGCCTTCCAGGGCGACATCCTGCCCATGCAGGCATACACCCCCGCCAGTGCCGACGCCCTGCTCATTCACCACGGCATAGGCAACGACCATGAGCAATGGCTACGCCAGCTTCCCGAAGCCAAATTCATGGTATTTCACAACATCACCCCGGGCGAACTGTTCCCGCCGGAACACCCCATCCAGCCCATGCTTGCCTTTGGCCGGCAACAGCTCACAACCTGGAAAGACTGGCTGGCAGGCGCCATCGCCGACTCCAGGCAGAACCGCGAAGAGCTGCTGCAATACGGCTACGACGAGAGCCTGACGGTAGAAATACCGCTACTGGTCGACCTCGAACGCATCACCCCGCAGCACTCGACCACACCGGACACCCCGCGCCCCCTGAACCTGCTCTTCGTGGGCCGGGTCATGCCGCACAAAAACCAGCTCGCCCTCGTGGAAACCATGGCCGAACTGCTGCGCCATGCCGAATCCCCCGTACACCTTTATATAGTGGGTGGCTTCACCGTTCCCGAATATCACCAGCAACTGCAACAGCGCATCGAACAACTGGGCCTCAGCCAGCACATCACCATCACCGGCAAGGTTGACGACCAGAGCCTCAACGACCTGTATCGGCGCAGCGACATCTTCATCTGCCTGAGCAAGCATGAAGGCTTCGGCATGCCCATCATCGAAGCCATGGCCCACGGCCTGCCAGTGCTCGCCTACGAAGCGCCGGCCAGCAACATCCGCCACACCCTCGATGGCGCCGGCCTGCTACTCGACAGCTTCGAACCCCAACAATGTGCCGCAGCCATTCGCGAACTCATCAACAACCCTGCCCTGCGCCGCCACCTCAAGCGCCAGGGCGCGCAGCGCCTGCAAGAGTTCAACTACCAAAACCTCTACGACCGCCTGCGCGACTACCTGGCCCAGTTCGACATTCGCCTGCCGGCACACCGCTTCACACCTCCGGCACAGAGCACACCCGTTGACTACCGTATCGAAGGCCCGTTCGACAGCAGCTACAGCCTGGCCCTGGTCAACCGCGAACTGGCCCGCGCCCTGCGCGACGCTGGCAACAGCGTAGCCCTGCGCGCGACCGAAGGCCCCGGCCCCATCGAGGCCGACCGGCAGTTCCTCGATGCCAACCCCGACTGCGCGCACATGCACGCACTGCATAGCCAGGACGCCACACACGTACTGCGCCTGCTCTACCCCCCGCGCGTGACCGACATGCACGGCGACCTCAACGTCATGTCCTGCTATGGCTGGGAAGAATCCTGCCTGCCGGAACACTACTGCAACGACTTCAACCAGCACCTGCACCTCATCACCAGCATGTCCAGCTGGGTCACCCGCACCCTGCACGACAATGGCGTCACCACCCCGGTCGCCACCGTCGGCCTTGGTGCCGACCACATACTGCGCAGCCCGATCGAAGCCAAAGCACTGCCGGCCATGGCTTCGCTGAAAAAGCCCTGCCTCAAACTGCTGCACATCTCCTCGTGCTTCCCGCGCAAGGGCGTCGACGTACTGCTCAAGGCCTATGGCGCGGCTTTCACCGCCTATGACGCCGTCGTACTGATCATCAAAACCTTCCCCAACCCACACCACGACATCGAGCAGCAACTGGCCGACTGGCGACACGCGCACCCCAACCCGCCACGCATTGAACTGATCAACGCCGACCTCCCCGAAGGCGCCATACGCGCCCTCTACACCCTCGCCGATGTACTCGTCGCGCCATCGCGAGGCGAAGGCTTTGGCCTGCCCATGGCCGAAGCCATGCTCCACCAGTGCCCGGTCATCACCACCGGTCACGGCGGCCAACGTGACTTCTGCACCCCGGAAACCGCCTGGCTCATCGACTACAGCTACAGCCGCGCCGACAGCCACTTCCAGACCGGCCCCTCGGTATGGGCAGAGCCCAGCGCCGAACACCTCAGCGAACTGCTCATGGCCTTTCACCAGGCCTGGCACAACGGGCGCCTGTCGCAACTGACCGAACAGCGCACAGCCGCCGCCGAAGCACTGATAAAACAACGCTACCTCTGGCGCCACGTTGCCGAGGCCAGCAAACAGGCCATCCGCCAGGCAAGCCAACAACCGCTACTCAAACCGGCGGCACGCCTCGGCTGCATCAGCACCTGGAACACCGCCTGCGGCATCGCCACCTACACGCAAAAACTGCTCGAACCCGCCTTCGGCCAGAACTGCACCATATTTGCCAACCACGACCAGCCGCTGACCCCCGACCTGCACAACGTCACACGCTGCTGGCACGCCGGCGGCGAAGACGACCTCAGCCACCTGCGCCAGGCCATCGAACAGGCCGGGGTCGACACCCTGCTGGTGCAATTCAACTTCTCCTTCTTCGCGCTACCAGCCTTTGCTCAACTGCTGCAATGGGCTCACGGGCAAGGCATACGCACCCTGGTGACCTTCCACTCCACCGCCGATGTGCGCCACGGTGACAGCCTCAAAACCCTGCGCGACCTGGCGCAACCGCTCAGTGCCTGCACCCGCCTGCTGGTGCACAGCGTTGCCGACCTCAACCGCCTGCACGGCTTTGGCCTGCAAGACAACCTGCTCCTGTTCCCCCACGGCGTTATCGAACTGCCGCCGCCTCAGCCCGGGCCACAACAGCGCGCCAGCGGCCTGCAGGACAAAATCGTCATTGCCAGCTACGGCTTCCTGCTACCGCACAAAGGCATCCCCGAACTCATCGAAGCCTTCAGCCAACTGGCCCGCGAAGATGACCGGCTACACCTGCTACTGGTCAACGCCCAATACCCGGTTGCGGCCTCCGCCGACCTGGCCGCTGCCTGCCAGGCACGCATCCAGGCGCCCGACCTGGCAGGCCGGGTCACACTCATCAGCGACTACCTCGAAGACCAGCAATCACTGGCCTGGCTGAGCCTCGCGCACTGCATCGTCTTCCCATACCAGCACACCCAGGAATCCTCCAGCGCAGCCGTACGTTGGGGGCTGGCCACCGGCAAACCCGTGCTCTGCACCCCCCTGGACATATTCGAAGACGTTAGCGAGGCCGTCACCTTCTTGCCTGGTTGCGACATCAGCGCCCTTGCCCAAGGGCTACGCAGCAACCTGCAACAGCAGCTGCATGCACGCCAACAGGGCTGGTTGCGCACCCACGCCTGGAGCCGGATCTCCAGCCGCCTGCGCAACCTCCTCAATGCCCTGCACTGAGGGACGCCATGCCACAGTCGTGCTGCAAGCCCAGCACGACCGGCAGACACCCGCAGCGCCCCACACCAAAGGCGCTGCATACCTATATAAGTAGTGCACTGGCGCCCCCGGCAGCCCACCTGCAAACAACGCAAAACACACAGGAAATTGACGCCCATGCCTTGGCACCGCAACCCCGCAACACGCCGCCAGGGCACCTGTTTTTAATAACGTTTTGCCCTGCAAAAAAAACACCGCCTAGCCTTGCGGCATATCCCGGGCCGCCTTCCCGAGGATTTCGTGACCCAGGGCATAAAGCCTGCAATTGCTGCCAAACCAGACAAAACACCCCCGCCAAGCTATTGTTCTGACTGTGCTTCGCCATGTATGATCGACCTGCTATTTGGGATATACCCCTCAGATCATGAAGATCTGAGCCCAAAAAAAGCCGGCGAAAGCCGTTCCCATCTTGGGGGCCATGCCCCGATGGGGGCATGGCAAGCAGGCAGGGGCCGACGGGCACCCTATCCGTGAAAGGAAGCCTGACTGTCGATTCGACTCATATTGGAGATAAAAAAGTAATGGCTATTACTGCACAACAGATTCAGCAAATCTACATCGGCCTGCTGGGTCGCGCGGCTGATCAGGCAGGTCTCGATTACTGGAAGGCCGAAATCGAAGACGGCACTCTTACCATCGAGCAGCTGCGTGCCAACATCGTCAACGAGCAGCCGGAATACGCTGCCGGCCTCGGTCAGATGACCCGTGCCCAGGTGGTTGCCACGCTGTACCAGAACCTCTTCGAGCGTGCGCCCGAGGCGGACGGCCTGGAATACTGGGTCAATGGCGACGGCAAGAACGTCAACATCGACCAGCTGGTGCTCGCGCTGATCGACGGCGCCTCTGCTGCCGATACCCTGGTGCTGGACAACAAGACCACCGCTGCCACGTATTACACCACCGAAACGGGTGATGCTTATACCAAGGATGCCGCAACCGCTGCCGTGGCTAATGTCGATGGCACCCAGGCGTCGGTCGATGAGTCCAAGGCTGCAACCGACAGTGGCAGCCACTCCTCCGGCCAGACCTTCACGCTCACTGCAGGTGCGGATGCCGTTGCTGGCACCTCCGGCAATGACACGATCAATGCGCTGACCATCAACGCTTCTGGCGCTGCGGCTACCACCTTCTCCGCATTCGACGTGATCGACGGTGGCGCTGGTTCCGACACCCTGAACGTTTACAGCGACAACACTGGCAACGTTAACGACACCTTCCCGTCC